>Ga0310690_10003971_pt1 | contig 21556 bp, 4 predicted proteins | sample AusTroGonzalo_MG_2_FD_207661 | JGI IMG/M metagenome (GOLD analysis project Ga0310690, IMG submission 207661) | Bovine rumen microbial communities from tropical cattle in Woodstock, Queensland, Australia - Gonzalo_04 (v2) (version 2) | ecosystem: Host-associated > Mammals > Digestive system >... | reverse complement strand
GTAACGCTCAAAGATTCCGTTACGGAAATCGGCATAGGAGCATTTGAAGAATGCTGGGATTTGATATCTGTTGTGATTCCCGATTCTGTGACAAAAATCGAAGGAGGGGCATTTTTTAAATGTTACGCTCTCACATCGGTTCGCATTCCTGATTCTGTTACTGAAATCGGAGATGATGCGTTCCGCAACTGCTATTCTATGAAATCTTTGTTTATACCTAAGGCTTTGACGACTATAGGGCGCGATGTCTTCCGCTATTGTGCCGGTCTGGAATCTATAATTGTTGATGAAAATAATCCTAAATACGACTCCCGAGACAACTGTAATGCGCTGATAGAAACAAAAACAAATATTTTGCTTAAAGGCTGTATGAATACTGTTGTGCCGGAATATGTGACGAAAATTGAAAGAAACGCATTTGAATCTTGTCCTGGGCTTAAATCAATAAACCTGCCTGACACTGTTTCAGAGATAGGTCACCGCGCATTTGTAGGCTGCGAAGCCTTGGCAAGCGTGAATATCCCGAATTCTGTAAAAAAAATCGAAGCTCTTGCATTCGGATGGTGCAGCAGTTTGAAATCTATAATCCTCCCTGAATCGTTGACAGATATGGCTTCTTCCGTTTTTGAAGGCTGCACGGGATTGGAGTCAATAACTGTTGATGGGAACAACCCTAAATATGATTCCAGAGACAACTGTAATGCGCTGATAGAAACAAAAACAAATATTTTGCTTAAAGGCTGTATGAATACAGTTATACCGGATTCAGTAACCGAAATTGCTGAAGATGCATTTTGCCACAACACCAATATTTCAACAATAATCATCCCCGATTCTGTAACAAAAATAGGTTCTATGGCGTTTGGTTATTGCCAATCTCTAAAGTCTGTTGTTATTCCTGATTCCGTTACGGAAGTGGAAAGCCATGTGTTCGAGGGGTGTGACAGCCTAACATCGGTTAAGATCGGGAAATCCGTTAAAAAAGTCGGACGTTCTGCCTTCCTTAGATGCAGTAATCTCACATCAATAGATATTCCTGATTCCGTTACTGAAATAGGAGACTATGCATTCTTCGAATGTGATAAACTGTCAGATGAAACTAAGAAAAAAATATCAGAGATAATAAAACGAAACATAGAGGCTTAACATGAAAAAAGTTTTGATTGTTGTGCTTGTGTTGGCAGTCGCCACAGCGGTGTTTTTGTTGAAAAGGTCGGAAGAACAGATTCTGAAGGAAAATTCTGATATAGAAAAAGCGGAACTGCTTTTAGCTGATCCGGATGAAATTGCATGTGAAGAAGCTAAGAAAGAAAAAGTTCTTGATTCCTGGGAATCTTATATTGAAAAATTTCCGCATGGAAAATGTGCGGATAAAGCTCGATCCTTATTTGCCAAAGCAGATGAAAAAGCGTGTGAAAAGGCAAAAGTAAAAAGTACACGGGCAGACTGGGAGTTTTATTTGAAAGATTTTCCTAACGGCAAATGCGCTGAAGAAGGAAAGACGGTTAGAAAAAAGTTTAAAAAAATCGATGGTTTCGAATGGTCTGATATGTCGAACTCCAGTATTCACTGGATCACTGCCGATAGTTACTGTAAAAATCTTGAAGAAGACGGTCATTCTGACTGGAGGCTGCCGAATATTGACGAACTCAGAACACTGGTTCAGAATCATCCCGGCACAGTTGTAGGCGGAAAGTGCAGAATTTCCGAAGAATACAACAAACTTGATAAAAAAGATTATAAAGATGAGTGTAACGGCATAGATAACGGTAATTTCAGCAAACTTGGTGATGAGAAACAACTCTGGTCATCATCCCTGCCTGTTATTTCGGATGGTGAAGATGGTGAATATTATGATTATTATGATTATGAAAAACCAGTTGCATGGGGAATACATTTCGGCAAAGGGGAAATTCAATTACTGCCAGATCGGATGACTGCATCTGTCCGTTGTGTCCGTCAGGATGAGCAGGATGCCTGTGAAACAGCGAAAAAATATAATAAACCCAATTGCTGGCTTTTTTATTTCGGCAACTTTCAGAACAGCGAATGTGATGCTAAAGCAAAAGCGGTCTGGGAAAATGAGGATAAAAAAGCCTGTAAAACGGCAAGAAAAGAAAATACACGTGCAAGTTGGGAGTCTTACTTAAAAATTTTTCCAAAAGGCAAGTGTGCGGAAGAAGGGAACGCAGTCAGAAACAAATATAAAAAAATCGATGGTTTCGAATGGTCTGATATGTCGGACGAAGCATTGGAATCTTCCGATGCCAAAGACTATTGCGAACATCTCAATGAAGGCGGACACGACGACTGGCGGCTTCCTGATATAGATGAGCTCAGAACGCTTGTTCAGAATCATCCGGGAACAGTTTCAGGCGGGAAATGCAAAATTTCTGCAAAAGAGGAAAAAACAGATATCAACTTGGATATGACGAGCAGTTGCGCGGGAATTGACGGAAAATATTTCAGCAAGCTCGGTGATAAGGTATCGCTGTTATCTTCAACAGGAGCTAGCGTTGCTTCTCCTACCAATGTCCATGTACATGAAATTTGGTATATAGATTTCGAAACTGGTGCGATTGATGCTCACTATTATGCTGGACAAAGTTATTTCCGCTGTGTCCGTCAGGACGATAGTGACGCATGTGAAGCAGCCCGCAAGGATGAGACGGATGAATCCTGGAAACGCTATCTTGAAATCTTTCCTAAAGGAATGTGTGCAGAAGAGGCAAAAGCGGGACCAAAGGAAGAAGCAGTTTGTGAGAGGGCAAGAAAGCAGAATATCCGTGCCGCATGGGAAAAATATTTGAAAAAATTCCCGAACGGAAAATGTGCTGAAGAAGGCAAGGCTGTCAGAAACAAATTCAAAAAAATCGGGAACCTTGAATGGTCTGATGTAAGTAGAGATATTTCTTGTGAAAAACTGGAAGAAGACGGTCATTCTGACTGGCGACTTCCGAATATCGATGAATTAAGAACTCTGATACAAAATAATCCAGGAACCGTTTCGGGCGGAAAGTGCAGAATATCGGAAAAAGACGGCAAACTTATTGATGATAAATATTGGGATAAGAATTGTGCCGGAGTTGAGGATGATGATAATTTCAGCAAACTTGGTGATTCTGATTGGTTCTGGTCGTCATCCTACGCAAGTGAAAACTATGATTATGTATATTGGACAGTCTCTTTTGATGACGGAGGATTGCACGGTTTTCGGAATACTTTCTTTTCATTTAACACTCGTTGTGTTCGTCAGAATGATCATGATGCGTGCGAGACTGCCAGGAAATATAATAAACCCTATTATTGGATCTTTTATTTTGACAATTTCCCTAACGGAGAGTGTGCCGCTGAAGCAAAAACAGTTTGGGAAAATGAGGATAAAAAAGTGTGTGAAGAGGCAAGAGAGGAAAAGAATCATTGGTATTGGGAAGAATATTTAGAAAAATTTCCCGAAGGCAAATGTGCTGAAGAAGCAAAATCAAGAATGGATGAGATATGTTGCGAATGGTCAAGAAAGGACAATCATTGGAAATATTATTTTGACCGCTTTCCTAACGGCAAATGTGCCGATGAAGCAAAAAAGAATATAGAGAAAATGCAGACGATCGGCGGTCTTGAGTGGTCGGAAAGATCGGGTGAAAAAATGAATTGGTATGATGCCGTGAGCTATTGCAGGAATTTGAAAGAACTCGGCCATACCGATTGGAGGCTCCCGAATATCGACGAATTAAGAACACTTATCCAAAACTGCCAGAAAACAGAGAGCGGCGGAGAATGCAAAGTCTCTTCAAAAAACAAATGTTTGAAAGGTGACTGCCTGAAGCCGGAAAGATCGTGTTTTTGTGAAGAAAGAGACGATAAATATAGTAAATTGCCATATAATAGTTATTGGCTTTGGTCGTCTTCCGCTTTGTCGGACAGCGGAAACTCTGCTTGGCACGTTGATTTCAGCTATGCTGAAGTCGGGGACAGCTATAAAGTCGGTGAAAACTATGTCCGCTGTGTTCGTTGAGTTTTTGCTTGCTCCGTTATTTCCTAATTTAACTCGTCAACTTTTCAAAAAATCACAAAATTTGCCGCTTTAACTGCTAAATAACGCAATGTGTTCCAGCCATAATTATTTCTGCAGGACACAGTGTTGCAGGCTTTCTCACAGCACCGCTCATTTCGACTTCGCTCAATGACCGGAGAACCCCTGTTGCTGAGCAATATTACCGCGAACTCTTGCATTTTTTTTGAAAATCCTTAAAATACTGCGGCTTTTTTAGAGCAGAGGCTTAATGGAGGAAAAAATGGCTGAAAACAAAGCTCAGGAACCAAAAACCGTTCCGCAGATGGACGAAAACGAGATTATCGCCCGCAAAAAAGAGAAAGTCAGTGCGCTCAGAGCAGAAGGGATCCACCCTTACGCAAATAGTTTCGCTCCCGATTCGACAGTCGAAAAGGTAATTGAATACTGCAAAACACAGACCAAGGAAGAACTTGAACAGACGGGGAAACCGCTTGAATTCGCAGTTGCAGGCAGGATCATGTTCCTCCGCATCATGGGAAAACTCGCTTTTGCAAACCTCAAGGACGAGACGGGTTCGATCCAGATCCTTTTCGCAAAAGACTTCCTCGGCGAAGATTTCGCGAAGTTCAAAAAGGCTTTTGATGTCGGCGATATAGTATGGGTAAAAGGCGAAGTTTTCGTTACGAGAACCGGCGAATACTCGATCCTTGCTCACAAAACCGAGCTCCTCACCAAAAATATCAGGCCGCTTCCCGAAAAATTTCACGGACTTACCGATAAAGAGCTCCGCTACCGCCAGAGATACCTCGACCTCATCATGAACGACGATGTCAGAGAGACTTTCAAAAAGAGAGTCAAAATCATCAATTTCATCAGAAACTACATGAACAACGCAGGCTTCATGGAAGTCGAAACTCCGATGATGCACCCGCTCGTAAGCGGTGCCGCGGCGAAACCTTTCATCACGCACCACAATGCGCTCGACATTCCGCTTTACATGAGGATCGCGCCGGAGTGCTACCTCAAAAGACTTCTCGTCGGCGGACTCGGCAAAGTTTACGAGATCAACCGCAGCTTCAGAAACGAGGGTATGGACCTCAAACACAACCCGGAATTCACGATGATGGAATTCTACTGGCCCTATGCGACCTACGAAGACCAGATCCGCTTCACGCAGGAGATGATCAGCAAGCTCTGCATCGAGATCAACGGAACGACCGAAGTCGAATACGACGGAATGAAGATCGATTTCAAAGCTCCGTGGAACAGAATGACGGTCGAAGAAAGTATAGTAAAATCAGGCGTATGCACCGAAGAAGACCTCAAAGACAGAGAAAAACTCATTGAGATCGGCGTTAAAAACGGGCTTGACAAAGCAACGCTCGAAGGAATGTCGAGATACAAAATAATCATGGAATTCTTTGACAATTTCGTTGAAGGAAACCTCATTCAGCCCACTTTCATCACGAAATATCCGACCGAAGTCAGCCCGCTCGCACGCAGAAACGACGAAAATCAGGAATACACCGACAGATTCGAACTTTTCGTAGCAGGAAGAGAGCTTTCCAACGCGTTCAGCGAACTCAACGACCCGAAACAGCAGTACGATTCGTTTGCGGCTCAGGTCGAAGCTAAAAAAGCAGGCGACGACGAAACGATCGACATGGACAGCGACTACATCCGCGCTCTCGAATACGGAATGCCGCCGGCAGCAGGACAGGGAATCGGCATCGACAGACTTGTCATGCTCATGACCAATTCGCCGAGCATCCGCGATGTCATCCTCTTCCCCACAATGAAACCGGAAAAATAATTCCAAAATCTTGCTATTTTTACTTTTTTTCGTATAATATTTCGCTTTTTGATTATAGGTTGTTTTATATAATTTGGGAGTTCTGAAATGAAAAAACTGCTTTCTTTATGCATTGTTTTATGTGCAATCTTCTTCATGCTGAGCTGCGGGGGCGGCAGTGACAACAAAGGCAAAAAACAGGGCGAGCTTTACGGCGCATGTTATCCGAACAAGACATGCAATGAGGGCCTTGTCTGTGACGAGGAAAACGATGTCTGCCTGCCGGAGAACAGCGATGAAGACTCTGCGGAAAAAGACGATTCCGATACGTCAGATACAGGAATGCCGGATGAAGATAGCGTTGATACCGATACGACGGAACATTCTGATGATGCAGACACAGCGGAACCTGAACCGGCTGACGATGCAGACACAAGCGCCGTTGTAGTTGATGACGATTCCGACACGTCTGATACCGAAGAACCCGACGAAAAAGAGGATTCCGACAATCCTCAGGAGCCGGAAGATACCGACACAAATCCTGAAAACGATGATGATTCCGGTGATTCGGCTCCTGATGTCGATGAAGATTCTGGCGACACTGAAACTCCGGAAACAACCGAAAACCATAAAATCAGCGGTATCTACCAGATTGGCAGTAACGTTTCGGGAATCGAAGCAGCCCTTTATGAATGCGGCGGAACCGAAAAAATAGCTTCGGCCAATACCAATTCAAACGGCAAATACAGTTTCAATGCCGCTATTTCGGCAACGAAGACCTACTGCGTAAAAGCGGGAGATTTTGCAAGCTGTTTCATTGGTATGAGCGATCATGTTGCAAACATTTCTGAAATCACGACTGCGGCATATCTTCTTGATAAAACCTGCACAGATTTAAGAGCAAGTGAGACAAAAATCAGAAAGTATGCAAAACTGGGAACCGGTGAATGGCTTGGTGAACTCGATTATTCGAAGCTTTCTGGCATCAAAGAAGGGCTCAGACTTCTCGCCTCCTTAATCGGTTCAAGCGATTCCAAAACTCTTTCTGAAAAGATAACTGAAGACGCAAAGAATGAAACTGCCGAATTTGTAAAATTCTTCAACGGCTTCAGAGTTGTTTCCGACAAAACTGAAATCGTAATCGGAGAAAGAGCCGATAATAACGCAAATTTCAGCGTCGAAGGAGGCAGCACGAAAGTTGCTCCCGGTTTCAAAATCGACTGGACGGTTCAAAACAAAACTGCCGAGGCTGCGACTTATAAATTTTCTTCCCAGACTCCGGGCGAATACACGGCACGTGCCAAACTTACTTCCGAGGGCGGCGATCCGATAATGCTTTCAAACGATTCGGCGACAGTTCTCTTTTTGCAGAGAAAGAACGGTGGCACGGTTTATGTAAGCGACACGTCGAAGAATATTTCTTTCAGGATTGACGACGGTATTTACGGCGTAATTCCGAAGGGAACAGTTGTGAAGAAGAATGGAAACAAAATAAATTCAATAAGTTACAGTGTTCTTTCAGCTGGCGGAAACCAGGTTTCGAGACTTGAGTTCGAACCTGCCGGAGCAGTTTTCGAAGGCGACACGATGTATTTCATCCACGAGCTTGGCACAGTTTTCGGCGGTGATCCGATAATGCTTTCGGCTAGTAGAACGAATGCAGACGGCTCGGTCGATGTTCTCAATTCTGCGGCTGGAGATCCGATCATGATGGCTGCAGCAGGCGATCCGATAATGACAACGGCTGCTGGGGATCCGATCATGCAGGCAGCGGCAGGAGATCCGATAATGACCAATGCAGCCGGAGATCCGATAATGACAGCCGCAGCAGGAGATCCTATTATGACTTCGGCAGCGGGCGACCCAATTATGACAAGTGCCGCCGGCGATCCGATCATGTCAGCGGCTGCAGGCGATCCGATTATGGCGAGTGCCGCAGGCGATCCGATAATGACGGCAGCAGCCGGTGACCCGATTATGATGGGAACAAGCTCGAGCACAATGGTTTCCCAGACAAGCCACTATTCAACATTCACGGTTGAATCGGCTTCTCTTCCGGTTTCAGTTGATGCTCTGGTTTCAAGATGGTGCGACGGTTCCTTCTACCGCGGATATTCCCCGATCGAGTTCATAAAGAAAGGTGTAACGGACAACAATCCTGGAAGCATGCTTCTTCCGTACCTCACCTGCGAAAAGTTCGCTGACCTCGGAAACGACCTTTACGAGCTTATGAACAAACAGGTCGGCTTCCAGAGAAACCTCAACCTTTTCGAGAATCTTTTCTTTGTTTCTGAATTCTACAACCGCATGAATGCAAAACGTGAAAACGGCGCGGTTGCGGCGGTCAAGAACGGTCTTGAACTCAGAAGCGCTATTGCGGCTCTCTACACGGCAACGACTTCCTACAACAGAAGCACGACTCTTGCCGATATGTTTGATTCGTCAATGATTCCTCTCACTTACAGTGGCACAACTCCTGAAGATTACACAACAAAGGCAAGAAGTGCAATAAGCGGAAATTCAGATTTTGGCGACAGATACACCGCGACGAAGAAAGAGATGATGATTTTTGCGAACTACATCACGACTTCTTCAAAAGGCCCTGATTTCAATTCAGTTTCAGCGGTTCTCAATCCCGACCAGCTTGTCTGCGCATGGTTCAATCCTGATACACCGGCCCAGAACTGCAACAAGGTCTACACTATAAACGACGCAGGTCATGTAACGCTAGGCGGCACAGAAGTTTCTGTAGCAGAGGCAAATGCGATATTTACCAAATATTTCATGCCGATGAACAGCCGTCTCAGTGATTCAGAAAAACTCGACCTTTTCAGAACGCTCTATCTTGCCCTCAAATACGCTGGAACAATATTCTATAACGGCTCGGATATTGAAGAACTCCAGCAGAGCCTTCTTAAAACTGCATACCTTGTTTTTGACGGCATCGACGGCAATGCAAAAGCAGTCAGCATAGTTGACAGTTTTGAGGTTTCTGCTCATACGGTACAGGTTCTTGACGGCAATGAAATGGCTACAAGACCTTACGTTCAGAAGCTGAGTTCCCTCACTGACCAGATTTCACTCAAAGTTGCTGCATCAAGCGCAGATGTCGAGAAAGTTTTAATAAATATTGAAGGAAAAGAATTTGAAAAAGTTCAGGAAAATACGAGAACTTACTACAAACAGACAGGTGATCTCAAAGAAAAGTCGATAGTTCTCACACCCGGAACTTTGGCTCAGGGTGAAAAAGCTTTGAAAGAGCTTCTCGGCTCTGAAAACGTCGATTCACTCGGCAATATTACAGGAAAAATGACGATAGTTGCAAACTCTAAGATTTCGGGCAAAACCTATTCGACGCAGAAAACCTACGAGTTCTTTGCAAGCAATGACGGTGACGGCGTCAACTCGAAGGAAGTTCCGGCAGATCTTCAGATTTTTGTCAACGATTCAACAGGACACGCAGTTCCAGACAGTGCAAATCCGACAATAATCCTGAATCCCGGCAACAAAGTTTACTATCCTGAAAACGGCGTAGTAAGCATCGAAAACCTCACTCCGGCGGCTTACACAGTTGACGCTTTTGCAGACGGCTACTATGCAAAGAGCACGAGCGTAAATGTTCCGGCCGGTGCAGCATTCAGCGTTGAAATCAGACTTGACGAAGAGCTTACAAGCACGGCTGACGCAAGTCTTGAACTGAAAGTAAACATCAATACGGCAAAACATCCGTCGAAAGTTTACATCCAGATTTACAACGACGACATGGAGCTTGTCGCAAATGAAGCGGCTAAGTTCAACAATGAAACCGGCAAATATGAAACTCTGAATATCGAAATAAATTCAGGCAGATACACACTTCTTGCAGTGGGCGAGGATCTGTACAACTATCTTGAAGCGATAACGCTTTATGAAGGTGCCAACACGAAAGAAATCACGGTCGTCGCAAAGAACGCATGCGGCAACGGAATCATTGATTCTGCTGAAGAGTGCGAACCGTCGGTAGAAGGTTCGGCTCTCGAAGTAAGATGCGGAGATATCTATCCTGCATCAACCCATCCTGAGAATAATGCAAGCTGCGATCCGAATACATGCACTTTCAACAAAACTGAATGCGGAAAGGCGGCATACTGCGGTGACGGAATCATCGACAGAGGCACTGACGGCTCAGGCGAAATGTGCGACGGCGGCTCGAAAGACTGCTCGGAAATCGCAGGCTTCGGCAATTCAAGAGGAACAGCTCCCTGTGCATCCGACTGCTCGGGTTATATCACGGCAAACAACTGCACAAGGACGACTGCTTCATGCGGCAATCTTCCTGCAAACGCCCAGTGGAACGACGGAGAGGGCGCATTTGAACAGAAATACAACGGTACAGACTGGGCTCCTGCAACGCAGAACGCACAGTTCGGCACGACAAAAGACGAATGCGTCTTCTCGTGCACAAAAGGCTACAAGTGGAACGGCAGCCAGTGCCTTGAAAATCCGATATCACTTGCACTTGTCTGCACGGGAGCAGATTCCTGCTTTGACAACACCAATGAAGGAGAATGTCCGGCTTATGGCGTTGCGTTCTTCGGCCAGGATGCTCAGTATGCTGAAAACGGCTACTGCACGCCTCACAAATTCACACTGATCGGAAGCGGTGAAAACCAGATTGTAAAAGACAATTTCACGCATTACGAGTGGCAGGCTGCTTCATCAGGAAATGTAACATGGTCGGCAGCCGAAACCTACTGTTCGCGCCTTGAAAACGGCAGTTCAACGGCAGTCTGGAGAGTTCCGACTCCGGCAGAGCTTCTCACAATCGTTGACAGCAGCAATGCAAGCCCTGCACTTGACAACAACTATTTCACAGTTTCGGGATACAATTTCTGGGCAAGCGAAGATAAGAAAAATACGAAAAACGCGTGGAGAGTAACCACAAGCGGCGCGCTGATGAGCGTTGCAAAGACAACGAAGAACTATGTTCTCTGCGTCAGAGTAAACGATTACGACGCAACTGAAAACCGCTTCACGGCAACAGATGAAACTGTAAAAGATAATGAAAGCGGCTTAATGTGGCAGAAACAGGCTGTTGCTTCGAGAACATGGGCGGAAGCTCTCAACTACTGTGAAGAAGTTTCGACAGCCGATAAATACGACTGGAGACTTCCGAACAGAAACGAGCTTGCTTCCCTTGTTGATTACACGAAAGCAAGTGGCGCGCTCAGCGACTTCCCGGCAATAGCCGCAAAAGCTTTCTGGACTTCAACTACAAAAATCAACGAAAATGCGAACGCATGGACAGTCAACTTTGAAAGCGGAAGCATTGAATCAGCAAACAAAGCTGACACGAAGTACATAATCTGCGTCCGAAACGACGAACCCTGCTTCGGTGACGAATGTGCCGAGCCGTGTAGCTTCAACGCTTGTAAAGGCATGGCTAATTCTACTGGTCTCTGCACCGCAAATGACTACAGCTTCACATGCGGCTGCAAATCGGGATTCAACTGGAATCACGCAAAGTGTCTCCTTGACACGACAAGATATGTTGCATGCGACGGACTTCCGGAAAATGCAATCTGGAACACAGTTTTCGGCATCAGCCAGACTTATGACGGCGACAAATGGTATCCGAGCAATGTAGGTATATTCAACAAAATCGCAAGCAGCACGGAATGCAGATTCATCTGCGCTACCAACTACAAGTGGGATGCAGACGAAGAAAAATGTCTTCCGGTTTCGAGAATGACCAACTGCTCGGAGAAGAAACCTTACTCCGACTGGAACGTAGTTTCCAAGATCTCGCAGACCTGGGACGGCGAAAAGTGGCAGCCTTCGGCAGAGTCAGTTTACAACACCGAATCGAGCGAAGAAGAATGCAGATTCATCTGCAAAGAGCACTACAACTGGGACAGCGAAAACAATATCTGTGACGGCGAAACACAGCCTGCGACCTGTATCGGACTTCCTGCAAACGCGCACTGGTGGAACGACCCTGCATCGATCACCCAGAAATGGACGAACGGCGGCTGGGCACCTGCTGCAACGGGCCGCTACAACGATGCACAGGCTGATAACGAATGCTACTTCGGATGCGATGAAAACTATGAATGGAACGGCACTGCCTGCGCTGCGAAGAAGCAGACCGCAAGCTGTGAAGGTCTTCCCGACAATGCAGAGTGGACCGGAGAATATTCGACAGTTCAGCAGACTTGGAACGGCTCAGAGTGGGTTCCGGGCACGATAGGAACATACAACACCGAGGCAAATTCAAACTACTGCCGCTTCAAATGCAGGGCAAACTACAACTGGAACGGCTCTTCATGCGTTGCGGCGACACAGCTTGCAAACTGCACCGGACTTCCGGCAAATGCGCAGTGGAACACGGTTTCCAGCATAACCCAGACATATATGCAGACTGGTGACAACACCTACGGCTGGTCTCCCTCGAATGTCGGTTCGTACAGCAGTGACGAGACTTTGGCGGAATGTCACTTCATCTGCAAGGAAAACTATGAATGGACAAACAATGAATGTACCGGCAGGAAACAGGTGGTTGAGTGCGCCGGTCTTCCTGCAAATGCAGCATGGAAAGACGGACAGTCCGCAGTAGAACAGCAGTGGAGCGGCTCTCAGGGCTGGCTTCCGGCTGCTGTAGGACAGCACAACGCCGCTACCGGCTGCAGCTTTGAATGCAACACCAACTATGCATGGAACGCAAGCACGAAAACCTGCAACGGCGCAAAGAGAAACGATCAGGCATGCACCGGACTTCCTGCAAATGCTTCATGGGTCGGCAGCAGCACGATCGAGCAGACCTGGAACGGTTCTGACTGGCTTCCGGCACTCAACGGGACATACAGTGAAAACGCAGTCACGAACGAATGTCATTTCAAGTGCAGAAACAACTACAACTGGACTGGTTCTACATGCGAAGCGAAAACGCAGATCGTGACCTGCGGAACACTTCCCGTAAATGCGGCCTGGAACAGCGTTTCACAGATAAAGCAGACATGGAACGGTTCGACCGAAAAGTGGGAACCCGCTGTAAATCTGGTATACAGTGAAACTTCAAGCGAGACGGAATGCCGCTACAGCTGCAAAGAAAACTACGAGTTCAAAAACAGTCAGTGCACAGCCAAGAAACAGACTGCCGCATGCACCGGACTTCCGGCAAACGCAGTCTGGAACAGTGCGACAGTAGAGCAGACATGGAACGGCACGATCTGGGCTCCGGCGACGACCGGAACTCATACGACCGGCAGCGCGACTGACAAATGCTACTTCAAATGTATTGCCGAAAACGACCAGTACGTATGGAGTGACAGTGAAAAAGCATGCGTAGGCCGCACGAAAACAGGTCAGGCTTGCACCGGACTTAAAGAACATGCTCACTGGAACGAATACAGCCAGATCTCGCAGACATGGAACGGCTCAGAGTGGTTCCCGTCAACGGCAGGTACTTACAATGCAGCGTCAGATTCGACAAAGTGCTACTTCTCATGCGATGAAAACTATAACTGGAACGGCTCAGAGTGCATCGCTTCGAAACAGATCGCAAGCTGCGGAACGCTTCCGGCAAACGCACAGTGGAACACAGTTTCAAGCATCGAACAGACATGGACTCAGAACGGCTGGCAGCCTGACAGCACTCCGGCTTACGGCAATGCGTCAACTGAAGAGTGCCGCTACACCTGCAAAGCAAACTTCAAATGGGAAAACAGTCAGTGCGTTCCCAAAGAACAGGACGACCAGAACTGCATCGGACTTCCTGCGAATGCCGAGTGGTGGAACGGAGTCACCAGCGTAAAACAGCACTGGGACGAAGTCGAGCACGCATGGCTTCCGACGACGACCGGTATCCACGCGACAAGCGGAGCAGACAACCAGTGCCGCTTCAGATGCATTGACGAAGGCAACAAATACAAATGGGAAAACAACGCATGCGTTGCGAACACAAAGACAGGTCAAAGCTGCACGGGAATTCCGGCTCACGCTCACTGGAACGGTCAGTACAGCCAGATTTCGCAGACCTGGAACGGCTCAGAGTGGTTCCCGTCAACGACAGGTACTTACAGCACGGCGACAGACGAGACCAGATGCTACTTCTCATGCGATGAAAACTACCAGTGGAACGGTTCAGAGTGCGTTGCGAAAACACAGATCGCAAACTGCGGAACACTTCCTTCGCATGCGGTCTGGAACACGGTTTCAAAGATAAGGCAGACCTGGAACGGTTCTGAATGGTCACCTTCGGCAACTCCTGAACACAACGATCTGCCGAGTGAGGATTTCTGCCGCTACACCTGCAAAGAGAACTACAAATGGGAAAACGGCGCATGTACCGCAGAAACAAAGACGGCAGCATGCACGGGACTTCCTGCGAACGCGGCTTGGAACGGCAGCGGCTCAGTTGAGCAGACCTGGAGCGGCTCGTCATGGGCTCCTGCAGCAAACGGAGTACACGGCGACGAGACCGAAGGATGCTACTTCAAATGTATAGATGAAAACGACAAATACGAATGGAAGAACAACGCCTGCGCTGCAATGACGAAAACAGGTCAGGCATGCACCGGCAAACCCGAGAACTCGCATTGGAACGGTCAGTACAGCCAGATTTCGCAGACATGGAGCGGTGAGGCATGGCTTCCGTCCACGACAGGCAGCTACAGCACGACGACCGATTCAAAGAAATGCTACTTCTCATGCGATGACAACTACACATGGAACGGCACCGAATGCGTTGCCGCGAAACGGATCGGAGAATGTTCCGGACTTGCTGCAAATGCTCAGTGGAACACGGTTTCAAGCATCGAGCAGACCTATCAGGGAGGCAGTGATTGGCTGCCGTCGAATGCCGGAACTTACGGCGCTGCGACGACCACGGAATGTCACTTCATCTGCAAAGACAACTACGAATGGAAAAACAATGAATGTGTAGGCAGGAAACAGACCGTGGAATGTGCCGGACTTCCCGCAAACGCACACTGGACTGAAAACCATTCGACAGTCGAGCAGACATGGCAGGGTTCGCAGGGCTGGCTGCCTGCAGCTGTCGGACATCACGATGAACCCGGAAACGAAGGATGTCTCTTTGAATGCAACGACAGATATACATACAAAAACGGCGCATGTGTCGGTGAGACGAGAACGAATCAGGACTGTGAAGGTCTTCCGGATGACAACGCAGTGTGGAACTCGGCTTCACAGATAAATCAGACATGGAACGGTGAAGAGTGGCTTCCGGTTCTCGAAGGAACTTACAACGAAACTCCGTCAACCAACCAGTGCAGATTCAAATGCAAGACTCACTTTGTCTGGAACGGCAGTCACTGCGAACCTGAAACGCAGATCATGGATTGCCCGAATCTGCCGGACAATATTGCCTATGAATGGAACACTGTTTCAAAAATAACGCAGCATTGGGATAAAAATGCAAACAACGGTCAGGGCGCGTTTGTTCCGGAACTTACCCTGAAATACAGCACAGAGGCGACGACTGCCGAGTGCCGCTTCAAATGTAAGGAAAACTACGAACCTTATACTGCCGGCAATCAGACGAGCTGCGTCGCTGCGACAAGAGAAAGAGAGTGCACGGGACTTCCGGCGAACGCAGTCTGGAGAGAATCTGCCAACACCACAAGTGCTTCATTGAGCATAACCCAGAGATGGAACGGCTCTGACTGGGAACAGTCAACAGCCGGAACTCACGGAGAATATGAACAGGGTTACTGCCGATTCACATGTATCGATGAAAACACTCACTACCAGTGGATCGACAATTCCTGCGTTGCAATGACAAGAACCGGTCAGGCATGCACGCAAAAACCTGCAAACTCTCATTGGAACGATCACGACCAGATTTCGCAGACATGGGACGGCAGCGACTGGTCCCCGTCAACTGTCGGCAGCTACAACACGGCAACTGACCCGGCAAAATGCTACTTCTCATGCGATGACAACTACGAATGGAACGGCACGTCATGCGCAGGCGCAACAAAGACGGTGGATTGTGAAGGATTGCCTGCAAACGCAGTCTGGAACACGGTTTCAAGCATAACGCAGACATACAACGGTTTCATTTACGCACCTTCCACGACAGCTGTATACTGCGATACTCCGTCAACTGAAAACTGCTGCTTCAAGTGTCTTGTAAACCACACGGTTTCCAATGATCAGAAATCGTGTAATCCTGACACAAGAGTTAGAAACTGCACCGCTCTTCCTGACAATGCCCTGTGGAATACAGGCGCGTCGGAAGGTCAGATCACCCAGACTTGGAACGGCAGTGAATGGAGTCCAGAACTTACGGCAGTTTACAGTGAAACCCCCAACCCGGAAAAATGTGTTTTCAAATGCAGGGAAAACTACGAGCCGAAAAACGGGCTCTGCACCGCTAAAAAGGAGATCGCAGCCTGCACCGGACTTCCTGCAAACGCAATGTGGAACGAGGTCGCTTCGATAGTCCGCGAATGGCAGGGTTCCGCTTGGGATCTCAGCACAAAAGGCGAATACAGCGAAGAGCCGAGCAAGACTGAATGCCGCTACAAATGCAAGGAAAACTACTCTTGGGACGGCTCAAAATGCAGAGCGGACACAAGAATCGCCGACTGTCTTGCACTTCCGGCCCACTCAGTATGGAACGAAGCCGCATCCATCACGCAAACCTGGAACGGCAGGGAATGGCTGCCCAAACTTGAGCCTGAATACAGCTATTCGCCAAGTGACACAGAATGCAAATACATCTGTGACACCGGATTCTATCATGTTGACGGCAAATGCGTTGCAAATCCGTGCAACATTGACGGTCACAACCCGTGCAGCGATGTCGAACATTCGACGGGAGTCTGCGAAACAGCGGACAATCTCTTCCTGCCTTACACATGCGGATGTGAAACCGGCTATAACTGGTGGGGCAAGACCGGCTGCCGAAGGAAAGAGATTGCTTTCGGAAATATATGCACCGGTCTTGACAGATGCTACGACAACGACACCGAGATAGTCTGCCCGTCCGAAGGCGAATACTTCTACGGTCAGGATGCCCAGTATGCCGAAATGGGTTACTGCGTACCGAGGAAATTCACTGTCAAAGAGACGATAGTCGGTGCTGAAACCCATACGACAGTCATCGACAAAAACACGAAACTTGAGTGGCTTTCTGACGGAGGCGGATACGGCTCGTGGTATGAAGCTTTTGATTACTGCGAAAATTTGAATTACGCAGGACACAGCGACTGGAGACTTCCTTCAATTAAAGAGATGGTGAGTGTTATAGAGTATAACCGCGTGTCAACGATACCCGACGAATTTCCAGGCAGAAGCTGGCAATACGGCGCATGGTCGGGCACAGACGTTCCGGAAGATCATGAGAAAGCCTTCTTTTTGAATGGGAGCGGTGTAGATCTGTTGCATGATTATGAAGAATATGCGGAATATCAGACAAAAGCTAATACACACCATAACTATATATGCGTCAGAGGCACGGGACTCTCTGAAGGCAGCTTTGAGGAAATCGATGCAAGAGGAGACGGAACTGAAATAGTAATCAAAGATACAACCTCAAATCTCTACTGGCAGAAAACTTCTGCAAATAAAGAGTGGAGACAGGGTTTTACATACTGCGAAAACCTTGTCTACGGCGGATATGACGACTGGAGGCTTCCGAATATCAACGAACTTTACTCCATTATTGATTACACAGTACACGAACCTGCGATTAATTCGGTTTTTGAGATAAACGATACATCCTGGCACTCTCGGAACGTTGTATCTTCCACTACAGAGGCCTCATACAACGCATGGTCGTATGGGGTGGATTTGGGATACGGTTCTTCATACGCTTCCTATAAATGGGCAGGAGGTGTCCTCTGTGTCCGCTCCGATCTGTGCGACGAAGGAACATTCTGGGACGGCAAAAACTGTGCCGTAAGCCCGTGTGCTGAAGATTCCTGCACGATGGAACATTCCAACGGAACATGTATTCCCAAGAGCTCAAGCAAATTCGAATGCGGCTGTGCTGACGGATACCGCTGGAACGATTCATCGACAAGCTGTGTAAAAGACCAGTGTCTGGACGGCAGCCTGAAGAACAAGTGTGCTTCAATGCGCGGTTCAGACGGAGTATGCACAAGAGTCGGAGAAACAGACTTCACCTGCGGCTGCACCGAAGGCTACTTCTGGAGTATTTCTTCATGCAGAAAGAAAGCCGCTTTGGGAAGCATCTGCACAGGTCTCAACAAATGTTACGACTACGACGGAGAGATAACCTGCCCTGAAGAAGGAGAAGATTTCTACGGTCAGGATGCAATTTATGCCGCAAAAGGGGCTTGCACTCCGAAGAGCTTCAGGAATGCAGAGATTGACGGGGATGCAGTCGTAACAGACAACAACACCGGACTTATGTGGCAGAAATACGCTTCCGCAGAGACATACTCATTCAACAACGCGATAGGCTACTGCGCCGATCTTGAATATGCCGGATACACCGACTGGAGACTCCCGAACCAGCTTGAACTTATATCAATTCTGGATTTCGGAGAACATGCACCTATAAATACCGATTATTTCCCAGGAGTAGACCCATATTATGATGAAATCCAAGGACTTACCACAGCCTACAGTATGTGGGGATCCGCTTCGTATCAGATATCAAAAGAACAGGCTTTTAATGTTTATCTGAGAACAGGATTCAATCCTCTTGCAGGTTATGACCTGAAAACACGCAAATCCAAAGTCCGCTGCGTCAGGGGAGACGCGATGAAAAACAGTCTGACTACCTGGACAGCGGAAAACGGCGAAGAAGTTTTAGTCGAGACGGAAAGCGGTCTTATGCTTAATCCCGACACAACATCCGACGGTGCAATGTGGGGTGAAAAACTTGATTCCTGCGAAAATTACGATTATGCGGGATACACCGACTGGAGAGCGGCAAATCTCTACGAAGCTTTTGCTTTTGCCGGTTTTCCGTCAATGTCGTTCTGGGTCGGAACTTCGACAAGAAACATTCTTTATTCTCCCGAAGTATTCGTTGCCGACTCTTCCTTCAATAACTACAGGAGTAATGCCGACGATTACTTCAACGTTATGTGTGTCAGAAGCGGAAACGTTCCGGCAGACTTCCAGATTGACGGAGAGGCGTTCAACATGACCTGCGGCGAAATATTCGAGTGCATAAACAACAAGTGCCTTGACGGCAATTCGACCTGTACCGAAAACTGCATCAGCAGGAGCACAAAAAATGCGCAATATCAGTATCAGGATTTCAATCAATGTTATCAAAATCATGATGAATGCAATGAGTCCGAGAATTCCGGCAGATGCAGACTTGCCGCTTGTACAGCTGAATTGGAGGCTTGTTTCGCAAATTCCGGCGAAGGGCCGCACTGCATGTCAAATTACGATTTATGTTACAGCTCTGAAGAGGTTGAAATCAATAAAACCTGCCTTGATATGACTCAGTGCATGGATTCATGCGGTGAAGACCGCGGCTGTCTGCTGGCTTGTGAATACTACAGCACAGACGAGGCTACAGGCAACTATCACAATATGAATTATTACCTTGAAAACGAATGTGCCGGAGCGGCGGATCTTGAAGGATGTATGCTTTACTATAATCCATCTATCTACGTTAACTGTTACGGCATAATAGACTCGAGTTGCAGCATCCTCAGCGACTGTATGAATAGCTGTAACGATCAGGCCTGCAAGGATAGATGCCGTTCTAATGCAACAGAGGTCGGCAATACCCGTTATGATGCTCTGCAGCAGTGCCGCTCCGACAATAGCTGCGGTGACGGTGATCCTAAAAATGATGACTGCACATGGAGCAACTGTGAGTTTGAACGGGCGGCATGTTATAACGGCCAAACTATTACTTGCGGCGAGTTCACTGCCTGCATGAACAAGTGTGCAGACGATGATGACAGTTGTAAGCAGGCTTGCCGCGAAAGAGTCATCTCTTCAGAAGTTGAAACTCAATACAACGATTTGCAGGAATGTTACAGCGACTTTGAGGAATCCTGCAATAAAGAGAGTGATCCTTTCGGATGCCTTCTTGATTCCTGCCGGACTCAATACCTGATGTGCTTCGGATATCTATATTCAGGCGGCTTCAACGACACCTGCTCTGATGTGGAGGCATGCATACTTTCATGCAGTGCCAACTATAGTGACAAATGTCAGCAGGGATGTTATGCCAACGCTGATCCCGAGGCAGTAACGCTGTTTAATAACAAATATCAGTGTTATTCCAACTACGGTTGTATGGACTACTATTATTATGGTAATACTCAAAGTTATTTCGACTGCATCAATACCTATTGCCAGAATGAATATAACGCATGCACAGCCTCTTCCAGTGATTTCAACACAAGTTGCGAGGAAATTCTGCTGTGCCAGGACTCCTGCGGCAGTGACAGCAATTGTTATACGGCGTGCCAGACCAATGCCACATTGGATGCTTCAGCTGACTTCTATAATCTTGCTATTTGTGATAACAACTGCATAAACAGCGGATATTACACAGTGTGCATAAAGACCAATTGTTCGTCGGAATACGCCGCATGCGGCATTGATGTCAGCAACTTCGACAGTCCGGAGATGGACTGCGGTGACCTAAGCACCTGTGTTTACCGCTGTGACAGCGACAGCAGCTGCATACAAATTTGTTATGACAATGCAAGCCTGGACGGCGCAACCCAATACGACGATTTGAATCAGTGTGTTGCAAACAACAATGATTCATGCCAGAACGAAGAGAATCCTTCAGATTGCCTGATTGCCGCATGCCAGACAGAATACAACACCTGCTACGGCGGAGGAGGCAGCAGCAGCGGCGGAAGCTGTGATGAATACACAGCAACAGATATCAGCTGCATGCAGATTTTCACCGAATGTGCTTCTGCGTGCAGTTATGACTATAATAGATGTATCCAGAAAGGCGCCCCCGAAGCTCAGACTTTAGCTCAGAATTATCTGAACTGTGCTTACGATTGTGCCAGCACATCGGATTATGAAGCTTGCTACAGTGCCAACTGTCTGGATGAAGAACAAGCCTGCATAAACGGGTAGAAAGATCTCATCTCAAATCCCTATCCAAACCAAAAACAACGGGAAACCTGAACATCCTCCGATCACTCTCCAATTTTCATAAAATTTAATGGGTTCAAACAGAATCCGGTATTGGCTGACAGAGACGCACCACCTGTCTTTCCAAGTGCGGAGAAAGCGAGACTTGTGTTCAGACATGCCGAGACCATTCATCCGAAGGTGAAACCCAGTATGATGATTTAATTCAGTGTGTTGAAGATAATCAAAATTCCTGCCCGAGTTTTGAGACAGATCCTGATGCTTACAGTGACTGCATCATTGCTATGTGCCAGACAGAATATAATGTTTGTTTCGATCTCGGTGGCGGCGGTGAAACCACCTGCTCTTACGAAGGCACAGATCTGAGCTGCAGCGAAATCAACGAGTGTACATTTTTCTGTAGTCAGCAGAAATGTATGGAAAAAGGCTCTGTTGAAGGCCAGTCACAGTTTAACGGTATGCTACAGTGTCTTATCGACAACTGTTTTGATGTCGCAGGTGACCAGGAGGCATTTGAAGAATGCGTGAACACCAACTGCTCAACTGAAACTCAAACCTGTTTCCAGCTGTAGTCAACTATAGTTAAAAGAAAAAGTCTTTTTATTTTTCAGCATCGAAAAGACACACCTTAAAAACTTATTGAAAACAGCAATTACGGCCTTTTTCCCATTCATGTTCTC
>Ga0310690_10003970_pt1 | contig 21564 bp, 34 predicted proteins | sample AusTroGonzalo_MG_2_FD_207661 | JGI IMG/M metagenome (GOLD analysis project Ga0310690, IMG submission 207661) | Bovine rumen microbial communities from tropical cattle in Woodstock, Queensland, Australia - Gonzalo_04 (v2) (version 2) | ecosystem: Host-associated > Mammals > Digestive system >... | reverse complement strand
TGGTAATCATCCTCACCACAGAGGCCATCGTACTCCTCGCCCCGCTCCATGTCAGCGGGTAAAATGAAAGAGAGTAGTATTCCGAGTATGGAATCTACTCTCTTTCTGTTTCTCTCCGGTGTCCCGCCATAACCGATTTCGTGATAATCCGACAATTTCCTGCAATTTCCGATGAAATGCGATAGATTATCACCAAAGGAGCGGCACGCGTATGATTAAGATTTTACTGTCCAGGAAGCTTGGCGAGCTTCGCTGGTCACAAGCAGAGCTGGCCCGGGCAACGGGCATCAGACCAACCACCATCAACGAGTATTATCACGAACTGGCCGAGCGGATCAATCTGGAGCATCTGGACCTCATCTGCGAGGTCTTGAACTGCGACCTCAGCGAGATCATCGTCCGGATCCCAAATCCCATTCCGAAGATCGAATCCACGAAGGCCGGAAATAAGGTACATAGTCCGTGATAGTGCTGCCCTTCACAGGCTCAGGTGTTCACGCACCTGGGCCTGTTTTCTCTTCCTGTACCTTTATAACCTGACCGTCCGGTGCCAGAAACGCCAGTTCACAGCCGCAGGCCTCCGCGATCTTCACAAGGTCCTCGGCGGACCACCGCTCATGTACGAACTTGTTGCTCAGGCTCTGCTTGCTTGCCATTCCAAGCGCCCCTTGAATATCGGTCTGCTTCATTCCGCGGAGAGTAAGCAGCGCTCTGATCTGTTTGGAAATGCTCATGTTATCACCTCGGAAACAGAGTACACCGAAACGGTTATAAAGTCAAGGAAAATTTTTTATCTGTCCACGAAAAAAGTTTATCGAAACTATTGACAGGTACATAAAAATGGTGTACTATAAGACCAACAAAGAGAACGGGAGGTACACCTAAATGTACGACATGATGAAGAAGCAGAACCTCGGCGTCGAGATCGAGCTGACCGGGATCACCCGCCAGAAGGCCGCGAAAGTTATCTCCACCTACTTCGGCGGCACCGCCATCAACCACCTTTGCGACGGCTACGACAGCTGGACGGCGAAAGACCGCCAGGGCCGCACCTGGAAGTGCAGCCGCGACATCTCCATCCGGCCCGAGGCCAAGGTCCGCGGCGAGATTGAAAGCCGGCCCTCCGCCCGCACCGCCACCGACCTCCGCTGCGAGATCGTGACCCCGATCCTCCGCTATGAGGACATCGAAGATCTGCAGAACATCGTCCGGGCTCTCCGGAAGGCCGGGGCCATCGCGAACGACAGCTGCGGCATCCACGTCCACGTTGACGGAGCCAACCACACGCCGGACAGCCTGACCCGCCTGCTGAACTTCGCCGTTGGCCGTCAGGACCTGTTCTACGAAGCCCTCCAGATCGGAGCCAACCGCTCCGGCCGGTGGTGCAAAAAGGTGAACGCAGCCGTGTTCAAGGCCATGAAGAAGACCGAGGGCCTGGACCGGAGCCAGACCGAGCGCATCTGGTACAGCCAGCTGAACGACGGCTACTGCGGCGGCATCAACCACACCCACTACAATGACACCCGCTACCACGGCATCAACCTCCACGCTTTCTTCACCAAGGGCACGGTCGAGTTCCGGCTTTTCAACGGCACCACCCACGCCGGGAAGATCAAGGCCTACATCCAGTTCTGCCTCGCCATGAGCGCCTGGGCGATTGCCTGCCCGGACAACAACCTCTACTTCCGCTCCACCGCGAACATGACCACCGAGCAGAAGGGCAAGCTGATGATGAGCGTGCTGACCAACCGCCTGGGTCTGACCGGAGCCGAGTTCAAGACCTGCCGGGAGCATCTGACCGCCGCCTTCGCCACCAGCGAGACCGCCGTCGCCTGACAAATACGATCCCGCCCCGGAGGTCACGAGGGCAAAGGAGAAGATCATGTATATCTATAAGTTCACTATCGAAGCGGTCCGTGAGCGTTTCATGGAGCCACCCCTGCACGACACTTCTGAGCACTACATCGCCGCCTACTCTTACGATCAAGCCCACAGCCATGTATGGGGAATGCTGAATCGGGCCGGATGGAAGGTCAACAAGATCACCGGGAAAGAAATCTTTTTGCAGGACATCCGCGATGCCTGCGACCACACCACTGACTAAGGAGGAACTGACATGAACAAGATTCGCAGAAAGAGCTTGCAGGAGATCATCGACCAGCTGGAGGAGCTGAAGGAGAGCTTGGAAGAGCTCAAAGAGGAAGAGGAGGAGTACCGGGACAACATGCCGGAGAACCTGCAAGGCTCCGAACGGTATGAGGCGGCAGAGACCGCCTGCGACAATCTGGACAGTGCCTTTGACAATCTGGAGGAGGCCATCAGCTACATTGAGGAGGCGATCGCATGACATACAAGGAGTACATCGAAGGGCTCCGGAGTAAGTGGACCGGGAAGAAGGTCATCTATGACGGCCAGATCTACACCGTGGTCGATGTGGACTACAACGGCGCTCTGCTGATCGATAAGCCGGCGAGATTCACCGCTACCACCGCCGTCGCGGTTTCCATGGTGCAGGAGGTATCGGCATGAGCAGAAAATACTACATTGCCTACGGCAGCAACCTGGACGTCGATCAGATGCTCCGGCGCTGCCCGGAGGCCGTCCAGATCGGAAGCTCCACCATCGAGGACTACGAGCTGGTATTCCGGGGCAACTCCCGCCGCTGCGGGGTGGCCAACATCGAGCCTTGCGGGGACGGCGTATCCGTCCCCGTGGGGATCTGGTCGATCACAGAGCGGGACGAGGCCGCGCTTGACCGCTATGAGGGCTGGCCCTGGCTCTACGAAAAGCAGACCTTCTACGTCCGGGTGAAGGGCAAGACGATCTCCGCCATGGCCTACATCATGACGCCCGGCCACCGGATCGCCGCCCCCACCCGCGCATACCTCGACACCATCCTCCGGGGATATGATGACTTTGGATTTGACGCCGCTCCGCTGCTGGAGGCGGCAGACAACGCAGAAAGGAGATTTCACGCATGAGCAGAGATTGGACGAAAGAGGAGCTGCAGGCCGCCAGCGAGGCCATGAAAGCAGCCGGCCAGATGACCTATGAGGAGTTCAACGCCTGGCTGATCATCACACACTTCGGGAAGGAGCAGACGGACGGGGACCACTACTGCCCCCGCTGCGGGAAGTTCACCGTCAAGGACCGCATCCACACCAACGCCCTGAGCCGTCACGCCCACGTCTATGTGTGCGATGCCTGCGGGACGGACGAGGCAATCCGGGACTTCACGCACCAGGTTCTTCCTCTGGAGGAATGGGCCATCGTGGAGCGGGAGCGCCACGAGGTAGATTAACGCCTCCTCTCAGCCCGTCAGGGCGGTTATAACCGCAGTTCCCGAGCATAGCCGGGTAAGCGCATGTCCGCGGGATACGCCGCACAGAGGGCCACGGAGGGCAACAAAAAAACACCCCCTCAGCAGGACTGTTAAATCCTGTCGAGGGGGTGTTTCTCATATCTCCGGGTCATCGTCGGAGTTCTCAATGAAGTTGTGCGCTTTGGCCGCGTCGTAGGTGATGCCGCCTTCCTTGTGGTCGGATTTGGCCATGTTCAGATAGCAGCTGCAGACCACACCGTGCGCGGACCACGGAAGCCCGACCATGACGGATAGCCACGGGAGGGCGCCCATGTAGTCCTTATGGATGCAGTAGGCAGAAAGCAGCATCACGCCGGCAGTCACCAGCCAGAGCAGGCCGCGGATGTCGGAAATCAGGCGCTTGGAGTAGTCCAGCTTCTTCGCCTTCTTCCGGGAGCGGGTATGTCGGCCTCTCGCCATCATGCTTTACCAATCAGCTTGGCGAAGCGGTAGAGGACGGTGACGAGCTGCGCCCGGGTCATGTTGCTGTTCCAGGCGTATTCCGTTTTCCCGTCCGCACCGACGCCGGTGCCCTTGATAATGCCGTTCTTGATGGCCCAGGTCTTCGCCTCTCCGGCCCAGTCGGTGACGGGAGCGGCGGTCGCTTTGCTGGCATAGTTCGGGAGGCAATAGCCCCGGATGTACCGGCCGTTGATCTGGATGTAGCGGTAGCTCACGCTGTCATTCTTGTTGCCCTCGATGACGGTGATGGTGCTGCCGCTCACGCTCACGACCAGGCCGACGTGATCCGGCGCGCCGGTGTTGTCGCCGGTGCCGGAATCCTGCCAGTCATACATGATGATGTCGCCGGGATTCGGGACGTAGGCGTCGTTCTCCGTCCAGCGTCCCGCCTTCTGGTACAGGGCAACCATCCGGCCGCAGCCGCATTCCGGCAGAATGATATCCGTGAGGCCCAGCTTCACGCCCACGGCGGAGACGAAGGTCGCACACCAGGCGTCGGTGTACGTCACCTTGTAGCCCACGGGGAGAGGCTTCTGGCTGTTGTAGATGTCGATGATCTGCCGGTGGGAACCGTCGCTCTCCTTACAGCCGAGGAAGCTCTTGGCGCATTCTACGACCTGTGTTCTCAGTTCAGCTTCGGTCATGACTTATTCCTCCTGTTTCAGCTGATAGACGGCGCTCTCGATCAGGGCGTCAAGCTTGGCAGCGTCCACGATGACGCCATGGGATTCCAGCCACTCCATGACATATTCCTTCTTCGCCTCGCCCCGGCCGGAGCCGTTGAAGATCTGCTCCGCAGCCTCGACAGCGATCTTGACCAGTGCGAGGATCGTGGCCTGCTGCTCGTTGGTGGTCTTTCTCCGGATGTACGGAACGACCACGGCGGTGATGATGGCGGCGATCAGAGCGATGACCGCCTCGATAATAGGCGTAATGTTCATGTTCTTCCTCCTCAGAGAAAATCATGTTTTTGCAGGCGCTCATCATATACCCGGCCGATGTGACCGATGGCATGGATGGCGCGGTTGTTCTTGTACTCCGGATGTGTCTGGCAGTAGTCCTCATAGAAGTCGATCTCTGCCAGAATCTCGATAAAATCCTCTTCTGTATGAGGGATGTCCCTGAGCAGCTCGTTATTGAATTGCAGGATGCGCTGACGGTGACTGTCCGCGTTCCGTTCATCGTCCATTCGGATATGCTCTTCCAGAGCTTCCCGCGTGTCCTTCTGTCCCTTCTTCACATCGTCGAGCTCGTGGAGCACATCGGTGTTGATGGCCTTTCCGAGCCACTTGGCAATGGCCGACCACGGATTGATTTTGATGGGGGCGATCTGGATCACCGTCATCAGGAGCAAGAGCAGCCCGCCCCCATTCAACAGAATCTCTTTTAGGCTCATTTTCTCTCCTTACATCAAAAGAGCAACCGCCGAAACGGTTGCTCTCTGCATCATGTGTTTTTCAGTTTTGGCTGTGCCGGACGAGAACGAAGTCCTCCAGCACCTTTCGTCGCAGCTCCTCGCAGTCGGCGTGTTTCATCAGGCCGAGGTATGAGGTTATGACCTGCTGGCAGTATTCAAGGGGAAGCTCCCCGGTTGAGTAGTGTTCCATGACATAGGCCAGATGGCGCTTCATCTGGAGGGACGTGCTTTTCCTGAGCTCGATCCTGTCCGGCGTAACGATCCTCCCGACGAACTCCACGCGGTGCCCGACCGGGACCACGGCCGTCTTGTTGTTCAGCTGCAGCCCGAAGTGCTCCCGGAGGTAGTTGTCCGTCTCCCCGATGATGTCCCATGCCTGGTCTTTCGATTCGCAGAGGAACGGCATATCGTCCATGTACCGCTCATAGAACGGGACGCGGAGCTCCCGCTTGATGAAGTGATCCACCGGCGTCAGCACGACGTTGGCGGTCATCTGGCTGATCAGACTGCCGACCTGCATTCCGATACCGGCCACGCGCTCGGCGGTGGTGACGTCGGTGCAGTAAAGCGGCAGGCCGAAGGGCCGACCGTCGCAGCGGATCGCCGTCTCCAGGAACCACATCATATCGGGGTCGTTAAGAGGACGGCCCAGCTCCCGGAGCTGCACTTCAATCGGGATCCGGAAGAAGAACTTGGCGATGTCCATCTTCCCGACATACCAGCCCTTCCCCTCCACCATCTTCATCCAGTGCTGCAGCTGCTTTACCGCTTTCAGCGTTCCGCGCCCCGGGATGCTCCCGTAGGAGTGCTCATAGAAGGAGCGGGAGTAGATCGGCCACAGGACGTTGTATGCCGCGCAGTTGATCACCCGGTCATAGAACGGCAGCGAGTGGATCAGCCTCAGCTTGGGGAAGTATTCGTAGAAGGGATAGAGCTGCCCTGGCTCGTACATTTTCCATTGGAGCCGGTTAAGCGAATCGATCAGGTTTTCTTCGAGGTGGGCGGAGTAGTCCAGCACTACCGCCTTGTACCGCTTGGCGCGGCGCGCAAGAAGGTAGCCGTCGTACAGGTTATCGAAGGTTACAAACCGCTCGAAAACATGCGAGTGCTTTTCCATACCGTCCAGTCTCCCCGAAGGCCGTTCCTGACAGGCGCCGTGCCCGGAGGCCGGAACGCCGGTGTCTCGGCATATCATTTTTCTGCCATTGCTGACCGAGGAAACAGACCCCTTTATCATCGTTGCACTGGCGCATACCCGTGAGCATGACACATCTGGCGGGACGATGAAGCGGCGCGGAAGCCGATGTTGTCGTTGGAGTTGGAGCGGGCGTTGTTGCCGTTGAAGGACGCGACCCCGTAGGTCGTGTTGTTGTAGTTGCCGCCCGAGTAGAAGAAGCGCATATGGCCTGTTCCCTATGATGAGGATTTCTGGCCGTTGACAGCTTTCAGCCAGCCCCCGATCATCTTTCCGATTTCCACCAGCTTATCCGACCATACCCCGTAGGTGTGAACGGAGATATAGTGCAGATCGCAGGAGAGCCGGATGTAGACCATGAGCTTTTCGTTGGCCACGTCCATTTCCTGCAAGGTGGTCTTCTTGTAGTATTTCTTCTTCGCCTCGATGCACCGCTCCATGAGGATGTCCATCTGCTTCTTGATGTCGGCGACCAAGGTGAACTTTTCGCTTTTCGGGAACTGAGCCGTTATCGGGTAGGCGTACTTCATCATGTCATAGATTTTCTGCTGGATTTTCAGATCTTCTGCCATGATGCCGCCCTCGCTCCCGAAAAGTAGATTGATTATACTCGACGGGAGCGAGGCATGCGGGCGTTCGGTAGAAAATAACGGATTACGTTATGCTGAAAAAATTTGCGCGACCGCGCTTCGCGCGGTGAGAGGACGGAGGCCCCGCTACCGCGGGGCCGTCAGGTCACAGTCAGGCAGAGGGCAGGTTTACAAAAGCGGCGCGGAAGCCGATGTGGCCGCCGGAGTCGGAGCGGGCGGTGCGGCCGCCGAAGGACGCGACCCCGAAGGCCGTGCCGTTGCAGCAGCCGCCCGAGTAGAAGAAGCGCTCGTCTTCCTTGTTGTCGAAGTAGCAATACTCGCCGGAGAAGAGCTCCGTGTTGCCGCCGTACATCAGCATGCCGAGGTCGGCAAGCAGCAGCTTTGCCTCATCGCCGATCGAGGCGTCGCACACGATGTTGGCGAAGGTGCAGCTGTGCTGACCGGGGGCGCTGTCCGTGATGGTGGTGTTGTAGGTCAGCTTGGAACTCACCCAGTCCATCTTGACGGAGCCGGAGGTCGTGCCATTGCCGTCCGGGGTGATCAGCGTACCGTCAGAGGCTTTGATCGCCTTCCACTCCGCGGAGGTCGCGGCCTGGGACTTGGCAGAATCGGCGGCGTTGTTGTTGGCAAGGATCTGCAGCTCACCCTTGACGGTGCGGATGCCGCCCATCCACTCCCAGACGTTGCCCTTGAGGTCGGCGATGCCGGAGGGCGTCTGATCGTGATACCAGGTCAGGGGACCGGTGCCGGTGGCGGTGTGCAAGGCGTAGTGCGTGGAATCCTTGGTGGCAGGGATGGCCTTGTAATTGCTCTCGCTGTTGTCCCTGCCGTAGTTGTTGTTGCCCTTCGGCAGCACGCCGTTGTTCTGCATCCAGCGGACCAGAAGGCCCCACTCCATGCGCGTCATGACGTGCCAGCCGCTGCCTTTGGCCTCGCAGGCCTGGCGCGCAGCGTCGAAGTTGATGCTCGTCTTGGGATCCTGGCCGGGCAGCGAATAGGCGCGGCTGTCCTTGACGATGTTCTGGTACTTGGAGATGTAGATCGCGTCCACCTCAGTACCGTTGATGATGAACGCGGGGTGAACGGCGGTGCTGCTGCCCATGCCGAGCTGGGCATAGGTCATCTTCGGGATCTTCACCATGACGGAGGGCATGCCCTTGTCATCGAAAAGAATCTCATTGCCGGGGGCGACGGCTTTCACCGCCAGAGCAGCAAGATCAAAATTCGCAGGCATAGTTCATTTTCTCCTTTCTTAGTCGATGCTCCACAGAGAGAGCGTAACCTTGTCCATGTCAAGGGGCAGCGGCGTGACGGTCTGCTCCTCGCCCTCGCCCTCGACCTCGTACTCGATGGGCGGGATGTCGAGCTCGGCGACATAGGCGCGGCCGGCAGCGGCACCGATCACCAGCTCACCGTCGTTGTCATAGCACACGTCGATGTGCTCCGAATCGTCCTTCTGCCGCTTCTGCAGATTGATGGTCAGGTCATCATCAAAGCAGATCTTCTTTCCGATGACCTCATAGGGAATCTTCGTGCCGGCGTTTTTCTCGACGATAATCATTCTGTGAATCCTCCAATCACAATGTAGTCCACAACGACAGACTTTGCGCTGCCGGTGGTTTTGAGTTTGAATCCGTTGGTCAGCTTATCGAACACGTCCACTTCGCCGGGGTTCCCGACCGCGGACTTGATCTGCGTGACAACGGCATAATGGGTGTCCGGCATGTACGTCGCCAGACTGACGGTCTGCTGGCTGTCGTTGAACGGAAAGGCCAGCGTGTTCGTCAGCGTGACGGTGCCGTACTGAGCTTCGATCTCATGCTGCCTCACATAGTTGAGAAGCAGGCCGAAAGAGATCTTCTGGTCAAACAGGTCGGCATCCTGCGATGCGTCGGAGTAGGCCTTGGCCGCTGCCTCCGCAGCTGCGGCGTCTCCGGAGGCGGCTTTCTTTGCCAGGATGTAGGCAAGCATGTCCATGGCTACACCTCCCGCCAGACGTTATCGAGGCCCAGCGCATAGAAGTGCTGGTAGTCCTTGGTCCACGCCTTGCTGTCAACATCCGCGACCTCGCCGTCGCTGTTCGGGACGGTCGTGGGCAGGTTGTCCTTGTCGGTCGTGGAATCCATCTGGAACTCCCGATACGATGCGGCTTTGCCGGGCCCGCCTTTGGTAACAATTCTGATGCTCATAGGTTATTCCTCCCTCCGTCAGAATGTGGCGGTCTGCGGAATGACCACCCAGGCAACAGCTACGCTCGGCGCGCTCCCGGTGCAGGAGAGCTTGAAGCCGTTGGTGAGCTTGTCGCTGACCACGACCTCGCCCACGTTTCCGGTAAACGACGTCACCTTGGTCTGGACCTCGTAATAGGCGTTGTCCAGCGTGGCGCCGATGCTGACGCTCTGGGGAGCGGAGTGGAACGGGAACTCCTCCGAGTTCGTCAGCGTTGCGGTGCCGACATAGACGGTGTTCACCTTGCCGAGCCAGGTCAGGATATCGTCCTGCGTCCAGCCAAGCTGTCTGGCGAAGTTGATGAGAAGGTCAACTGCTGCATGAGCGTCCACGATGCCGGATTCGATGTTGTTGAATCGCGTCTGATCCTGCGGCGTGCCCTGCTGCATGACCGTCCCGGCCAGCGTGATCTTATACAGACCGCCGCCCTGGTCTTCGATGCGGAACACATTGGAAGGGCTCGTTACATGGTCGAGCCAGGTAGTCCAATCGTACATTTAGCTTGCCACCTCCTTGATGTTGAAGTCGAACCAATACAGGATGCCGGTCTGTCCCGAATTGATCGTGATGGAGACGTCCTCATGGGCGAACAGCTCCCCGGCAGAGTTCCAGAGCTCCACGCGGTTGACCGTCATGGAGCTGCCACCGGAGTTGATGTTGAGCTGCGCCCTGACAACGCCGTTGGGGAGAACGGCAACGCTGGAGAGCGGCACCCGGGTGTAAGTGCTGCCGACGCGATACCGGGCATAGGCGATCCGGCGCTGGGTGAAGCTGCGGTAGTCCGCAATTCCTGCGGCATCAAGCATTCATAATCCCACCTTTCAAAGAATTCCACCCGGCGCTGTACCGCACAGTCGGGCGCTATAAGCAAGCGCATCCGTGGAGGATGTGTTTACTTCAAGGTCTCCGGTCAGAATCATGCCCTGCACGGCTCTGGCCGGGAAGGTTCCGGCGTCGATCTCGCCGGTGTTGGGGTTTGCGTAGACCACGCCCTCCGGATGGGTGCCGAGCTGGATCAGCGCGGCAAGGATTTCGCCGAGCCGCGCTCGATCCGGATAGGTGCCGCAGATGCGGCCCCAGTAATGCACATAGCCAGTCGAAAGCCCGATACCCACGATGGTCGTGGTCCGGTAGACGATGGCATCCATGTGGCTCCGGAGCGATTTGTAGGTGTAGACCGCTTTCAGCACATCCGTATTGGAGACCGGGATAACCGGGAAGCCGGATTCCAATGCCACGATGAAGTGGTAGGGATCGCCTTCATAGTCGAACCATTCCAGAATGCCGGAGCGCGGATAGAGTGCGCAGATTGCCTCTTTCACCGCGCCCACCGTGCCAAGGTGACGGTGGACGTAGTAGTTGGTCTTGAACAGGTTGCGCTTCGCCTCGACGGGATAGTCGTAATCGTACCAGTCGATTTTGAAGTCATAGGCCAGGATGTCCAGCAGGGCTTCCGGCAGCTCGTCGATGCGAGTGTAGATCTCCTCGTCCCGAAGGTCGGCCAGATGCGTCATGAGCGCCCTCGCGATGGCGGTGGCCAGCGCGTACATCCGCTCGTCTTCGGCCAGCACCTTCGGCAGCTGCATGAGGAAGTTCGCTTCGGTGTAGCCGTGATCACTCATCTTCCGGGCCTCCATTCGTCAGGCTGATGGTGCCCACCTTGCCGATGTAGGGGATGGTGTCGGCCAGGATGACAGGATCAGTCTCATAGAGGCTCAGGTCGCCGTCCTGCAGAGCATGATAGACCGGCGCGGTGACGTCCACGCGCTTGATGCCGGAAATCCCCATCAGCATGGAGATCAGCTTCGACGGATTGATGTCTCTGCCGAGCTTGCCCTGCTGCCAGCGGATATAGGCGTCAACGGTGTCGGCCACCTCCTGATCGATGGTGGCGGTCTGGTCTGCCTGGCTGGAGATGTAGTAGGTCAGGGTGATGTTGTAGGCGTACTCCGTGGGATCGGACATGACCACCTTATCCGTCAGAGGCCGGACAGAATCGTCGTTGCAGGCATCCTTGACCAGCCCTTTGAGCGTGCTGCCCGCCTTGCCGGGGAAGACCTTGGTGTTGCTCTCGTCATCCGGATCCACCCACGTCTGACCGTCCGCGTCCAGGACATAGATGCGGATTTCTCCGGCAGAGGGAGAGTTCACCACCACGTCGGCGATCTCCGAGGACACCGCCTTCGCGTGGTAGATGTAGTTGCCTTTGGCCCCGGCCGTGGAGAGACTGTCCATGGACGCGCGGAGGATCTCATAGAACTCATCGTCCGTAAGCTCCTCGGCCCCTCCGTCGCTTTCTGTGATGTTTTCTACGGCGGAGTAATAGTCATACACGTCCACGATGGTATCAAGGCTTCCTGCGGCCCAGCCGTTGCCGACAGTGCCGGCCATCTGGCAGCGCACCTGAGCGTCAACGTAGGTGTCGCCGATGGCGATCCACGCCTCCTCCAGCGTCTCCCAGTAGAGGGTCTGCGATCCGTCCGTCACCCGCGTTCCCACAGGTACGAGGACTGCGGAATCCTGCGCCTCGGAGATATGGAAGCGCACCGTGCATACGGCGGGCTTCGCCGGTGTCCGCTCCTGGGCGTAGAACAGCTCAGCGAGAGCGTCCAGATTCTCTCCGATCGCTCGGGAGGGAAGATTCTGATTCGCTGCGAAATTGCCCTTCACCCGCTCCGCGTGGATGATGGAGGCGACCCACTGGATCATGAGTTTCTCCGGGCTGGCAGGCCGGACGGTCTCGCCGGTCATGGCCTCATAGTCTGCGATCATCTGATCCACCATCTGCGTGGTGTCGGTCGGGATGATCTCATATTCCGTGTTTCTACTCATCGATAATGTTCACCTCCACTTCCGGGGACAGGATCCCGGAGGGGTCCTGCGTAAATCTGGCAGAGACGAATTCTGCCCTCGGCTCGTACCGCTGGATGGCCTCTCTGATCTCCACGATCAGCGTAGGGGCCGCTGTGTTCATCGGTCTGTCCAGGAAAGCCATGGGCAAGCCGAATTCCCGATAAAGCGGAACATCCCCGCGCCATGTCCGGAGGATGATGGAGATGTTCTGCAGAATCGATTCGATGCGGTCCGGCTCGTTCAGCCGGATCTTCCGCGAGGCAGTTACGGTATAGGACATACAGCCGCCTCCTTACCAGTAGATGTACTCTTGCAGGTTGACGGTGACCTTGCACTGCGTGATGCTGCCGTCCCCGTCGAAATACTGCGATTTCATGGAATGCTTCGTGATGACCCATCGGAATTTCCCATAGGCCTTGTTCCCCAGCACGAAGGAAAGCGCCGTGCCGTTCCGCTCATAGCCAAAGAGCTTGGATATCTCGGCCTGCGGATTGACGCCGAGGTATGCCGAGAGGATCATGTCGAAGCTGATGGTGTCTGCACCCATGCCGGTGTATTCGGTCATGGCGTGGTAGCCGTGCCGCTGATGTGTGGCGTACCGCGCCGAGCCTCCCCAGCTCAGGTTGTTGAGGGTCTTGACGGTATCATCCGACACCTGGAAGACGATATCCCCCAATGCTCCGAGTACCATTATCCGATCCCTCCCAAAATGAAGCCGTCAGCATTGAATACCGGAAGGTAGATCACCAGGACCTTATCGTTCACCTTCGGCATCCAGACCGTCACCTTTGTACCCGGCGAATGATCGTGATCCGGCTCCGTACTCGCGGAGCCGCCGCCTGTGTATGTGTCGCTGATGGAATGCGTATGCTTTCCATCGGGCTCGACGTAGACCTCAGCTCCGCTGTGCTGAAGCACATGGAGCCAGCCGGACGTGAAGCCCTCGCCCTGGAACTTCACCCGCGCAAGGCGCTTCACGCTGTCCACGTCCGTCACGGTCCCGACACGCACCAGGCCGGACAGGATTTTCTCATAGTCCATCAGTATCCCTCCAGAACGCGCCGGGCGTTGATGACCGTGGTGTAGCCGCTGGAGCCCACGGAGTGCTTCGCCTGGGTGATGATGTACTTGCCATCCCAGCCGCCCCAGTCCTCCATCTGGATATTCACGCCGGCGAGGAGCCGGGTGTCTCCCGTCATGGTGAGCTGGACGGTCCGGGCGAATTTGTTGTGCAGCCGGAGATTCTTTTCGGCCAGCGCCTGCGCCTCTCCGATGCTCCCCACCTTCCGGCAGAGAACGAGCTGCTGATTTGTGTCTTTGCTGCTGTCGTAGTCCTCGCAGTAGGCCGTGCCCTCGATGCATTTGCCGGTCGCCGGATCGTCGTAATAGACGCGGCAGGAGGCGTACTGCGTGTCCGCGGTGCTCATGGAGAGTTTGTACTTGGTGTACAGCCCTCCGCCTCTCTTGACGGTTATAACCGCGTTCTTGGCCTCATAATCGGCCTGCTCGAAGATCACGATTGCCTTGTTGGTCGCTTTGAGGGAAAGCCCTGCGTCGTGGCAGAGCTGTTTCAGAAATTCGATGTCGCTGACCTGATATTGCTCGACCCTCTGATAGAACGGGTCGGGCTTGGCGAGGTACATACAGGTCATGCCGTTGGTGGTGGCCAGCTCCCCGGCGATGCCGGTGAGGTTGTATTCCTCCCACGCTCTGCTTTTCTTTGTCTGCCGGATGGCGGCGGTGAAGGGCAGGCCCGTGGCCTTGATGGTCACGGTGGAGGGCGGGCCGTCGCAGCTCACGCTGTCCAGTTCAAACAGACCGGTGTCCAGAACATCATCCCCGCCGCCTCCGCGCCAGTTCCTCCGGGCGATGATCGCCTGGATGGTCATGCCCCGGCTGGCGGCGCTGGTCTTTTCGGTGGCTTCGCCGACCTGCTGGATGTAGGTGGCGCTGACATAGGCGGTCTTGCCGTTGTATGTGATCTGCGCCCAGCCGTTGTTGAAGCCCTCGACCACGATTTCCGTACCGCAGACCAGAGCGCCGAGCTTGTTGTAGTTCGTGCCCGGGCCGGAGCGGACATTGAGGCCGATTGCCGGAGTGACCTTGTAGACGGCAGTGATCGCCGTCTGCTCCGGCGTGGCGGGAGAAGAAGAAGCGTCCACAGCCCAGTTCAGCCAGCTCTTCATCCAGATGGACGAGCTGTCCTGGAGCTTGATCACCAGATCGTCCGCGTCATCTTCTTCCCGGTCGGTATAGGTCAGGGAGAGCAGATAGGGCTTCATCGAGGCGGTGATGTTCACACCGTCGAAGCAGACCTCCAGCTCCGCTCTCCGCGCCATGTTGACGTCGCTCATCCGTTCACCTGCTTCCACGGAGGCGCGGTGCTTTCAACGGCCACGCTCTGCTCCGGCAGGGTCAGGACGATTCCCGCGGGGAAAGTGTAGTAGTCCAGATACTTCTGATTGGCCCACATCAGGTCTTTTGTGTAGCCATTGCTGCCCATCTGGGCGTAGGCGATGCCGTCCCAGGTGTCACCCTGTTTCGTGGTGTAGGTGCTCATCTGTACGCCCTCCTTGCCCTGTCAGCCTCAATTTCTTCAAGCAGCTCCTCCAGCTGCCCCTTTAGGTCTTCGTCATGCTCCCGGAGCACCGTTTCCAGCTCCTCCGGATTCATGTCTCCGTTGATGTTGTAAACCGGGGAGAAGGTCACGACGATGCCGCCGCCGCTGGCCTCCCGTGCCGGAGGATCATAGATTGCCTCCTCCGCGGGGATGACCCGGGGCGTGATGACCGCCTCCGTTCCGGTTTCGCCCACAAGGGCGAGGCCGGGCGCGGCGCTCCTTGTCCCCTCGGCGTATGCGTGGAGGTATTCGAGGAACGCCGGAGCGATGCTGACGTATTCACGCTGCAGCTCCTTCGTTTCCTCGGCATTGAGAATCTTTTCCCCGCCGCGGAGCATGACAAGCTCCGGTCCTTCCTCGCCCACAAGGGCGAGGCCGGGCGCGGCGCTGTCCGTGCCAGAGGCGTAGGCGTTGGAGTACCAGCCGTGCGTGTTGACGGGATTGCTGTAATTTCCGGAAGCGCCGCTCAGCGCAGCGGAGGCATAGGCGCCCAGCTTCGCATACGCGGACCGGACGCGAGGCTCCATTTCCGCAGCCGCGTCAATGAACGCCTGGATGGTCGCCTTGCCGTTTGCCGCCGCCTCATCGCTGACGTCCAGCTTGTCGATGTCGGCACGGAGGTCATCCGTGAGCTGGTTCATCTGCTCGGTGAAGTCGGTCTTGAACTCGGCGATGGTGTCAGAGGTCTCGGCCTGCGTCTTCTGCAGATCCTGCCACTGCTTCACCATCTTCTTCAGTTCTTCATCCGAAGCGGTGGCCATGCCGGCGATCGCCGCAACGGAGGCGTCGGAGCCGTCAGCGAAGGACGCGATCACGTCGCTCAGGCCGTCGATATCTCCGGTGCGCTCCCGGAGGGAGGACAGGTTGTCGTTGTAAGCGTTCCAGTGCTCGATCTGGGATTCCAGCGCCTTGTTGATGTCCTCGATCTTCTTGGCCGTGACCTCTCCGGCTTCATCCCATAGCTCGTACTGGCCGGTGATGCTGGAGTATGCCGCGTCATAGGCGGCGCGGTATTCCTCTGTCAGAAGCCGGACGCTCTCGGTGGTGTTGTTGATGGCCTCGGCCAGCTCCACGGTTCCGTCCGCGCTGCTGCCGATGGCCTCCACATAATCGACCAGCTCAGCTTTGTATCGGGCATAGTCCGCTTCTGCCGTGCTGACCGTTTCCTGGGTTTCCTGAATCTGCTGATCGTAGTCGGCAAGGGCATCCCGCGAGGCTTCATACGCCGCCTTGGCTTCTTTCTCGGCCTTCGCAAGCGTGTCGCCGTAGTTGCCTCTGCCGCCCTCGTTTACCCAGTTTTCATGGGCGGTCCTCGCGCTGTCGTATGCAGCTTTGAGGTCATCGACCTTCGCGGCTTCAAGCTCTCTCTGATGCAGCAGGCCTTCGGTCTCATCGTTGAGCTTCCGGCTTGCCTCATACTGGACGTTCAGAGCATCGATCATGCCCTGCTGCGCCGCTTCGTACCGCTTCGTCGCGGCCTCTGCTCTCACCATCTGCTCGATGGCCTCGCCGAAGTCGCCGACGCCGTTGGCCACATCTTCGTAGCTCAGCGCGAGGCCGGGGACGGTCTCGTTGAGCTCCTTGATGATGGCCTTCATTTCCTCCTGCGTGCTGACGGTCTTTTCCGTCTGCGACGCAAGCTCTTCCAGGCGGTGCACCAGCGCAAGGGTGGTCCCCTCGTTGGTGTCGATCTCGTTGAAGGTGTCCCTGTTCTTGTCCAGGGTGTCGTTGAGGCTCTCGTTCAGCCGCTTGCAGCCTTCGATGTATTCCTCGACGGTCTGCTTGCTGGCATTGAAGCTTTCGGAAAGATCCTCGATCCTCCACGCCAGATACCGCGCCTGGTCGGAAGTCTCCCCGTAGGTGTCGCAGACTTCCTCGTATTCGGACCGGAGCTCCTGCAGCTGGTAATACTGCTCCTTGGAGGTGGCGGTGAGCGTCAGGACCTCGTTTTCCTCCGCCTTGGTCGCGGAGGCAAGGCCGACGAACACGGCGGTCAGAGCGGCGATGCCTGCGGTGACGGCCATGATGATGTTCAGGCCGGGAATGGATGCAGAGAGCGCGGCGCTTGCAATAGCGGCCAGCTTCGCCGCTGCGGTGTAGGCAACGATGCCGCCCACCACCAGGCCGATGACGCCGATGAAGGCGGTGATCGCCTTGATCAAGCCGGGATTTTTCTGGAGGAAGGTGTTGATCCCCGACAGCACATTGGCGAACATGCCGTAGAGCTTCGACAGGATGGGGGTGAACTGCTCCCCGATGGTGGTCTGCACAGCCTCCCACGCGGAGTTCATCAGCGTGAGCTGACCGACCATGTTGTCCATCTTCACGTCGGCCATCTTCTGCGCCGCGCCGGTGCAGTTGTTGATGCTGTTCGTCAGCTTGGCGTAGTCCGCCTCGGAGGCGTTCAGAATGGACAGCAGACCGGCATAGCCGCGCTGCCCGGCAATGGCCATAGCGTTGTTCACGCGCTCGGCCTCGGTCATCTGATTGAAGTAGCCGCGCAGCTCGTCAATGGTGTCGGAGAAGTCGGCCATGGTGCCGTCTGCCCGGACCGCCGAGACGGTGCATTCGCCGAAGGCCTCGCCCGTCAGGGTCACGCCCTCCAGCAGTCCGTTGAACACATTGCGGAGCGCGGTGCCTGCGTTGCTGCCCTTGATGCCGGCGTTGGCCATGAGGCCGATGGCGGTGGACACGTCCTCGATGGAGTATCCCAGGGCTCCGGCGACAGGCGCAGCGTACTTGAAGGTCTCGCCCATGACGCCGACGGAGGTGTTCGCGTTGGCTGCGGTAGCGGCCAGCACATCGGCGTATCTGCTCGTGTCGGCCGCGCTGAGGCCGAATGCGGTCATGGAATCCGTGACAATATCAGACACGGTGGCGAGGTCTTCACCGGCTGCTGCGGCAAGGGAGAGCACGCCAGGCATACCTTCGAGCATCTGCTCGGCAGACCAGCCCGCCATAGCCATGTAGCCCATGGCGTCGGCGCTCTCCTTGGCGGTGAATTTGGTGGTAGCGCCCAGCTCCTTCGCCATCGCGGAGAGCTGCACCAGTTCTTCGGCAGAAGCGCCGGAAAGGGCCTCCACGTTGGACATGGAGGCCTCGAAATCACCGGCGATGGAGATACACTGCTTGTACCCCTCGTAGATCTCTTTCAGGGCGACGGTGATCCCCGCCGCCGCGATTGCGGCTCCGGCTGCGCTGAATGCGTCGCCGGTCTTCTTCCCGAAGCTGTCCGCGCCCTCTGCGGCGTCTTCCTCTTTCTTTTTGAGGTCGGCCATTTCCGCGGCCAGCCGCTCGGATTCCTTGGTCAGATTGCCGGTATCGACGCCCGCCTCGCGCAGCTCAGCCTCCATCTGGTCGAGCTTCTGCGTCTGCCGCTCCAGAGAGGCGGAGGTCTTATCGATCTGCTGCTGCTTGGAGAGCAGCTTGTTTTCCAGCTCGGAGGAGAAGCCGCCCGTCTCCTGGATTTCCCGCTGGATGTTGTCGTACTGCTGCTGGAGGACTTCGAGCTTCTTCTGCGTACCCTCGACAGCCTGCTGCTGCTTCTGATAGGCCGATATATCGGACTGCGTCTTATTCAGCGCCTGGATGTCCTTCTGCATGGAGAGAAGCTGCTGCTGCGCCTTGCTGAACGTGCCGGTGAAATTGCCTCCCAGCTGAGCGTTCAGAGAGAACAGCATCTCATACTCTCGCCTCGAAGCCATATATCAGCCCTCCTTTCAGGATTTTTTGCTCTCCCTCACGATCTCGTTGTTGGTCTGGATCCAGACCGAAAGTTCCCGGAAGGTGCAGGAGAGGAAGTAGGTAATCGGTGTGTTATTGTTACGCGCCATGATGAGGCACTGCTTGCGGAGCCAGCGTCCACCGTCGCCGGTCACGACCCCGCACGAAGCAAAAAAGAACGCGCTTTACCGCGAATGCGGACATACGCCGCCATGGGGAGAGTGCGGAAGGCGTCGAAGCCGAGCTTCCGGCCGTCCGAGCGGCGGTCCGTGCAGGCCCTCATAGCCATACGGATGAGGAAGTCTCCGGAGAACTCCGGGATGATCGTGGGCTGACCGAGGGAGGCCATTTCTGCCTCGATCGCCAGGGAATCGGCGGCGGTCAGCTTCCCGAAGTCGAAGGTCAGGGAATCGAAGCTCTCACCCTCAAAGGTGAAGGGCTTGGGGAAAATGTGGGTGTAGGTGTCCTGGCTGTTCTCGGCCTCTTTGACCGCAGCCTCATACTCTTCCTCGTCGATGACGGGCGCTTTGATTTCCTCGTTCATGTTATGCTCCTTTCATGAATTGGGCGGGAGACGTTTGCCTCCCGCCCGGTTGATGCTCACTTGCCCAGGGCCTTGCGGACGTCGGCGAGGTAATCCACGCCATCGACCACATAGATGAAGTTCATCGGGTCGATCTCGCGGACCTTCTGGCCGTTGATCCAGGTCGCCCAGTAGCGGACGGCGTACTCGCCGGTGCCGTTGGACGGAGAGGCCGGGGCGATGCTGCCCACGTTGTGGGTCTTGGGGATGACCACCATGACATGCTTCTCCGGCTGAGCGGTGATGTCGTTGTCAACGGGGTCCTCGTTCTGCTGCGCGACGCGCAGGTCAATGGTGTGGCGGCGCACCTCGCTCAGACGGACGCTGGCGGGGGTGGTGGTGCGGAAGTTGAGCGTCAGGGTCATGGTGTCCACATGGCCCTTGATGATCGCCTCCACGTTACCGGCGATGCCGGCGCCGTTGATGCTCTGGACGAGGTTGCTCAGAGTGGGCATGCCGACAGAGGCCATGCCCAGGTACTCGGTGCCGTCCTCGTAGATGGCAAAGTTGATGTTGCTCTGATCCATGATTCATTGTCCTCCTTTACGCGGAAAGGGCGCTCTCCACATAGGAGGCGTCGTATTCCAGAACGAAGTCGATCTCCTGCGCGGGAGAAGGCGGGGTCAGATAGACGTGGAGGGTGATCTTCCCGGCCATGAGGTCGGTCAGCGGGTTCTCCGCATCCAGCATCTCCACCCTGGCGCCCAGCAGGTAGCCGCGGCCCACCAGACCGTTGAGCCAGATGTTGCAGCTGTCGAGGATGGTGTCGATCAGGCGGCGGTTCATGGGGTTGTCCAGCTTGCCCCAGAAGGTCTTGATCAGGCTGTTGCCCACCCAGTCGAACATCCGGGCGACGGGGATCAGGTAATCCTTCACATCGGTGTTGCTGGGATAGCAGCCCGTGACGTTGCCCCAGGCCTTCCAGCCACCGATGAAGTTCAGGAAGGTGTTGATGCCCGCAGCGTTGAGGATGTTGGCCTGAGCCAGCGTGAGGATGATCTCGGTGCCCTCGCTGGTGCAGAGGCTGTCCATGCTGACCACCTTGTTGGACGGGCTCTCGTAGGGAACGCCGCTGTTGGCGGTGTCCGTCATGGCGATGCGCCCGGCCTCCAGAGTGGAGCCGTGGAAGATCATGCTGCCCAGCTTGCCGCAGGGCCAGCAGATGATCTCGGTCTCATCGAAGCTGCCGTTGTTCTTCGCGGTGACGGCCGCGGTGTAGGTGGCGTTGGTCACGCTGTCGATGTCCACGATGGCGCGGCCCTTGAAGATGCCGTTGATCGCGCCGGCCTTCGCAGCCATGGCGGCGGCGACGGTGGAGCTCTCGGAGAAGCCCGGGGCGACGATCAGGTCCGGGATGATGCCGAACATGGCCATGCAGAGATCGATCTTCTCGACCGCGGCGGCGGCGTCGGCAGCAGACGGGCGGGTCAGGTAGTAGGCGGTCACGTTATCCGTGCCGGACGCGGGGGCGTTGACCAGGGTGACCTTGCCGGTGCTCTTGTCGTAGGAGGCGATCTCCACCTCAGCAGCGCCCACGGTGACCTTCTGGACGGTCTCCGGCTTGGCGGTGATGGTGAACTCCTTCAGGCTGCCGGTGCCGGAGAACTTCTGGTTGGCGATGGTCTCCGTGAGGGGCAGGAAGATCACCGGCTGCTGGGCGCACAGCTTGAAGTGCGAGTACATGAACTCGCTGATGCCGTAGTCGATCCAGTTGTCGGAATAGCCGAGCTGGTCTTCGGCCTCGGCGAAAGAGGTGGCCAGCACGGGGGTCAGCGCAGTCGCCGGATTGTCCGCGAGGGACAGGGGCGCGACGCCGATCACAAAGGGAATACCGGAAGTCGCCTGGTTGGGGGTGGCCACACCAGTCGCGGCTTCGGTAACAAAGACGCCATGATTTGCCATAGTAGGTATTCCTCCTTCTTACTTCTTCCGGAGAGCGCGGTACTTCTTGTACAGCTCCTCTCCGGGCGTCTTGACTTTGATGCGGTCCTCCGGCAGCGTGTTGCCGTCCACCACCAGATCGGCGATGCCGGGCTTCTTCTCCACGGCAAACGCCAGCTCGGGCAGCTTCAGGGCTTCATCCCTGCCAGCGGGGAAAATGGTCATCGTCTGGATTACGCCCGCCAGACTCGGGCCGAGATAGACGGAGAAGCCAGCGGTAGGCTTGTCCGCCTTGGGGGATTTCACAGCCATTGGCGTACCTCTCTTTCGATAGATGGCAGCTTCCAGTTGGTGACCATCTCACCGACGAAATAGGGCGCCGTGTCATCGGGATAGACAAGGCACTCCACGCCGGCTTCCATGTCCAGCTGATAGCGGTTGCCGATGATAGTTGTGCGGAGCAGCGCAATCCGGATCCGCTCCATCAGATTCAGGAGCATCAGACCGCCTTCCTGCTCGTCATCCGAATACACGCAGCAGATGCTTCTCACGACGGCGCTTGCCTTCGGGTTCTGCCCGGAGGGCTGCTCGTCCTTGGCGGTGATCAGCTGGTGCAGGACGTAGGGGGCCTTCTTGGTGGCCGAGGTGGA
>Ga0310690_10003968_pt1 | contig 21581 bp, 20 predicted proteins | sample AusTroGonzalo_MG_2_FD_207661 | JGI IMG/M metagenome (GOLD analysis project Ga0310690, IMG submission 207661) | Bovine rumen microbial communities from tropical cattle in Woodstock, Queensland, Australia - Gonzalo_04 (v2) (version 2) | ecosystem: Host-associated > Mammals > Digestive system >... | reverse complement strand
AAGACGTTCAGCTCGCCCGTCGTTGCTGCCTTGTAAGCAGCAGGCGGCACAACCACCTCGCTGGGAAAAGGGATGAAACTGCTCTCGATGGCCATCAGCAGAGTGATGACCCAGTAGTTGAGGTGCTCCAGGCACCATGCTATGAAAGGAATTGACTGCATTGTTGAGGTGAGAAGTAAGAGGTGAGAAGTGAGAGGTAAGTGACTGTTATAGGGGAACGCGGGTTATTCTTTCCTTGGGAATATGGGGGTCGCCTTGCAGGAGGATGCTGCGACGACAGAAGAGGATGGAGGTTGTGGGATAGAAGATGGAGAACTCATGGGAAGATCTGAACAACGGCCATTTCCATCTGCGCTTGCGATCCCTCTTGCCTATCACGACATCAACGCCGTCGCCACAACAAGCAGAGAGACGAGAGAACCAGTCACCGCTCGGAACCCCCTCTCCAGCAGACAGGAAGACCAGCCATTCGTGGATGGCCGCCTTGGCTCCAAGTGTGAATGCAAGCTTGCGCAGGTCGATGCCCCGGGCCGAAACCGGACAGAAAGTATGACTGAGGTTCGGGTAGTGTACCTCCATCTCCTCCAGCCACTCTTCGGTGTCCTTGTCGTGTATCATATCCACGACAATCACCTCGAATTCGCCATCATAATGCTGCGATAAAAGAAACGGGAGCAATTGCCCCAACTGTGAACGCTGCTCCTGGCACGTCACGATGATGCTGACATTAACTTGTGAAAGAGAAGACATCCTTCCTTAATTCTTAATCCTTAATTTTTTAATTCCTCCGTCGTATAGGCCTTAGGCAACTCGCGGCAGTTATAGCAGCTGGCCATCGTCTCGCCATAGGCTCCGGCCGAACGAATCGCAATCAGGTCGCCGCGCTTCGTCTCCGGCAGTTGGAAATCCTTCGCAAAGACATCGCTACTCTCGCAGATGGGACCTACGATGTCGTATGTCTGGACCGGCGCTGTGCTGCCGAGGTTCTGAATGCAGTGGTAAGCTCCATAGAGAGCGGGACGGAGCAGGTCCGTCATGCCGGCATCGATGATGACGAACTGTTTTGTCGCTGTCTGCTTGACATATAGGCAACGGGCAATGAGTGAGCCGCACTGGGCCACGACGGCCCGGCCAAGCTCGAAGTGCAGCCGCTGTCCCGGACGAAGCTTCAGATGCCGGGCATAGGTCTCGAAGTAAGCCTTGAAGTCAGGCACCGGATGCCCGTCGGGGTCATCATAATCGATACCTAAGCCCCCGCCAACATTGATGTTCCGGACATCGGCGATGCCCTCGGCCTCCAGCTGCTCCTGCATCTCGTTGATGCGATAACAGAGCGCCTCGAAATCGTCCATCCGCAGTATCTGGCTGCCAATGTGGAAATGCAACCCGACAAAACGGACGCTGGACATCTGCTTTGCAATACGAATGACGCGCACCATGTCCTCCTTGGCTATGCCGAACTTGTTCTCGGCCAGTCCCGTCGTGATATGGGCGTGGGTGTGAGCCCCCACATCGGGGTTGATACGGAAGCTGACGTTTGCCACTTTGCCCATCCTCTGGGCAATCTCGGCGATAACCTCCAGCTCCGGAATACTCTCTACGTTGAAATACTGTATCCCTGCCTCCAAAGCCAATTCAATTTCCCAGTCCGCCTTGCCCACACCGGCAAAGACAATCTCCCCGGCAGGAAAACCGTTCTCCAAGCAGGTCTTAATTTCGCCTCCACTCACGCAATCTGCTCCGAAACCAGCCTGCTGAATCTGGCGCAAGACCTTCGGATTGGCACACGCCTTCACAGCATAGTGCAGATGGAAGCCTTTGTATTTGTCCGTTTCGCACTTGATAGCCGCGAGCGTTTCAGCCAACAGGTTTGTATCGTAATAATAGAAGGGCGTCCGAAGACCCTCGAAACTTTTCTTCATGTTCGCTATATCCATATTGACAATCTTTTTATCTTATGTACTTCCTAAAGAGAACGATTACTCCGTTGCAACGGGAGAGGAGAAGGAGCCTTAGAACAATGCCAGACTGAGTGCCTGAAGTGTGCGTTTCTTATCCTCGGCCTTGACCACAAACGAGATATTATGGGCAGAACCGCCATAGCTGATCATGCGGACCGGAATCTCTTTCAGGGCCTGGAGAACTTTAGACTCGAAGCCAACATTATCGCTGGCCAGGTCGCCCACCACGCAGATGATGCACATATCCTCCTCTACAGCCACCGTGCCGTACTTCTTCAGTTCGTTCACGATGTCCTGGAGATGGTTACGGTTGTCGATAGTGACGCTGACACCCACCTCGCTGGTGCAGACCATATCGATACTGGTCTTGTAGGTCTCGAAGATTTCGAACACCTTACGCAAGAAGCCATAGGCCAGCAACATACGGCTGCTGTTTATCTGGATGCAGATATTGCCGTCGCGGGCCGCCACAGCCTTGATGGTGCCGCGCAGGAACTCGTTATTGATGATAGTACCCGGAGCCGTCGGGTCCATCGTATTGAGCAGACGGACAGGAACCCTGGCGAACTTGGCAGGCTGGATGCAAGTGGGATGCAGTATCTTGGCTCCGAAATAAGCCAGCTCGGCAGCCTCCTCGAAGTACAGTTGGCGAACCGGTTCCGTATGCTCCACGAAGCGTGGGTCGTTGTTGTGCATCCCGTCTATGTCGGTCCATATCTGAATCTCCTCGGCTCCGACAGCGGCCCCCACCAGACATGCGGTATAGTCGCTGCCGCCGCGCAGCAGGTTGTCTATCTCGCCATAGGCATTGCGACAGATGAAGCCTTGGGTAACGTATATCTGATAGCCCGGATTCGCCTCCAGCACCTTCGACACCCTCTCTTTGATATAATTCATATCCGGCTCGGCATTCTTGTCGGTCCGGATGATGTCCAAGGCATTGATGAGTATCGCCTTGACTCCACACTCCTGCAGGTAGTTATTCACCATATTGGTGCTTATTATCTCGCCTTGAGCCAAGATAACCTTCTCCTCGAACGAGGTGAAGTGAACCTTTGTAAACGAGCGCAGATAATCGAACTCCTCGTGCAGGAATGTCATTGTCTTCGTCTTGGCCTCTTCGGTGCGATAGAGGTTAGACACATGCTCCACATACGTCTGCTCCAGCTGGTTCAGAATTGTATTAGCACCTTCGGGATTCTTCTTATAAAGATAATCAGAGATTTCCACCAGTGTATTGGTGGTACCAGACATAGCGGAAAGAACGACGAATTTTACTTCTCCATCATCGGTGATGAGTTTAGATACGTCCTGCATTCTCTGTGGTGACCCAACGGAAGTGCCACCAAACTTCAGTACTTTCATATTGAGTTTACGGGTTTTTATGTTTCTGGGATTGTTTCTTGGTTTGTTTCCTTGACAAGCTTTGCATCAATACAGCGGTAGACCGTCCCGGGGAAGTACTCCGGCCACTGCAGGTTATGTGTGCTCAAGATAACGGCTGTATTATTCTGCCTTCGTATCTCATCGAGCAAAGCCAAAATAAGTTCGCCATTCTCGGCATCGAGGTTACCTGTCGGCTCATCTGCCAGAATGACCTTGGGGTTATTCAGAATGGCACGAGCAATACATATGCGTTGCTGTTCACCGCCCGAAAGTTCGAAAATATACTTATTCTTGTTGTCTGCAAGTTTTACCATCTCGAGTACCTCGTCTATGCGTTTCTCACGTTCTTCCTGCCGCTTCCAACCAGTAGAGCGGAGCACGAAGTCGAGGTTACGATTGACGGTGCGGTCCGGCAAAAGCTGGAAATCCTGAAAGACAATTCCCATCTGTCGGCGAAGTGTAGGCTGATGCTTGGTCTTAAGATGAGTCATATCGAAGCCTAGTACTTCGGCATTGCCACCTTCTACAGACACTTCACCATAAATGCTTTTGAGCAGCGATGACTTGCCACTGCCAACAGGCCCGGTGAGATAGACCATTTCGCCTTCCTCCACACAGAAGTTCACCTTGCCCAGGACCAGATGCTCGCCTTGATATATATCGATGTCGGTGTAATTAAGTATCATCTCACTATTTACGATTTGACGATTTTCTATTTACGATTTATCAATGTTTTTTCCATCCAGGATTGTGGCGTTCCATGAGTTCGGCTGCCATATCCTCGATTCGCAGGCCTTTGCTGGTAAGGAGAACGATAAGGTGATAGAGCATGTCTGAACCTTCGTAGATAAGGCGCTCGTTTGTACCGTTAGTGGCTTCTATGACGAGCTCAAGTGCTTCTTCTCCCACTTTCTGAGCCATCCGGTTCAAACCATCCTTGAAGAGCGAGGTGGTGTAGCTACCCTCCGGCATCTCCTTGTAACGCTTCTCGATGAAATCGCTGAGTTCAGAGAGGAAAAGCAGCGGATTGGGGCGATTCTCCTCACCCCAGCAGGTATCAGTCCCTGTGTGGCAAGTCGGACCGTCGGGATTCGCCTGAATAAGAAGCGTGTCATTATCGCAATCACTCTTGATGCTCACTACATGCAGGTAGTTACCACTTGTTTCACCCTTCGTCCAAAGGCACTGGCGCGAACGACTATAAAAAGTAACAAGGCCTGTCTCCTGAGTCTTTCGGAGTGACTCCTCGTTCATGTAGCCGAGCATGAGCACGGCCTTTGTCTTGGCATCTTGGATGATGGCAGGCACCAGGCCACCACACTTCTGAAAATCAATATTCATATTCTTACGTTTATCTTCTCTTTTCTTAGGTATTCCTTTAGCTCCGGGATGCTTATCTGTCCAAAGTGGAAAACACTGGCAGCAAGTGCCGCATCGGCATGGCCCAGAGCAAAAACATCGCGAAAGTCCTCCATCTTGCCTGCGCCACCACTCGCAATAACAGGGATGGTGAGGAACGAGGCGAGCTGACTGAGGGCATCACAGGCAAAGCCCTGTTTTACGCCATCATGGTTCATACTGGTAAACAGGATCTCTCCTGCGCCCCGATCATTCACTTCCCTCGCCCAGTCGAAGAGATTACGCTCTGTCGGTATGCGACCCCCGTTGAGGTAGCAGGTCCAACCTCCCTCGTCTTGCTTGGCATCGATGGCAACCACGCAAACCTGACTGCCAAAATGGCCGACAATCTCATCAATGAGTTCCGGACGGCGAAGAGCAGCACTATTGATACTTATTTTGTCCGCTCCTGCCGAAAGCATACGCTCCACATCGGCCAGTTCGCTGATACCACCACCGACGGTAAAGGGAATATCTATTTCGGCTGCCACTTTCTGTACCATATCCGCGAAGGTCTTGCGGCCTTCGTGACTAGCTGTGATGTCGAGGAAGACCAACTCATCGGCTCCCTGACGGCTATAAATCTTACCGAGTTCCACAGGGTCACCAGCCTGCCTGAGTTGCAGGAAATTGGTACCCTTGACGGTCTGTCCGTCCTTGACATCAAGGCATGGTATGATTCGCTTTGCTAACACCTATGTGATATTTACGATTTTACGATGTACGATTTTCAATGTTTTTTCCATCCTGGGGGACAGGGGAGGCTTATCTTCCCTTCATAGAAAGCTTTTCCGATGACAACCGCAGGGATTCCTGCTGCATCGAGGGCAAGGATATCTTCGGTACTGCTCACACCACCACTTGCTATGAGATGGCACTGGGGATAGCGAGCCATGATGCCACGATATAAGTCAATAGCAGGACCTGCAAGTGTACCATCTTTGCTAATTTCTGTGCAAAGAACATTCCGTGTACCCTCATTCATATAGCGAGACAGGAAATCCTCTAGCAAAACTTCCGAGTCCTCCTTCCAACCATTAATTGATACACATCCATTCCGCACGTCGGCGCCTAATATAAGCCGGTCAGCACCATACTTTTCGAGCCAGCCAAGGTAACGTTCGGGTTCAGTTACGGCAATGCTGCCAACCGTCACGAGTGCAGCTCCTGCTTCATATACCTTCTCCAAATCCTCATCGGTCTTGACCCCTCCACCGAAATCCACAACAAGGTTTGTATGAGAGGTAATAGCTTTCAAGGTAGCGAGATTGACCACGTGCTTACTTTTTGCGCCATCCAAATCAACCACATGAAGGCGGTTCATTCCCAGATCTTCGAATTGTTGAGCCATTTCGAGCGGGTCACCATAGACCCTCTTCGTGTCATAATCGCCCTTGGTCAGGCGAACACACTTGCCTTCGATGATGTCTATTGCCGGAATGAGTTCAATCATAGCTCTAAGAAATTACGAAGGATTCGTTGCCCCACCTCGCCACTTTTCTCTGGGTGAAACTGGGTGGCATAAAAATTGTCTTTGTGCATGGCAGAACTGAAGGGATGAATGTAGTCGGTGACAGTCGCCGTATGCTCGCAAAGAGGGACATAGTAGCTGTGTACGAAATAGACAAACTCTCCATCCAAGCCTTCCCAAATGGAAGGTTTTGTATCTTGAATTTTATAGTTTTGAATTGAGTTCCACCCCATGTGTGGAATCTTGTCCTCATGACAAAGAGGCACAAAACGTTTCACATCCGCATCGAAGATTCCAAGACAATCCACATCGCCTTCTTCGGAATGGCGGCACATTAGTTGCTGTCCGATGCATATACCAAGAACCGGTTGTCTGAGGGAAGGAATAATCTGGTCAAGGCCGTGCTCGCACAGATAATGCATCGCGTTGCTTGCTTCGCCTTGCCCAGGGAAGATAACCTTGTCGGCACTGTTCAACTCCTCGGCGGAATCAGTCAAGACTGGTTCCACACCCATCCGCTGCAAGGCATGAATGACGGAAAAAATATTACCTGCATTATATTTCACTACAGCAACCTTCATTGCAGTCTTTCATTTGGGCTGCAAAGATACACATTTTATATCATAAAAGGAAGCGAAACGCAGGAAAAGAATGTTATTTTGTAAATTATGCGCTGAGCGAGAGCCTATGGGTGATGCAGTCGGGGAGTTCCTCCTGGTAGTGCGTGACCATAACCAGGGTTTTATGGGGCCGACGGCAAAACAACTCAATAATCTGACGCACAAGGCTACGGTGACAGTCATCAAGACCATGCAGGGGTTCGTCCAAAATGAGCAATTCGGGGTCTTTCACAAAAGCGCGGGCCAACAGGCAGAGGCGTTGTTCACCACTACTGAGGCGAAGGAAAGTAATATTTGCCAACGTCTCTACTCCGAAGACGCGCATCCAGTCGAGGCAGATCTGTCTCTGGTCGGGACGCGGACGAACATAGAGGCCAACGGAGTCGTTAAGCCCACTTGCCACGACATCGATGGCAGGGATATCCTTGAGGTAGGCGCGATGCATCTCGGGGCTGACATAGCCAATATGACGTTTGATTTCCCAAATGCTCTCGCCAGAACCGCGTCGATGCCCAAAAAGCTCGATGTTACAGGCGTAGGCCTGAGGATTGTCAGCGCATACCAGGCTGAGAAGGGTACTCTTGCCTGAACCATTTGGGCCAGTCAGTGCCCAACGCTCGCCTTCATGGACGGTCCAATTGAGGGAGCGTAGAATGATATGTTCGCCATAGCGGATACTGACATTTCGGAAGTGTAGTATCTCGCCACCGGAAACAGGATAGAAGTCAGAATCAGAAATGTCGTGAACGGGCAAGTCGGTAATCCAATTTTTTATTTCGTCGCTCACCACAGGAGCGGGCAATGCAGAATACATCCTTCGATACTCGGCAAGTGACATCTTAGGCAACAGTCGAAGTCCATCGACAGGCAACACATGAGTGATAAAGTCGGGAATGTCATCACGCTTACTTAGGATAAGAATAATAAGAATCTCCGTTTCTCGTGCCAGTGTTTCGAGGAGAAGACGAAAGTCTTTTCGTGTGGGAGCATCAAGGCCGATAAAGGGGTTGTCCAAGATAAGGACTCGGGGATTGGTGCCAAGGGCTTTGGCCATTTGAAACTTACGCAGTTCTCCACTGCTCAGCGAGATAATGTATTTGGGAGCAAGGCTGTCGAGGTGGAACATCTGGGCAAGTTTACGACGAAGTGCATCACGTCGTTCCTGCTCCTGTTTGCGCTCGTCGGGTGGGAGATCCTGACCTATGGATTGGTCAGCCTTTTGGTAGAAATCTTGAAGAAGGCTACCGGCTGTCGGAGCATCATCGGCAATGTCGTGTTGGTTCCAGCGTTGCTGATAGTAATATGTGCCGTCTTGTTCACCATATGAGTCGCGAAAGGAGATGTACTTCAGGTTCTCACTGGTGAGACGCAGTTTGCTGGGCGAAAAATCATAATGTACCTCATTGAGCAACAAAGGATAGTGGCCTGTCAGGATCTCCACCAAACGTGTCTTTCCGGCAGCATTGTCGCCTACGACAGCAATCTGTTCGCCTCGCGCAATCTCCAGATTGATAGGTTCAGCCATCCGCCAGAGAGGGTGACGGGGTATACCGTTCTCAATTTTAATCATTGACAAATTAGCACTAAAATAGCAGATTATCCTTCACTCTTCTTCCCTCCGGTCAGGCGCAGACGGAGCATTCTTCACTCTTGCCTTATTTTTCTGAACGAAGTCGGCCCAGCCGCGGTATTTATGGTCGCTTTCGGGTTTGCCCATCTGCAGGAAGTGGCAGTAAGCCGCTCCCAAAGCATCGGTTGCATCGAGGAACTTGCCCATCTCTTCCTTCTCGACATGGAGCATTCGCCGGAGCATATCAGCCACCTGTTCCTTGCTGGCATTGCCATTGCCTGTGATAGCCATTTTGATCTTTGAAGGTGCATATTCGGTAATAGGCACCTGCCGCTGAATGGCAGCCGCAATAGCGACACCCTGAGCTCGACCCAGTTTCAGCATACTCTGTATATTCTTGCCAAAGAAAGGTGCCTCAATAGCCATACAATCAGGTAAGTATCCCTCAATGATGCTGCAGATACGCTCATGTATATGTCCCAATTTAAGATATGGGTCGGGATATTTCCGCAAATCGATTACACCCAATGCCAACATCTCGGCCTGTTTACCTTCCATGCGCAGTACGCCATAGCCCATAATATTGGTACCCGGGTCAATGCCCAAAATGATACGTTCCATATCCTATCCTTGATTCTTTCGCGTGCAAAAGTACAAAAATATTGTCAAAATCATGCCTTAAAAGTGAAAAAATGCTATCAAAAGCAAGCATTTTAGGGAATAAAATGTATCTTTGCACAGCAAAAGCCCCGACATCGGGAAGTGATACAATAGTAAAATCTAAATCGACAAGCAATAAATGAAACAGATTATTCTCTTTATTCTTGCTGCATTCTTTGGTATGCAAGCTCAGGCTCAGACCCAGAAGCAAAAGGTTAATGTCAGTGATGTTCAAGCTGTTGCCACTACAAAGGCTGAAAACTATGCAGAACTAACGTTCGACACGCTGCGTCACGACTTCGGGAAGTTCTCGAAGGACGAACCCTTAGTGCGTTGTGCTTTCGCCTTCACCAATACAGGTACAGCGCCACTGATTATTCATCAGGCTTTTGCCAGCTGCGGCTGCACTATCCCTACCTACACGAAAGAACCCATTAAGCCAGGCGAGAGAGGCACTATCGATGTGACATACGATGGTACAAACAAATTTCCCGGTCATTTCCAAAAGACCATTACAATCCGCTCGAATGCCATCAACGAGGTGGTACGCCTGACCATTGAGGGTTTGATGGAGTAAGCATCCTCACCCTGTAGCTATTTAACCTTTACTAGGCGCTTCTTCCCATTGATGATATAAACGCCTGTTGTGGTGATGTGGTCTAGTCGAGTGCCACTGAGGGTATAGATAGCTCCCTCATTGTCATTTTGACCATTTACAATTTCTCGAATGGCATCCTCGTCTCTATAGACCGTTACAAGAGCTGTGGCCTGTTTGTTGCTACCGTCTGTCGCCTTGGCTGTGATGGTAGCTGTTCCTGCTGAAACAGCAGAGACGACACCATCCGACACAGTTGCCACACTGGCATCGGAAGTCAACCAGTTGAGATCCTTGATAGTGGCTGTCTGGGGCAAAACAGTTACGAGAAGAGTCGTGTCTTGCCCTGCAACTATATCTATATCATTTGGATCAAGCAAGATGGAAGTGATAGAAGTCTTGGCCAACGTAATTTCATAGTTTTCATCTTCGGGCGAGCAGACAACTCCATCTCCCGTAACAAATCTCTGTCCGCCAATCTGATAGGTGCCGCCGGTAAAATCTTCGCTACCAGTGAGGGTAAAGGTGAGGGCTGTACCAGTCTGGGACAAGAAATCTTCATTGCCGGATGCATATGCGATAATGTGTGTGCCCCATTCCTGCGGTATTGAATAGGCTATGTGCGAAGGGGAGTTAACCTTGTTACCGAAAGTGACGCTGCCGGGTTGTACCGACAAACCTTGCGACAGGACGATGTCGGCCTGATAGGCTGTCGCCGGTCGGCTCATGTTGACCCAAACCGTCACCTTACGGGTACCGCCAGCCTTGACGGAAGCATTGCTGGAATAGAAGTTGGCATCAAGTGACTCCGTGCCGATAGCTGTTCCAGCGAGGATACGACGCACGGTAACAACATCTGCCACATCAATGTGGCTGTCCATGTTGGCATCAGCATTGACTTCTTCAAAACCTTCCGGGGCTTCGCCAATCAAATAGGATGCTATCCAGAGGGCATCAGTCTCCTCCAGAATACCATTGCCATCGACATCGCCAGCTAAATGGGTGATGTTATAGTAGGTACCATCGTCGGACTTGAGAACGACACAATGTGTAGCATCGAAGACAGGATAGGCGTCCTGTCCGATTGTCTGATACCAGATGGGCTCCATTGTCTTGCCGCTATTGAGCTGATAGCAGAGTTTGCCACTCTCGACATCATCGACGGTGATGCGGGTAACCTGAGTAGTTGAAGTGCTATAGCAGTTTAGGGCATTGGCTCCACCTCTGTAGAAGTCGTTACGGTAACTATAGCCTTCTACAGTTCCGATGTTGTAGCAGTTCTGAATGATTGCACTAGTTCCCAACCAGCCACAGATGGCAGCACTCTCGCTTTTTCCGGAGATATTGCCTGTGTTATAGCAGTCATAAAGATAGAAGGAACAGGTAGAGCCCTTGTTGCAGCCGATAATGCCGGCAACATTGATACCAGAGCCTGTTACATTGGCTTCGTTGCCAACGCACGAGAAGGTGACGCTGCCTGCCCCAGTAGAACCGCCCACCAGTCCGACATAATTTCCGCCGGTGATGCTGCAAGAGCTGTCCAGAACAAGGTTGCTGATAGTTGCTCCACCACCAACAATACCAAACAGACCTGTATTGTCTCCGCCCGAAACATGCAAGTTCCGGATGCGGTGTCCCTGTCCATCAAAGATGCCGCGGAAGGCCTTGCCATTGGTTCCTATAGGTTTGTACTTGTTGCTGTAGTCCGCCATGTCGATATCGGCCTCCAAGTAAGCGTTGCTGTATTGTGCCCCACCCGATACAGCTGTACTGAACTCGATGAGTTGCTGGGGCGTAGTGATGTAGTACGTGGAGTCTGTATAAAGGGAACCCGGGGTGTAGCCAAGATAATTGTCTATCCAATTCAGCCGGACTGGGATATAGTTTCGCAGGACATCCACCTCGGCCTCGAAGGAGCCCAAGGCGGAGACATTCTGATGGACCCTGCTGTTCAAGATAGGCCAGCGGATGAAGTTGAGATTGGCAGATGCGTTCATCTCCCGAGCCATGCTATCGACGTAGGCTACGAGTGTCTTCTCGTCGAGCAGCCCTTCCTTGCGGTTATCTTTCCATAGTTGTTTCAGATCCTTATCGGTAGCATTGTCACTGAGCAGACGTGAAACGAAGGATTTCATGTTGCCTGCTGCACTGCCCCCACGATATGCCCAATCGCTACGCCCATTAACTGGATAGATGCGCTGGTCGTTGTCGAATGCGAGGTCGAAGTCCCAACTGGGAGCGACATGGAACTGGCTCTCTTCGCGCTCCTTATACATATACGTACTCCAATAGGTATCCATGTTACCCGAAAATTCGCCTATAAGGAAGTGCTTAAGGAAAGACTCTGCATCCAAGTACTGGCGGTAGCCGTCCACTGGATCAGAATAGTTACTAGCGAAGACTGCCGATTCCATCAGATTGAAATAGCCCTTGATGTAGTTATACTGCTGGGTGGTAATATCTTCATCCCCAGGATGCTTGATGGTAACAGGATTGCCTCGATTGCTGGAAAACCAGCTTGCCTCCTGATTGGCATAAGCATCGACCTCGACCAGGTAACCACCGGTCAACTCTGGTTCCTCGTTATCCCAGGTCTCCATCTCAGTGACGGGAACGCGGTTTGGATCTACCGATATTTGGTCGCAGAGCTGGTAGCAGCCCTTGTACTCTCCGTTCATGATGACATCGACGGGCTGGCAATAGGGAGTATAGGAAGCTCCTATACGCTTACTCACCTCAAAAGCAAGACAATTGCGCATCAAGGTCTTATCGCCATAGTTATTGATGAGCGTCCACTTCTTGGCTTTTGCTGGACTCTCCATTGACGACCCCTTGAGCATGTGATGGCTCTTGCCATCGGCGAATTTAATTCGCCACGGCTTCTTGGGGAACCCCCAAGAGGCATTGCCACGGCCCCGTGTGGTGATGGGATACTCTTGAATGCGTGTGCCACCATCGTAGGTGATAGTGATGTTCGAAGGCAACTCGGTTACTTTGTCCTTCGGGTCATAGCCGGCATAGGTGTGAATGCTCACCGTGGGCAGATTAGTTACTTGGTACCAAATGGAATCCTTGCCTTCGCCCTCATAACCATAAAACGCCAATTCAGCAATGTTGCAACGTGCATCATTTGGGCCGACGTAACGGACATAGCGAAAACCGCGAGTAACAGGCACATTGGCATACTCCATTACATTGGTCTTACCAGTGTTCGGGATGAGATAAAGAGGAACCGCGTCAAGGAAGTCCGGGCTATTGCTGCCCTCGAAAAGCGCCAACTGCACACGCGCTGCCTGGGTTGTGCGGGGGCTCCACCCCACTCGTGTAATGACATGAGGCGTACCCAAGTCCAAGCCGACCCAGGTGCGGGACCGGTCCATCGAGGCATAGAAAGTGTTGTAATCGCCGTCGAATGCATGGGCAGGTGTGTTAACCGTCGTACTCGACTGGTTGGTGCTGTAGTCAACATTGGGCGACCCGATGGGCGTGCCGGTGAGTTTCTGTGAAGTAGGAGTATTCTGCCCATAACTGCTTAGCACCGCCACAAACATCAGGATAAAAATCCGAAAGCGATATGTCCTATATAACCTTTCTATATTATTGCTCATGATGAATCTTTCCCACTGAGTGATGTTTCAATCAGCAAAGGTAGATTTATTTATGGAAATATGCAAGTACAAGGACACCTTTTTATTACATTATTATAAATATGCCACTTTTATTTGATATAGGTGTCGAAAAGAAAGAAGAAAAAGCTATCTTTGCGACCAGAAAAAAACTATCATCTGTAAATGAAGAACAAACTCTCAATTATACGTAGTCTGTTGACGGTTGTCCTCCTCCTCCCATTAGGGGAAAACAGAGGGGGATTCCTTCTGGCTCAAGGCGACATGACACACGAAGTGGCTGCCAATACCGATCGATGGCCCATGCCCCAACCCGATCCGAGCTGGAAGCTGGAGTACTTGCCCCACAACAATGCCAACCACAATGTCTATGTCTATAAAGACAAACTCTACGACGGACTCTTTACCCGCACACTCGGATGGAACGGAGGCGATGGTGTACAGACAACGGCACTGCCCGACGGTAACGTCTTTTGGAGTTTCAACGACAGTTTCTACGGACGTGCTACCTCCGCTTCGACACGCATCCGCCAGTCCTGCAACTTCCCCCGTAACAGCATCATGGTGCAGACACTAGGGGACAACGGACTGCCTGGAACAAAAACCAGTAACCAAAAATGGCTTGCCGATTGGGTACAGCGTTCCAACTCGTCGGCCAACGGCTACTACCATTGCCGGACACACTTGCGCCACCCAAAAGGCGAAAAGACTGCCACACAGATAAAAAATGGCGAAATAGATCAGACATATCTCTATTGGGCCGGAGACGGCACTGTCGTCGATGGGCAACTGCAAGTGCTTTGGGCTGGTGTCTATAATGGCACAGAGAACTTGATGCAGAGCGACAACCGCGCTTTGGCTATTTACTCGCTCGAAGGAACACCTGGCGATGATACCTACCTTAAACTCCTGAGTGTTAACCATGGTTTCTTCGAGAAAGACCCAATCGGCTATGGTGCCACACTTTGGGAGGATAAGGACGGACACACCTATCTCTATTCCTGCAACCAGTTCAAGAAGAATCCGGGCGATGCACTCAACACTTCGTCGCCTGTTGTGGCCCGCTCCACGACGCACGACCTCCGTTCGCCCTGGGAGTATTATGTTGCCGACAAGAACGGCACCTTCCGTTGGCAGAACACCTACCCTACCAGCGAGGAAGTCAACCGATCGGCCATCAGTTCACGTAGCGTCTCTACGGCCTGGGTCTTCAGAGATGGTGACTGGTACTACATGACTGCTCAGGGATATGTCTTCAGCAAACAGGTGTATATCATGCGCAGCCGAAACCCCTGGGGGCCTTTCGAAGAGTGTCACCAACTATGGACAATGCCGTGGGTGCTTGACAAAATCGGCGTCCGCACTTACGGAAAATTCTACATGCCGCACCTGCACCAGGCGCTCTCCCGCGAGGGTGAACTGGTCTTCTCCACCAATACTGACTGTGAGGAGTGGGGCGACAACTTCAACAGCAAAGGCTCGGCCGACTTCTACCGACCCTACTTCTTCCGTATCTATAATTGGAAAGCGGTGTTTGAGGATTAGAGAATAAGAAATTAAGGAAATAAGAAATTGAGAGAATGAGAAATACAAGGATTCCCCATATCTGTTGTCTGTTGTCCGTTGTCTGTTATCTTGTAAGTTGCTACAAACTCATCTCCACGTATGCGCCGAGCGAAGTGGAACCCGGGCAGACTTTTGAAGTCAGCTTCACCGTTGTAGATGACGGATCTGACACACAGAACTTCGTGACCGACTGGAGCTATGCCGGTGTTCGTGTCCCCAAGGAATGGACTGTGACCGTACCCGATGGCGCACATCAACAGTTTGCCGAGGACTGGGTCTATTACAGCGATGGCTCGCAGGTGAACAGTTCGCACAATATGGAACCCTGCAACAAGCTGACGCAGTTCTACAACGCCGTCTGTCCCAAATCGAACTACACTTGGGCTGGTTTCAAGAGCGTAAAGAAGATTCCCAAAAACATCTCTGCCTGTTGGCGCAATGGCTGCGACAGCATTCGTGTCACCTTCCTCGTCACGGTGCCGGAGGATGCGAAGCCCGGGCGATATCAGATTGACTTCATGGGGGGCGACGAGGAGGACGATGCTGGCATCGAAAAGTACAACAACTACACCGATGCCAAGGATTCGCGCCTTTTCCATGTCAGCACTGCTTCGGGTTCGTATGTAGATAATCGTAATGCTTCCCTTGCCCGCACTATTATTGTAACAGATGCGACAAGGATAGACGACAGCAGAAAACAGGCTACAGGCAACGGCCAATGCTATGACTTACAAGGCAGAGAGTTACCTACCCAAAATGGAAGCAGGGAAAGGGCTCGCATCATTATCAACAACGGTAAAAAGATTATCCAGAAATAGTCTGCTGACCTACCTTTCACCCTTTTTCGAAAGTATCGGCATTTTGTTGAAATCGAAGAGCGGTTTCAAAAGATGAATTACCCAATCGCGAGACAACAGCCAGCATAAGAGGATTGTCAATGGCAAAACCACAATGAACTGGTTGAGGACTGAAAGGCTCCCTATTTGTGACACCACGAACAATGCCACAAAGCCATGAATGTAATACACGGCTATCGAGTTTCTGCCCGTATCACTGAGCAGAGACGCGCGACCGGCGAGACCTTTTATAGAACAGCAAGTAACGATGAAGCAAAAGGTCATTAGGACGGTTGTCACAAAACCGCAAAGCCTTATCATGACGTCCTTCACTTCTATGAACTCCTTCAACTCGCGGTCGTAATTCAGATTAGGCGTAAGGGCATAATTAATTGTTTCATTGAGACTGGAATCTGAAAAGGACAGGTAGAAGATAGCAGTTACCCCAATCAAGAACCCAACCACAAACAACCACCTGAACACAGAAAGACGCCTGACGAGGGCATCAAGATCCGTGATGTAATAGCCAATGGCAAACAGGGGAAAGTAATAAAGCATCCGGTACATCGAGAGGAACGAATTGTCCACGAAAGCGCCGGATAGAGCAGAGAGCACAAAGAGGCTGCTAATGACCGCCGTCTTGCTGAAATACTTGAAATAAGGCAAAACCAGTCGCCATAGGAACAAGACTATGATGTACCAGTTCAAGTAGATGGGAGAAAACGGATTTAGTCCGATGGAAAGTAGTCCCGTGGCTTTGCAATATGCGAAATACAATATCTGGAATACGATAAAAGGCCACAGCAAGGTATCCAGTTCCTTCTTCCTATGGGAGTCAACTCTTTTAGACAAATAACCCGAGACAAGAATAAATGCCGGCATGTGGAAGGAATAGACGACATTTATTACGCCACCCCATACTGGCAACATCCTGTAGTTCATCACCATGTGTGTGAAGACCACAGTAAGCATCAAGAGTCCTTTGATATTATCAATATGATAATTTCTGGTCATTCCTTTGCCTTAGCGATGTATTCAAGCGAGCTACGGCACATGTCGGTGATGTACTGCCAGTCCCGGGCCTGTACCTTGTCCTTCGGGAAGAGCTTGCTGCCCATGCCGACGCAGAACGCTCCGGCCTTGAACCATGCAGTCAAGTTCTCTTTATCGGGCGAGACACCGCCTGTAACCATAATCCTACTCCAGGGACAGGGAGCCATCGTACCCTTGACGAAAGCCGGCCCATAGACATCGCCGGGGAAGACCTTCGTCAGGTCGCAGCCCAATTCCTGAGCCGTTCCTATCTCGCTCACGGTGCCACATCCGGGACAATAGGGAACGAGGCGGCGGTTGCAGACGCGGGCTATCTCGGGATTGAGCAACGGTCCCACGACAAAGCAGGCTCCGAGCTGGATGTATAGGGCTGCCGTCGATGCATCGACAACGGAGCCGACGCCCATCGCCATCTCGGGACACTCCTTGGCAGCGAACTTCACGCACTCGCCAAAGACTTCATGGGCAAAGTCGCCGCGATTGGTAAACTCGAAGGCACGCACGCCGCCTTCGTAACAGGCCTTTATCACTTGCTTGGCCACCTCAGCATCGCTGTGGTAGAAGACAGGCACTATGCCTGTCTGCTGCATCTTCTGCAGTACTTGTATCTTGTCAAATTTACTCATCTTTCCACTCTCCCGTTTCCGTTGCCGTTCATGAGGCTTTCCACCTCGGCAAGGGAAACCATATTTACATCGCCAGGAATCGTGTGCTTGAGGGCACTTGCAGCTACAGCAAATTCCAGAGCCCACTCCTGCGACTTGCCATTTGCCAGGCCGTGGATGATGCCGGCACTGAAGCTGTCGCCTCCGCCCACGCGGTCCACGATGGGATTTATCTCATAGCGGCGGCTCACGTAGAACTCCTTGCCGTTGTAAATCATCGCCTTCCATCCATTGTCCGAGGCGCTAAAACTCTCGCGTAAAGTAGTTACAAGATACTTGAAGCCATATTCCTCAACACCCCTGCGGTATATTTCCTTATAGCCTTCTGCATCGGTCTTGCCGCTATTCACATCTGCATCGGGCTGATAACCCAGGCACATCTGTGCATCCTCTTCATTGCCGATGCAGACATCGACGTACTGCATCAAGGGGCGCATAATGCTCTGAGCCTTCTCGGGTGTCCAGAGTTTTTTGCGGTAATTGAGGTCGCAACTGATGATGACACCGTGATTTTTAGCTGCGATACAAGCCTGACGGACACACTCGGCTGCTCTATCGCTCAGAGCCGGAGTGATACCGCTCCAATGGAATCCCCGTGCGCCACGGAATATCTCATTGAAATCGAAATCGACGGGCGTTGCCTCGCTGATGCTGCTATGTGAGCGGTCGTAGATAACTTTGCTTGGACGCAGGCTACAGCCCGTTTCCAGGTAGTAGATGCCCAGGCGGTCTCCGCCCCGGACAATATGCTCGGTATGCACGCCGAAGCGACGCAGACTGTTGATTGCCGCCTGGCCTATCTCGTTGTCAGGTACTTTGCTTACAAAGTAGGCTTCATTACCATAATTCTGTAGGCTGACAGCCACATTTGCCTCGCCGCCACCATAGTGGACATCGAAACTATCTGACTGGATAAATCTGCTGTTTCCTGGGGTAGAGAGGCGCAGCATTATCTCGCCCATTGTTACTATCTTTGCCATTATTTTATCTGTTTCTTTGCTTTTGGTTGTCTAATTTTTGCAAGATTTCCGTGCAAAAGTACAAAAAAAAGAAGAATGAAGAATGAAGAATGAAGAATTATTTTGAGGAAATATGTATTTTTATACAGAAAAATGACATGATTAGGGGAAAATGTTGTAACTTCGCGGCATGAAAGATGTCATTTCTGCCCGAAAGGGGCTTCTTGCGTTGAGTCCGCTAATTGTCTTCCTGCTGCTCTATCTATTCCTGAGTGTTGCGGCGGACGACTTCTATGCCGTTCCTATCACAATAGCTTTCCTGACAGCCTGCCTCTACAGTCTGTTCATCATGCGAGGGCTTTCCATCGGCGAACGCTTCGGACGCCTGGCCCAGGGAGCGGCCTCGCCGGGAGTGATGCAGATGCTGTGGATATTCATCCTGGCAGGAGCCTTTGCATCGACAGCCAAACAGATGGGAGCCATCGATGCCACGATTCGTCTGGCGCTTGCTACGGTTCCGCCCGATTTCGTGCTGAGCAGCCTCTTCCTGGCCTCGTGTTTCATCTCGCTCGCCACAGGAACCAGCGTCGGCACCATCGCCGCCCTTGTTCCCATTGCCGGCAGTATGGCCGAGCAGACGGGAGCCGGCACCACCATGATGGTGGCGATTGTGGTTGGCGGAGCCTACTTCGGCGACAACTTGAGCTTCATTTCCGACACAACGATTATGGCAACGCAGACACAAGGATGTGAGATGAAGGACAAGTTCCGCGCCAACATATGGATTGCCCTGCCCGCTGCCCTTATTTGCCTAGCGCTGTATTCCTGCCTGCCGTCCGTCACCGTAGAACCAGACCGTCTGGGCGAAGTCTTCTATCCCGCCATTATACCCTATATATATATAATAATAACAGCGCTCTGCGGCATGAACGTGATGCTGGTGCTCGCCTCGGCGACGGTACTGGCGGGCGGCATCGGGATGGTTTCCAGGACTCTGACGCCCCTTGGCTGGCTGAAAGCGATGAACGAGGGCATCATGGGCATGAGTGAGCTCATCATCGTGACACTCCTGGCGGCCGGACTCATGCAGGCGATTCGCGAAGCAGGCGGCATCGACTGGCTCATGCAACTGTTCAACCGCCGCAAGGGCAGCCGCAGGAAGGCCGAGCTGAGCATGGCCGGCATGGTCGTGCTGACAGACTTCTGTACGGCGAACAACACCATCGCCATCCTGAGCGTCGGACCTCTGGCAAAGCAGTTGGCCGAGCGATATGACATCCCGGCCAAACGAGCCGCCAGCATCCTTGACACCTTCAGCTGCCTGGCCCAGGGCATCATCCCCTACGGTGCACAGATGCTCATCGCCAGCGGCTTGGCAGCCATCGATCCCCTCGACATCATCCCCTTTCTCTACTATCCCTACATATTGGGAGTAGTGGCGATAATCTACATCGGCCTCTCCCCAACCCTCTCCAAAGGCGAGGGAGCCAATTAGACCCATTAGCCCTATAAGCCCCATTAGCCCTATGATCATTACCCATTATTTCTCCTCTCTCACAGACATCCAGAAGGAGCAGTTCGCCGCCCTGGATGGGCTGTACCACGACTGGAACAGCAAGATAAACGTCATCTCGCGCCGAGACATCGACAACCTCTACGAGCACCACGTCCTACACAGCCTCGCCATCGCCGAGCTCATCCGCTTCAAGCCCGGCACCAGCATCATGGACCTCGGAACAGGCGGTGGCTTCCCGGGCATTCCCCTGGCCATCATGTTCCCCGAGGCCAAGTTCCACCTCGTCGATAGTATCGGCAAAAAGATCCGTGTCTGCGAGGAAGTCAGCCGGGCGCTCGGACTAAAGAACGTCACGACCCAGTGGTGCCGCGCCGAAGAGGTGAAGCAACAGTTCCATTTTGTCGTCTCAAGAGCCGTCATGCCCCTACCCGACCTGGTGAAGATTATCCGGGGGAAAATCAGCCGCGAGCAGTTCAACGGCATGCCCAACGGCCTCATCTGCCTCAAGGGCGGAGAGCTCGAACAGGAGGCTAAGCCTTTCGGCCACACCGCCGAGATAACCGCCCTGAGTGATTACTTCCAGGAGGAATTCTTCCAGACAAAGAAAATCGTCTATTTGCCCATGTAGGGCAAAACAATTCAAAATAACAAAATCAAAAACTATTCCCCCTAAAGGGAGTTAGGGGGTCGCCTATGAAATACCAATCCTTTACATTCAACCCCATTCAGGAGAACACCTACCTGATTTGGGACGAGGAGACGCTCGAAGCAGCTATCATCGACACCGGCACGTGGAACAGACAGGAGGAGCAGATGCTGGAAGGCAGCATTGCGGCTCACGGACTGAAGATGAAGTACGCCCTGCAGACGCACGCCCACTTCGACCACTCCTTCGGTCTTCCCTTCATCTTTCGTACCTACGGACTGAAGCCCATCTTCCATGTAGATGAAGCCGAGACCTATCGGGACATGCCGAAACTGGGCGTTCGCTTTGGCCTCACGATATCGGGCATGCCCCCCATCGGCCAGCTACTGAACGACGGTGCCAAGCTGAGTCTCGGAGCAACCGTCATCCACCTCATCCACACACCCGGCCACACCCCGGGCTCGTCCGCACTTTATGTGCCCGACGCCGGACTGCTCTTCAGCGGCGACACGCTCTTCCAGGGAAGCATCGGGCGCACCGACCTGCCGGGCGGCAACTACGAGAAGGAGCTGGACAGCATCCACGAGAAGCTCTTCACGCTGCCCGACGAGACCACTGTTCTCTCCGGCCACGGCCCCGCCACCACCATCGGCTGGGAGAAGAAGCATAACTACTGCGTATAGTAGAGAATTGAAAATTGAGTTGAAGCTGGTTTAGCAAAGAACTTTTATTCTCAGGCAAAATAACCCAACCTTATCATCCGATAACATGCCTTTATTTGCTGATAAAGGCATGTTATTGGCGCGTAGTCATAAACTACAATATAGACTTTTCTTAAACACGCAACCTAAAGGCGAACTTCTCGACAACCAATCTCATCTATCCCATCTAATCCACCTATATATATCATGGATTAGATGGATAGATGAAGGGCCGAGAAAAATCCAGCGTATAGAACTTTCGCACCGCGGAAAGATTTTTGTCGGTCCGTCGGAGCAACCTATATATGTAGTTGCTCCGACGGACCGACAGGAATCCGCCAACAAAAATCCT
>Ga0310690_10003967_pt1 | contig 21586 bp, 43 predicted proteins | sample AusTroGonzalo_MG_2_FD_207661 | JGI IMG/M metagenome (GOLD analysis project Ga0310690, IMG submission 207661) | Bovine rumen microbial communities from tropical cattle in Woodstock, Queensland, Australia - Gonzalo_04 (v2) (version 2) | ecosystem: Host-associated > Mammals > Digestive system >... | reverse complement strand
GTAGTTCTCCGCCGGGGTGCTGTCGGTGCGGTTCGCCGAGAGTATCACGAAGCCGTGGTCGCCGTGGTAGTCGAGGCACCTGTCGAGGGTTGCCTCGGTTAGCGGTGTGAGGTTCTTCCCGTTAAGGTTTTCCAGAACCATCTTGGACAGGCTTTCCATCAGTTCCATCTTCGGCTTCCTTGCGCTTTTCGCGTAGTTTATCTATGTAGAGTTTATGCCTGTCGTGAGTAACGTTGGGGTCGCGGATTGGGCCGCCGATGTAGGCTTCCAGTTCAGCGTCGGTGACCTTGATTTCTTCCTTGTTTTCCATATCGGTATCCTCCGTAAATAAAATACAAAATTTTTCTTGCATTACCAGGTATGCCACGGGGGGAACCCCTGTGGAGTTCCCCCGGGGGAAACCGGTGGGTTATGCTATCGCTGCCAGGCGTACTTGTAGACCCATTCGGGTATCTTCTTGTCCTGGTTGGGTTTACGCTTGCGGAGGTTGGTAATGACCTCCTTCCATCCCATGCACTCGCGCCAGAACAGCAGGGGTCTCCCGGTGTCCCGGATTTCCCGGGCGAGGGCGAGGATTGCCTCCTCGGTGGGTTCCTCCTCGTACCAGCGGGCATCCCCGAGGTAGAGCGAGGTGAGCCCGCAGTCCATGTCGTCGATTTTGAGCATGGAGCGGTAGTAGTCGCTCTTCTCGATTTCCCCGACAAAGCGGGACTTGTCCTCACTGGTGCAGACGATGATGATGTCACTTCTTACTGCCATTAGAGTACCTCCTGTACTTCGACTGACCAGGAGGAGGAAGTCCCCTCGGCGTCGACGTCGATTTCCAACCAGCCGCCCATGACCGCAGCCTGTTTCAGTTTGAACAGGGTCAGGGGGCGTGTGTTTTCGTCGTCACGGACGAGGTCTTCTGCCTCGATGGATGCAATCTGGCCGATGTCTACATGGTCTCCGTCGATGGCGCTGTACTGGTTGAGGTAGGACTCGATGTCGCTGGCCAGGTGGTTGCACGCATTTGCCATAGTCTCGAACACCTTGACCTCGGTGCCTTCCTCACCGTGACGGTCTTTCCACTTGTTCTCGAAAACGATTACTGTCTGTTTTACTTTCTTTGTCATGTTGCCTCCGTTGTTGCTGAATGAGAGTATTCCACGGGGGAACCCTTCCCGGCAGCCCCCCGTGCAGCCCCGGTGGGTTACGCTAGGTGTCGCCTGGCAAGCGACATGCCGGCCGGATAAACAAAAAATTCCCCCGGGGTGAACCCGGGGGAATGCACGGAGGGGTAAAGTTAAAATTTTAATCCATAGGAATGAAAATATCTTCCTTGACAAAGCCTTCGGGGAGGCTGTCGGTAAGGTAGATTTCGTCGAACGCCCAGGAGCCAACCAGGGAGTTCTCCTTGCGGTAGTCGCCGCCGCCCCTTCCGTTGCCGAGCGCGGTCAGCAGGGAGATGGGGAAGGTAGTCCAGCCGTCCTCGGTGGACTTCTCCTTGTAGTCGGCGAGCACGACGTAGCACTTCTTGTCGTTGTTGACCAGGTACTTGACGGAGTCGAGGGTGAAGTCCGAGAGTTCCACCGGGGAAGCCTTGGCGTTATCGCCCCAGATGTCGTTATAGTCGAACCCGAGTTCCTTGCACTCTTCCTCCTCGGCGTAGTCGCCGCACCAGCAGACCTTCTGGGGGTGGTCGACGAGGGTAGCCGCGAAGGAACGGCAGAAGTCGTTGGGCCAGTAGGAATGTTCCATCAGTTTCAGCCCGGTGTAGTTGTCGTAGTTGACGGGGAAGCCGTCCTTGCCCCTCTTCAGGGCGGTGGTCTGGAGGTCGTAGACCTTGTCGGTTCCGGTCTTGGCGTCTCTGGCGATTACGTGATAGTATTGACCCATATTGTTGTCTCCTGTTGGTTTAAGTTCGTGTCTCCCCGTATTCCACGTGGGAAACCCTCGCGGGAACCCCCCGGGTGAACCCGGTGGGTTACTTGCGCGGCTGTTCGGATGTCACGCTGAACTGGTAGGGGTCGATGTCCTTCTTCCAACCCACCGTGAGGATTCCAGGCAGTGCGGGGGCGCCCGGCAGTCCTTCCAGGAGGGCACCTGCCTCCTTCGCCCAGGTTTTCCCGGCTTCCTCCCGGGTATCCCCGAAGGCCATAAGCGGGTAGGACGCCTGCAATGTCCCGTTGGTGCGAACGTTGAGATAGCCGATATAGAGCATGGTGTCGTCTCCTGTTGGTTTAAGTTCGTGTCTCCCCGTATTCCACGTGGGAAACCCTCGCGGGAACCCCCCGGGGGAACCCGGTGGGATAGGCTAATGGATTGCCCGGGGGACAGGGGCAGTGTTTAGTGTTGTGGCACCCGAGTCCCCCGGGCGGCCCGGCAGGGAGACCGGGCTAGACGTTCACTTCGGTGACGTGCCAGATGGTATCGTGGGCATCGTCGAACGCGGGGGAACGGAACTCCGCGCCGTCCTTGATTTGCGCAGCGGAAATCTTCAGCGGCGGCCAGTCCATCTCGAAGTCTTCGTCGTCGAGGGAATAGTCGTCCTTGATGAACTTGGCTGCTTCTTCCTTGGACTTGCATACGTCGGCGCTGACGACCACGCCTTCTCCGGCCTCGCAGTAGTAGGTTGCCTTGGAAATGATGTAGAGTGTCATAGTGGTATGTCTCCTTGTGTTGCTGCTCCCCGGTATTCCACGGGGGAATAAAAAATTAGGCTATGTCCACCCAAAGTGTTGCTTACCCGGTTTATTCTTCGGTCAGGGTTTCCCCGGTGGTTTCGTTTTCTACGGAGGAACAATCCCACCAATAACCAAGTTTGTTCTTCTCGCTCCACGTTTGGTAGAAGCCGATAAGGTAGTCAAAATCCGCTTTCTTTCCTTTTGGTGGTTCAAGAACGGAAAGCCTCTTGTTAAAATCGACAATCCACCCGTCCTCCACGGGATAGGCACTCGCCCACTCGGCGCCCGCCTTTTCGATTTCCTGTTTTTCTTCCAGTGCGCTCTTCTTGGTGTTGAAAAACGCAGTTCCGATAAAGTTACATGTGTATTTGATTTTTTCTTTAGCCATAAAAACTCCTAGGTTAAATGTTAGCAACACTTTGGTTGGACATAGCCAAAAATTATTTCCTGTCGAAGATGTAGGTGTCGTATGACTTGCCGGAAAGCCGGTGGGTCAGTTTGAACCCTCCCCTTTCGAGCACGGCCTCCACCGTGGTCATCCCTACGCCGCCGTCGAGGAATACGCCGGAAGCGTCGAAGTAGTACCCGTATGTGCGCGTGCCCTCATCGTGGTCTTTACGTGCACAGGTGAGCACTACATTCAGGAACATAGTGCACTGGTTGAGCGCCTCCGCGACAGCCGTGCTCTCCTTGTCGTAGCCGCATCCGGACGCCTTGCCGCTGCCGTACTCGGTAACGCCTCCACCCCGTACGGTGACCTCGACGTGAGGGTTCATCCCCCACGTGCGGTTGCGCTTCCACTGCACATTTACCTCGATGGTCTCCGGTGCCGGTTCGGTGCAGGCCCTGGATATGCGGTTCTCGATAGCCTTGTGCTCCCTGGTGTACTTGGCCTCGACCCTTTCTAGGACAGCCGGGAGGAGGTCGGCCATAGTAGCCTTGCCTTCCCTGTACTGGCGGGATTCCCTCGGGTTCAGTTCGTACCTGAACAGGCTCTCCAGTTCGGGTATGCTGGCGAGATGATTGGCGAGCCATTCGCTCGCCATTCCGTGATACTTATTGGTTGCCCATTCGTTCAAGTCCATTTGATACCTCCGTTGTTACTCCCCGGTATGCCACGGGGGGAACCCTCCCGGGGCTCCCCCGGGGGAACCCGGTGGGTTACATCTTGAAGATGCCCACGTCGGCTTCGTCCTCGGAGAGTATGAACTCTTGCGTGCAGGAATAACTGTCCTCGTTGGAGAGGGTGATAGTCCCGTTCCTGCTCACCTTTTCCACCCGACACATCTCGCCGTCGCAGCAGACCACGTTCCCGTCGTCCCCGATAAGGTCGTAGTAGTCGTCGTAGTGCCTGATGCCGAGACCATCTTCGAGGATATGGAGGTTCCCCTCCTCGTCAACGCGCTCCTTGTCGGTGATGAAGTCGTAGATTTCCTTCAGGGATACGCAGACGAAGTCGCCCTCGTTCACTTTGACGAAGCGGGTGCCCTCGTAGGAAGAAACAATAATTTTTTCTATCGCACGCTGCTCGCCCGGGTTGAGGTATTTGCCCTGGTTGCCGTACCATTCGCACTTCCCAGCGCAGCAGTCGCATATCGCCTCGTTGTCGTAGTAAATCTCGAACCACTGGTCGTAGCCGCCACGCCCGCACGACCATTCGCCGTATTCACCTCGTCTGCCGTCGTTGCAGAAGCGGGTGAACATCTGCTTGAACCTTGTCAACTTGGAATTTGCCATGTTTCTGCCCTCCTTACCACTTTACCCCGTGGTACGGACCACCTTCCTCGGTGTCAGGCACCAGGTTGCGGTATATCTTAGCCTTTGCGACGCGGGCGCACTGGGCTGCCCAGATGGAGGAGAGTTCGGCGTAGGACAGCGCGTACGCCTGCCTCTGCTCCTCGGTACCTGCGAACTTCGGCTCCTTTGCCCCGGATGCGTCCCACGGGCGGGTGAAGTCGGCCTTCTTGCGTTCCCAGCCGCCGAAGTCGTTGTAGATGATGTATGAGTTGGCCATCGACATCGCGTCCAGCACGGCGCAGCGGTGGATTTCAGCCGGGGTCTTCAGGTAGAAGTACCCGAAGGGTACCCCGTGCTTCTGGCAGATGTTGTCGTTGATGGCCTGCTTCTCCGTAGTGATTTCCGGGTCGGAAAGACCGATTTTTCCAGTTTCGTATGCCATAGTGTGCCTCCGTTTCTATCCTTTCGTATTCCACGGGGGAACCCCCGGCAGCAACCCCCCGTGCAGACCCGGTGGGTTACCGGCTGCAGCCTTCGCCGCGGGACTGCAGGTACTTCCAGGTGGTACCACGAGAAAACCCCCGGGGGATGCCCGGGGGTCTCTTACGGAGGGGTCAAATTATTTTTTGTATTTCAGCGCGCAATCGCTGGTCATGCAGTCAATTCGCGGCACATAGCAGTACGGGAACCGCGACTGGTCGATAAGGTCGCTGTCATCGTCGTCGGTGACGATTACGTTATCCGGGACGATAAGTACATCTCCGACGGAGAGACCGTCCAGGTCGTCAATGACGACAAGTTTCTTATTGTGCTTGCCGAGAAGTTCATTGAGTTCGGCAAGTTTTGCTTCGATTTCGGCCACTGCCTTGCTTTTCCTTCCCATTGTATGTCTCCTTATTTTTTATCAGTTTCTTTCTTCTTGGTGAACGAATCCACCACTATGCCGGAACACAGGGACGCCACGGTGGAGTAGTTGCTGCATTTCTCCACGTCCTCGCTGTCCTCGCCGAGGCGCATGAAGTCGATGCCGTTATCTTTTCCTTCCATGCCCATGTACTTGTTCACGACTTCCATGTACGCGGCGATGTCCTCCTCGTCGTCGTACCACTTAATCCAGTCGCACTCGAAGAGCCATTCCCCGTTTTCCCCCTCGGTCTCCGTGAGGTACTCGTACTTCTTGTTGACCTTTCGGAGTTCCTTTGCCGCGTTCTTCCCGGCGACAATCTTTACATCGCTTCTGTATCCCATTGTATAACCTCCGTTGTTGTCTTTCCGTATTCCACGTGGGAATTACGATTCGTAGTCTACCTTGACGCGGTAAGTGTTGCCGTCCCAGTCGTACAGTTCCCAGTCGCCGAGTATGCTGCTGTCGGGTTCGGAATAGGCCACCTGCACGCCGTTCTCGTCAAACAGCACTGCTTCCGTCCACGCTACATCGTCCTGCGTGCCGCAGCACTTGATGTCGGCCTCGTACCCGTTGTCGAACTTGGCGGTAAACGTGATGGTGTCGTCCTCGCCCATAGCATCGGGTAGGTTAAGCGCATCGTTTACGAGCCTGTATTCGGTCGCTTTCAGTGTAATTGTCTTTTCGTATGTAGCCATAAGTGCCTCCGTTGTTGTCTTTCCGTATTCCACGGGGGAAACCCTCCCGGGACTCCCCCGGGGAACCCGGTGGGCTATGCCTGACTTATTTACCGGGAAACCCTAGCGGGGGCTGATGGTGGTGAGCAGAACCTTGCCGGAGCCCATGTCCTCCGCACCCGAGATGAACTGGTGGCTGATGGCTTCCAGGATGAGGCGCTTCGCCCTCCTTACGGTAGAGTCCCTGTCGATTACGACGCTGGTCGGGGCGGCTGAGCCACCGAAGTACCCGATTACGAGAACCTTGTAGTCGCCGTCGCAGTCGAAGTAGTCTGGAATTTCGCGGATTCCGTACCAGCCGGTTGCACTTTCGGCGGCATCTTCCGGGCTCTCGTCGGAGTCGATGTTGAAGTCCACCGCGAAGTCGAAGTTTGTGGGTGTGTTCAGGTCAACCGCGGCGTTGGCCACGATGCCAGCAAGTTCCTCAATGTCCTTGCAGAGTTGGGTCTTGTTCTTCTTTGCCATATTTTTTCTCCGTTGTTGTCTTTCAGTATGCCACGGGGGAACCCCTCTCGGGAGTCCCCTGGGTGAACCCGGTGGGCTATGCCTGACTTTGATTATTTAAAGGGAAATCCGACAAATCCCTTGTCGCCTTCGCCGTAGCAATGGATGCGACGGTCAGCCACTACGGTAACCTCTTCCTGCGGGATATAGTATTTGGCTCTATCCGCTTTGTGGTCGTAGAACTCCCCGGCGGAGTGCACAACGAGTCTGCTGTCGTGCAACACGAGTTTGCTCCTGTCAATCTCGTAACTTATCCCGACACCGAGTTTCGCCACCCTGTCTATGGCCGCTTCCAGAATCTTCTTTGCCTTTGCGAGATTTTTGGTTTCCGGAATTATCTGGGCTTCCGCGCACTCCGGCTTATCGTTTTCCATAATGATTATCCTCTTTTCGGTCTTTGGAATGAGTTTCTCTATCAGGGCAGCCACGTCCTCCTTACGGTAGAAGGTTTCGCCCGGATGGGACTTGAATGTGTATGCACGCAATATCTTGTTGAGTTCCATTTTAGCCTCCACTTGCTTACCTGTATTCCACGGGGGAACCCTCCCCGGCGACCCCCCGGGCAGCCCCGGTGGGTTGCTCTGGCGGAAAGCTGCAGTTCCACTCCAGTTACCTGCAGGCCTGCAGGTATAAATAAAAAATTTCCCCCGGGGGTTTCCCGGGGGAATTGCTTGCGGAGGGGTCAAATTTAGCCAAAACGCGAGTGGCGCTGGTCAGTGTCGATGGCACCGTACTTCTCCTGAAAGGCCTTGGCCTTGTCGGTCATCTGCCTGGGAAGCCAGACATCGAACTCGTCGAGTTCCCAGTACCATTCATCGGTGTCCAAATCGTCATAGCAATCGCCGTCACCGTCGAGGTAGACATAGGAAATGGACATCCCGGTCTTTTCCTCGAAGTCGTTGCGGATGGCCTGATAGGCCTGGTCGAGTTCCTTCCAGGCTTCGTCCTCGTCATCGACATCCCAGAAGTCGCCTTCGTTGAGGGCGTCGTGGACTGCACTTTCATCGCGGTCGTCGACGAAGGCCTTGAGTTTCTTCATAAAGCCGTCGTACAGTTTCTTGCCGACGACCTTCTTGACAATATCGTCCGCCACAATCTGGTGGTAGGATTCGATGTTTCCCATTGACATTTGGAATATCCTCCGTTGAGTGTTTTCTGTGATTCCGTATTCCACGGGGGCAACCCTTGTGGGTATCCCCCGGGGGAGACCGGTGGGTTAGTCGAGCAGGTTGTCGCTTTCGCCGACATCGTACAGGACATCGAACTTCGGGCTGTTGAACTTGATGCCGTGCTTCGCGAGGATTTTCTCGGGAATTTCGTCGAGAACCCTGGTGCTGCAGTTGGCCAGCGCCCATTCCTCGACGCTGCCAGCGCCGCGGCTGGTCGTAGCCCAGTCGTCGAGGACGCTTTCGAGTTCCTCCTCGTCGGTTTCCGCCCATTCGCTCACTGCGGCAGCCAGCGCTTCCTGGAACGCCTTGAGTGCATATTTGGTGCAGGCAGTGGTAAAGGTCAGGTAGACGGTTTCGGTGGAATTGTCGTCGTTGAGACAGTCGATTTTGATGTTGTATGTCTTTGTTGCCATAGTGTTGCCTCCGTTTCTACTCCATCGTATGCCACGGGGGAACCCCTCCCCGGCGACCCCCCGTGCAGCCCCGGTGGGTTGCTGCCCCCTGTCGGACCAGGAACCTCTCCGGTCCACCCGGGGAAACAGAAAACCCCCGGGGAGTTCCCGGGGGTTGGTAGGTAGGCAAATAACGTGAATTAACCTCTTACTTCAACGATTTTCATCGCGAGGATTTCGCCGGAGGAGGTTTCATACCGGTAACCCTCGGAGCAGTCCTCCGGGAAAACCGGTTCGTCACCATCATCGCATTCGGCTATCGTTTCGTTGACGATGGTGCTGACCTCTTTCGCGGCCTTTTCGCGGCTGGTGAAAACGTCCGGCACCTCTACAATCTCGGTACCGTCAGAGAACTGATGGTAGCCGCTGATGATGAATTTGCTCTTGCAGGCCATAGGTTCCTCCATTTAAAAATTATTTTTTCTCGTTTGCGATGGTGGCGAGGCTCGCGGCGATGTTGCCGAGTTCCTCCGCAATCTTCGCCCCCACCTTCACCAGTTCGGGAAGGCTGTGCGAGATGATTTCCAGAGTCCTTTGCTCGATTACGGTCATATTGCCTCCTAGTAGGTTGAAGTCTGAACCTTGCAGGTGTTTCCTTCGGGGTCGGTGTACTTCCACACGAACCTTCCGCGCCACCCGCTTGCCTTGCCGTAGGTGGTCAGGCACATCTTCGTGCCCGGCTTCACCCTGATTACCTTCCCCCAGCGGATACTGGGGTTTTTCGGGTTGCAGTATTCCCACGGCACTACAGAGAGGCACCCGGCGTCCACCGCGAAGCCGCCCGGGTAGAACCCGTCGCCGCACGCGGTGCTGTCAACCGCCAATACGGTGTTGCCGTCCTTGTCCTTGACTTCGCCGCTGGGGTATCCCTGTTCGCCCCACACGCCGTCATAGAGTTCTTCCTTCAGGGCGTAGCAGGGGTCGCCGATGTAGAACTTGTTTTTCTTGCTGGCGACTTCCACCTTGATACCTTTGGTGTTGCACCAGATGTCGTCCAATTCTATATTCGCCATTGTGTTACCTCCGTGTTGGTGATTTCTGGTATGCCACGGGGGGAACCCCCGTGGGGCTCCCCCGGTGATACCCGGTGGGCTACTTGTCCTTCAACTCGCACTCGTCGATGTCTATCTTGACGAAGTTCCCGTCGGCGTCGTAGAGGTCGAGCCTGCCGCCACCCTTGCGGATGGCGTCAAGGATTGCCTCCTGCGAGTACTCATCTTCGTCCTCGTCGCGGTCATCCTCGGTCTCCGGGAGGTCATCCCACTCGCCCCAGTTGTATTCCTCCTCGTCCCCGCCGATGTAGGCCCTCTCGCAGTAGAGCTGTTCGAGGTATTCGGTTGCCTCGCCGTAGGCGACCTTCTCGGCTGCCTCGCGGCTGGTGAACACGCCTACCACGTTGACAGTGCTGCCCTCGTAACTGCAATCGTCCATCTGCTCGTGGGTGGTTACCACATAGACCGTCTTGCTGGTTTTCTTGGTGCTGGTTTTCTTTGCCATATTGTACCTCAGTGTTGTTGTTGTCTTTCAGTATGCCACGGGGGGAACCCCCGTGGGGCTCCCCCGGTTATACCCGGTGGGTCTAGCCGTGATAGCCGCCGACTCTACCCGGGCGTCGTTCGTCCTTTGCCATTATTCTTCCTCGTAGTTGGGTTTGTATCTGGGTTGCTTCTTGCGGCGGTCAGCGACCGTCCGCGTCCTCAAAGTCGCCCCGTTGCAGGTTCCCGTTATTCGGGCCTGCCGGGTGAGTTGTCCTTCCTTTCCCCGCATTGGCCTATTCCTCCTCGATTGAGTTGGTTTCCACCCATTCAGCGCAGTACTTGGACGCTTCGTCAGAAAACAACGAGAGTCCCCCGAACTTTTCTTCGGCTTCGTCCGCAGAGTTGGCCTCTATGAACACTTCCGAACGGAAGGTTATTCGGTACGTTTTCTTGGTCTTTTTCTGCTTTGCCATAGTTGTGTCTCCTTTCGTTTGAAAAAATATCCTCCCGGAATCTCCGGGAGGCATCCCCCATCCGTACCCGGTGGGCTAGGATTTCTTCCTTGTCTTGCGCTTGACTGGTTCCGTGGTAATCTCCGGGAGTTTCGCTTTGATTTCGATTCCGAAGAGTTTGGCCTTCTTCTTGAACTCCTCCCAGAAAGGTTCCAGACGCTTGATTGCGGGAGTATCCTGGATGGTACCGTCCTCGTTGACATCCTGCCATGCGTCGATTTCGTCGGAGTGTCCGTCCGTGAAGATTTCGCCTTCGCTGAGGTATGCAAACTCGTTGCGCCTGTCGATGTCCCCGTCATCCTGGCCAACGCGGATGTAGATGTAGTCGGCTTCCGTCAGGGTAGCCTTCTCGTCGGCCTCGTCGAGTACGTCCATGACGGCGGCCACGTCAGGATTGGTGTCAAGGCAGTACTCGTCCCACTTCGCATATGTCTCGAAGTAGTATGTGTTCCCGGTCGGGGAAACCTTGATTTCGTTGAACGGGGAACCCGTCTTCTTGATTGCCTTGAAAATCTGCTTGGCAATGTTCTTCTTTGCCAGTATGCGGACTTCGCTGTAGTATCCCATAGTTGTCTCCTTGTTGTAGAAAAAATATCCTCCCGGAACTACCGGGAGCATCCCCCATCCGTCCCCGGTGGGTTACTCCGGTACGACGAGGTCGCCGCAGGGGTCGTCCCGTTGCAGGTTCCCGTTATTCGGTCCTGCCGGGTGAGTTGTCCTTCTTTGTCCCGCATGGGCCTACTCCTCCTCGATTGAGTTGGTTTCCACCCATTCAGCGCAGTACTTGTACGCTTCGTCAGAAAACAGCGAGAGTTCCCCGAACTTTTCTTCGGCTTCGTCCGCAGAGTTGGCCTCTATGAACACTTCCGAACGGAAGGTTATTCGGTACGTTTTCTTGGTCTTTTTCTGCTTTGCCATAGTTAGTCCTCCACTTCTTCGGTTTGCGTACAGGAATCGTCGCAGTCCACATAGTCGATGTGGTCTTCGTCACCGGCGGGGATTCCGATTTCCGCCTGCTCTTTCGCCAGGTCAATCGCCTGGTCTTCGTCATCTGCCTCTACCGTGGCTGTGTATCCAACGTTGTAGCACAGGGTTACTATAAATTTTTTCTTTGCCATAATGAACCTCCGGCTTGTGCAGTTCCGTATTCCACGGGGGAGACCCCCGCGGGAGACCCCCGGGGATACCCGGTGGGATAAAAAATTATTTTGCCTTCTGGGACTTCCGCTGGTCATATGCCGCCCAGCAGGCCATTCGCCCGTTCTCCTCGTCGTATCGGTAGTGCGGGCAGTCCTTGCAACTGCCCTTCGGCTTATAGCAGATGTACGCCATAGGTTAGTTCTCCTTCCAGTAGTTCTTTACCTTACGCCAGTGCAGCGCCAGGTGGCACGCACGGTCGTACTCATCGCTCTCCCCCTTCCCTTCAAGGTACAGGAGGTCGCGTTCCTTGTTCCACACGCGGTTCATCGCCTTTGCGTATGCGGCGCGCAGGCGCGAGGACGGGGAAACCGGGATGTCCCTGATGGCGAAGTTCAGGGTGTAGTACCCGAGGTAGCAGTTGGCCTTGATGTCAATGGACAGTTCGTGGGTCTTTCCGGAGAAGAACGCGTCCACCACCTCTACAAAGGAAATCTCGCGACCCGGCACGCTCTCCTTGTCCGTCCCCCAGAGATGGAACGTACACGAGTCCCACCTGTCCATAAGTTCGGCGAGTTCGTCAGAAAATTCTTCCACGATGGACTGCGAGCCGACCTCGCTACCAGTGGCGAGAATTACTGGCAACTGGCAGGTGTAGTCATCTTCGTCGGTGTTGCTGAAAAGTAGTGCCTTCATAGTGTTACCTCCGTTTCTACTCCATTGTATGCCACGGGGGAACCCCTCCCGGGATACCCCCGGGCATTCCCGGTGTTGTCTCCTTGTGTTGATTATCCGTATTCCACGGGGGAACCCCTCCCGGGATACCCCCGTCCAGCCCCGGTGGGTTACGCACCCCGAGGCGGATTGGCCACACGCTGTCCTGCTTGCGGGCAACGAGAAAGGGGGCCCCTTGCGGGGCCCCCATTCGGGAGTTGTTTCATTCACGCTCACCAGGGTATTCGGTGCCTTGCGAGACCGACCATAGTGGCGAAGAAGCCACCGAGGACTACCAGCCAGCCCACGCACACCTCTACGATGTTGGGAACGTTGGTTGCCCAGGAGCCGTCCGATACGGACTTCACCACGAGGGCGGTTTCACCGAGCAGCATAATGCTGAACGCAGTGACGATGATAAGGAACAGTGTCTTGACCATAATGAACCTCCATTGTTTCGGTCAGTGTTCTGTATTCCACGGGGGAAACCCCCCGGGCAACCCCCCGGGGAGACCCGGTGGGATAGGTAAAGTGCTGGCGGACAAAGAAATAAAAATTATTTCTTGTAGTCGGTCAGTTCTTCCTCGTCTACGCAGAGGTCGTAGTACCAAGTGGAGGGGTCGAACAGGTCATCGGTGCAGAGCCCGTAGAAATCCACCCCGTCCGGCTCTTCCTCAATTATCCGGTCAAGGTCGTATTCGTCCCCGAGGGCGTCCACGAGGGCCTGACGCTTCAATTCGTCATAGTCCACCACACCGGAGAGTTCAACGAGGTCGCTCCCCTCCCAGAAGTAGTCCATAGAAGGGTCTACCGCACGCAGGCCAATGGTGGCATCGGGGAAGGTCTCCACCAGCACATCGTACCAATGGACAGGTGCGCTCCACGGGGTGGAGAACCGGATGGACAGGTAGCAGCCGTCCTCGAACACATCGTCCTCGCTGGCGTCCCACTTGCACCCCCACTTGTCGCAGTGGAAGTCGTACCAGTTGAACACCTTGCCGTCCTCCCGGGCGTCCTCGTCGGAAAGACAGTGTTTCTCCGGGTCTACCCAGTAGGATTCGTCGTCCCTGTCCTCGGGGACTAGGATGGCGAAGGACAGGTGTCCGTCCTTGTCGATGATTCTTTCCTTGATTCGGGAGAGTTCTTCCTTGCTCTTCGCCGAAATCCTCAAATCGTTTTCTACCCAGTTTGGCATAATTAACCTCCGTTGTTGTCTTTCGGTATTCCACGGGGGAAACCCCTCCCGGGAACACCCCGCGTACCCCCGGTGGGTCTACCCGGTAACTTTTTCGACATAGGCGAGGAAACTCTCCATAAAATCATCGAAATGGTTTGCGAAAATTATCAAATCATGCGTCTGACCGGGTGACTTGATATTCCCGTTCTGGTCGATTACCAAGTCCACGCTGCCGCACGCACCTCCGTTCATAATGCCAAATCCTTTCAGCGGGTAAAAGTTGCTTCCTCTAATATCCGTCGGGTGTTCTGCCGGATAGAAGCCGATGCGGTGCGACCACCAGTTGGTGATAAATGCCGGGCACGGGTCGTTTCCCATAATGGTGCCTAGTTGGAAGCCGTTTTCCTGCATCGTGGTTGCTATCTTCATCAGTTTCTTCATTTTCGGGGCGAGTTTCTTTATCTTGGCGACAGCCTCGCTTATCTGTGCAATTTCCGCGTTCTCCTGTTCCTTTTTCTCGGCGTTGAGTTTGGCTCGCTTGGCGAGTATCTTATTTGTAATGGTTTCTAGGTTGGACATAATTAACCTCCGTTGTTGTCTTTCGGTATTCCACGGGGGAACCCCTCCCGGGAGACCCCCGTACAACCCCGGTGGGTTGCGCTGGAGAAAAGCTGCAGGCACTGGAGTTCCGACTGGCGGCTCAAGTGATTCGGCAATATGGCAAAAAGCCCCTCCCTTGCGGGAGGGGCTTGCCATTTCGGGGGTCGAGTCTTACATAATATAAAAATTTATCTTCTTGGAGTAGCGCTTGCTGGTGAAAAGTTTTTCGTGGCACTGACGGGCGGTGGCGTTGATTTCCCCGTCCTGCCAGCGCTGGTAGTACCTTTCCCCGGCAGGGGTGAGTTGGCGCAGGACGTAGTGGTTCGTGCCGTCGTGGTGGTAGGCACTGACGCAGAGCCCGTCCTCCTTCGTGACGCTGATTCTCACGTCGTCTATGCCGCGACCGGTGAACGCGAAGTTGATGAGGTCATTGCCGCCGCCGATGTTTTCCACAGTGCCGCAGGCGGAATTGCCCGTCCACAGCCCGCAACTGCCCTGCATAACGCACCAGCCGAGGTCTACGCAGCCGTCCTTGAGCAGGTCGCCATCATCTTCCTTAATGATGTTCACGAGTTCCCAGTACTTGTCGCTGTCCTCCTCCGGGACGTCCCACTCGTTGCACTCGCAGAGTTCCCTGATTTCGTCCATCGACGGGATACGGGTGGTATCCAGGAACACCAATTCCCCGTTGTGCGCCTTGAACGCCTTGTCGCTGATTTTCTCGTATGCCATATTTGCCTCCGTTTGCTGTATCTACCTGTATTCCACGGGGGAAACCCCCCGGGGATTACCCCGGGGAGACCCGGTGGGTCGTTACCACCACGCCCAGAAGGTCGCAGTCTCGCCGTCCTCCATATCGGCCACCATCTTCGACAGTTCCCGTTCTGCATATTCGAGTTTGCCGAAGTACCACTCGTCGTACTGGGTATCGCCGAAGAAGAACCCCTCCTGCGTTGGGAGCAGTTCGTCCGCCCTGGTGGGGTCTGCGTTCACGGCACGGACATCGCCGAGAAGGTTCTCGATGTCGGTCTTGTCGAGTTCGTAGTCGTTGCAGTTCTCGATTTCGCCCACGAGTCGCTCTACCCAGCGGAACAGGTAGTTGTGCTTGCGGAAGTCGATTTCGTGCTTTTCGGTTTTGAGGGTAATGTCAAGTCCCATAGTATGCCTCCGTTTGTATCTTCCCGTATTCCACGGGGGTAGCCCTCCCGGCGACCCCCCGTCTATCCCCGGTGGGTTACGCCCTGCAGCCGCAGGAAGGCGCCGCCGGCCGGGCTTGGCGCAAAAGGAAAACCCCCGGGGGTCACCCGGGGGCTTGTTGGCAGGTATGTTACTCTCTTACTTGACCTTCTTGGTGGCTTCGTCCACCTTCTTCTCCACCGCCTTCTTCGCGTTGTCGAGTTCCTTGCTGGCGGCCTCGGACACCTTGTCAATGCCCTTGCCGACTTCATCGGCTACGGCCTCTCCCGTGCCCTTGACCACCTCGACGCCCGTTTCGGCTACGGTAGTTGCGCCGTCCTTGACGGTTGCCACTCCGAGTTTGCCGATGGCGACACCCGTCTCCTTCAGGGCGGCCTTGCTGTCCTCGCCACAGCCCGTGAGACCCGCAAGGGTCACTACGCTGATGAACGCGATAAGAATTTTCTTCATAGGATTTACCTCCGGTTAAAAAAATTTGAAATGGTAGGCGACCGGGTTGGACTGTCGCCCGCTTTCGCCCGGCACTAACAGGCCAGCCCGGTCGTCCCGCTATGTCCAGTATTCCACGGGGGAAACCCTTGCGGGACTCCCCCGGGGTATCCCGGTGGGATTAGAAGCACCAGCCGACGTCCAGCTCGTCCAGCGCGTCCTCAAGTTCGTCCGTGTCGCAGTCATCGATGTCAATCCCGGTCTCGTGGATAGGGAAACTGTCCTTGGTGGAGTGGTAGGATACCACCACCTCGTTGATTTCCCCCTCCTCGCACGCTTCACTGACGTCAACGCTGATTTCTTCCTCGCTGTACCTGGTGAGAGCCTCCTTTACGAGGGAGACAATCTTTTTAGTGTTCTTTTGAGCAGTAGTCAGTCGCTTTGCCATATATTAACCTCCGTTTGTGTAGTTCCGTATTCCACGGGGGCTACGCCGCCTGCTGGCTGAACATAGTCCCGATGTACACGCGCTCGCCCTTTGAGGTGACCTCGTATATGCTGGCGGTGACCTCCGAGATGCCTTCGTCCTCCGAGATGGACATCAACCTGCCGCACTTTTCCAGCACGGTGTCACGCACCGCCTCAATGGTCTCGGTGGTCGCCCTGAACAGCCCGTCCCTGTCGGAGAGGAGAAAACCTTCGCCTTCCGCGCCCGTTGCCGTTATCCTGATTTCGTATGCCGTCATATCTGCCTCCGTAGTTGCCTTTCCGTATTCCACGGAGGAAACCCTCCCCGGCACTCCCCCGGATACCCCCGGTGGGTTGCACCCTGCAGCCTCCCGGGCCCGCTGCCTGGCCAGACTCCTCTGGCATATTTCCCAGCGTAGAACATTTATCGCAACTCGTCAATAGTTTTTATAAAAAATTTTTGTAAAAATTTTTCTACAAAAAGGAAACACCCCCTTGCGGGGGTGTCCAGCGCGGGGTGTCCCTGATAGTGTTCCGCGCGCATTTCCTTACTTGCCCTCTGCGGTCTCCCGTATGAGGCGCATAGCCGCCAGCAGGTACTTCGCCTGCTCGTTCAGCAACATCTCGCCGTCCCAGCCCTTGCGGGAGCGCTCCGCCTGCGCGTAAGCCCTCGGGGAGAGCACTCGGTAGGCGACATCGCCGTTGTACACGAGGAAGTTGCCGCCGAAGGACGCCTCCCGGGCGATACCGGGGAGACGCGCGTCGTCCCAGTCCATTCCGTTAGCGCCCACGTGGTTCAGCAGTACGCTGGGCCCGATTTCGGAGAAGTCGCTCTCCCCGGACAGCGGGTCGAAGTCCCCGACGATGATGCTTTCCAGCATCTCCTTCGCGTATTCGCGGGTGGCGTTGCGCCAATGGTGGGCGCTCGCCTTCATCGCCGATATGCGGTCGTAGATTTCCTGTATCTTCATAATGACCTCCGTTGGTGTCTATCCGTATTCCACGGGGGAACCCCCTCCCCGGCAGTCCCCCGGGGAGCCCCGGTGGGTTACCTTTCCGATGAGGCGCCGGTGGACCCGGACTGACCAGTCGGAAAAAGAAAATCCCCCGGGGTTTACCCGGGGGAGTTCCTTGTCTTTCTCCTTCAAGTCCTAGCAGTATTCGCACTGCGTCAGCACCCACAGCCCTTCGGGGTGCATACGGGTGGGCATCTTCTGCACCTTCTCCATCACGAAGTCGGCCTCCTTGTCGGTCAGCCCGACAGTCTCCCCTTCCTCGTTGCACTTGGTGACCAGCAGGTTGCCCACCAGCATCACCTTTCCGATGTTGTCAATGGCGGAGATGCGGGGTTCGTCGCACATCAGCCCCTCGTCGTCACAGATGATGGTGAAGTCCTTGTGCGAGCGGTTGTAGCCGAGTCGGCGGTCAACCATGTCGATTGTGTCGCACCCGATGAGTCTGTAGTACTCATCAAGGGTCGGCTCTGCCTCCACCTTACTTGCCCCGTTCTCGTTAATGAGAACCATCAAAATCTTTTCCTTTGCCATATAGACCTCCGTTTGTTGGCAGTTACAGGTATTCCACGGGGGAACACCCCCGCGCAGTCCCCCCGGTGGAACCCGGTGGGTTCAATAAAAATTTTTTCCGCCAAGCGCTTTTCCAGACTTCGCCAAAAGGAAAACCCCCGCCACTTGGCGGGGGTTCGGCAGGTAGGTATTTTAGAGCCGTTCTCCTCTCTTCTGCTCACGCCCTGGACCAGATGCCCGACTCCATTCATCTTGGAGGTGCATAGCGAGCCTCTGCGTGGGGGTGAGGGGCGCTTTGGTGATGCAGTAGGAGAGCACCTTCGTGTAGCCGTAGTAGCCGTTGTGGTACCATTCCTTGTACACGCAGTAGCCCGCGTCCTTGATGTCGCGCACGATGCGCTCCCACTGCTCGTCGCTGACGGGGCGCTTGATGGGGTCGCCATTCTTGTCCCTGCCGACAGTGAACTCGGTGGTGAACCCAGCGGTCTTGTAGACCGCACCGCAGTCGTGCGTCTTCCACCTGCGCCACTCGTTGGTCTCGTCAAAGATGGAGTTCTCCATCTCCTCAACCTCGCGCTCAAAGAGTTCCTCGTTGGCCCTCTCAACGGCCTCAAGGTCAATCGTGTTCTTGGGTATCATATCTGCCTGCCTTTTCTCTTGGGCAACATCGCCCTGCGTATTCCCGTATTCCACGGGGGGAACCCTTATTGAACTCCCCCGGGGAACCCCGGTGGGTTGCCCCTGCAGTGCCCTCACCTGCGGGCCCCAGTGGCTCCATCTCCGACTGGACAATAAAAAACCCGCCCATTAGGGCGGGTTTCGTTGGCAGGTAGGAAAAAATTAACTATCTCCCCTCTCCATATCGGCAATCTCCTGCTCCATCAGTTCGTTCTGCACGCGTTCGTACATCATCTGCACCATCGGCAGGGTGATGTCAAGGTACGCCCTTGACACCGCGTTCGCTACCCCGTTGGGCTTGGTGAGGAGTTGCTCCATGATGTGCCCCACGAGCGTCTTGGCTATCATCAGGGCGAACACGGGGGTAACCTCGTTGCCATCGTCCTTGTGGGCGAGCGCGAGGTCGCGGAAGGTCTCGTAGATTCCGTCAGCGGACTTCTTCGCCCTGCGTATAATCATATCGGAGCCAACCGTCTCCTTCATCGCCTGCCTAGCGTCAGCGTATTGGCGGTGGATTTCTGCGGTCAGTTCATCTTCGTTGAAAAATTCTTCTGCCATAATATACCTGTCTGTCAACGGGCGACACCGCCCTACGCACTCCAGTATTCCACGGGGGAACCCTCCCCGGCAGTCCCCCGGGGACACCCGGTGGGTTGCACCCTGCAGCCGCGGGGACGCCTTCACGAGATGCTCCTCGGAAAAAAATAAAACCCCGCCCTTGCGGGCGGGGCACTGCGGGTTCATTCCCCGCGTCCTCCTATCTCCTTACAGCCAGCCGAATCGCACCCAGTCGCTGTCTTCGGGGGTCTCCTCAAGAAAGCCCTTGAACACCTTCAGGACGTACTTCTTCGTGTACCCGTTGTCGTCTACATCTTTAATGCAGAGTTCCTCGTCAAGAAGTTCACGGAACTCCTTGCTGCTCATTGACTCAATGCTCTTGACCATCTCGGCAAATTGCCCCTTGTCTACCGACCAAATGCGGTCGGTATCGTAGTACTCGCCACCTGTGGACGCGCAGTCGCAGAAATGGTCAATTATCTGCCCCAAGTCCTCTGGGGCGTAGTTGAAGCCGTTGGTGTTGCCGTATTCCACCTTGTATGTCTTTATCACAGTCGCCCTAAGTCCCATATTGTACCTCCGTTGTTGTCTTTCCGTATTCCACGGGGGCTACCCCCGCTGATACCCCCCGGCTACCCCCGGTGGGTTGCACACTGCAGCCGCGGGGACGCCTTCCTCCGCCCTCAAGCAGCAAGGGCTGCCCGTTGGACAGCCCTTTGTTGATGGTCGGTGCTAGCCGTGATATCCGCCTATTCGGCTGAACTCGTACGGACTGCGGTAGAACATTGCGTTGGGTTTGCTCATTGTGTTGTCTCCTGTTGTTTGGTTGGTTTATTAGGAAATTTTCTTGAAGGTGTCGCCCATGCAGAGCGCGCACCCGCCCCATGTGCCGTGAACTTGTCCCGCATCGTCAATGTGCTCGACAACCCCTTCACGCCCGCTATAATGCGGTTCTCCCGACATCTCCACGATTTGCACGCGGTCGCCCTCTTTCAGTCCAGTGGCTTTCGCCCATTCACGTTCTCTTTCAAACATAGATTACCTCCGTTTGTTGAAAATTTATATTCCACGTGGGCGACCCCCGCGGGATACCCCTGGGTCAACCCGGTGGGTTACGCCATTCCAGCGAGCCGAACCTATGTATGCGACAGAAGGGTAATCTGTGCATTCGGATAGAGTTCAAACATTTTCCGTGACGCGAGTGCGGCGGTTTCCGCACTGACATGCACGATTTCCGAACACCCATAGCGCACAACAATAAATTCATAGGTCTTGATAGCCATAGTATCCCTGCCTTGTCTAACGGGCGCCACCGCCCTGCCCTCTCCCGTATGCCACGGGGGAGACCCCCGCCAAGTCCCCCCGGATACCCCCGGTGGGTATCGCCCTCCAGCGCGTCCCGCCAGCGCCAGGAAGTCCATGAACGGGAAGAGCCCCGCGCTAGGCGGGGCTCTCTATATGGTCGGCCAAGTGTCAGATAAGGGGCTTGCCGTTGGCGAACTCAACGAGTTCGTTCCAATCGCAGGACTTCGCCTTGACGCAGTGGATATCGTTAGTCCCGTCCTCGGGCGCATCGTACGCCTGCACGGTGAAGAACTTGAACTGCCCCCTGCACCAAGAGACGAGGGACACGAGACGCTCGGCAGCGTCAGCGGGCGACTTCTCCGAACGGACGGAGATGCTTGCCTTGTTGTAGTAGTCATCAAGGCCGCAATTAGTGTCAGCAACATAATATACCATATCGTACCTGCTTGCTCCGAGGGCGACACCGCCCTACGCCTATCCGTATTCCACGGGGGCTACCCTCCCGGCTACCCCCCGGATACTCCCGGTGGGCTATCCCGCCCACGCGCCAAGCCGTCCTTCCCGAGTTGCGCAGGTTCCACATTCTGCATATAGAAGATTTTTCCCCCGTTGTCAATAACCGAATAAAAATTTTTTGTAAAGAAAAATTTACCTCCCACAGGACTCCCCCGGCGTCCCCCGGTGGGTTGCACCCTGCAGCCGCGGGACGACATCTCCGGAAGGAGAGAAAAGGAAAACCCCCGCGCAAGGCGGGGGCTTCCTTTCGTGGCAGGTCAAATGCCTAGATGGGGAAGTGCATAGAGAGCGAGAACCCTACGAGAGTCCCTCCGTCGCAACTGACGGGCGCTACATCGTGTCCGCGCCTCAATTCGGCAACGAGAGCCTGCACCTGCTTGTTGCCCTTCAGGAGGTTCGCGCACTTCTTCTCAATCCTGTCCGCGAGCCTGTTGCGTGCGGTCTGCCCGTGGTAGGACTCCCACGTGCGGTTGCAGTACCCGACATTCTCGCGTTCAACGATGTGTCCATCGGGGTCTACCAATGCCGCGGAGTGAATGAAGGAGATTTCCCTGCGCGCGTCAAGGTGGCGGAAACTCCACCAGTAGGTCTGATACTTGCCCGTGGGGGCGAATTTCGGTGTCCTGTATCCCATAGTCTACCTGCCTGCTCTGCTAGGGCAACATCGCCCTGCATATTCCCGTATTCCACGGGGGCTACCCCCGCGGGATACCCCCGCCCGTATCCGGTGGGTAGCACCGCTCCAGAGGCGTCCAGGCGGAACCTGGCGCGGGAAAAGAGGAGCCCCCGTCTGATGACGGGGGCTCGCGGGGCTAGGTAGTGGTCAGTTTATTTTCCCTTTGCGCACTCGGGGCAGAGATATGTCGGCTTGATTTCCCCGACCACCCAGATGTACTTCGGTTCCTTTCCGCACTTCTTGCAGCAGAAACACAGTTCGTTCTTAATCTTCGTTGCCATAGTTTTCCTGCCTTGTCTATCGGGCGACACCGCCCTGCAAAAAAAACAGTATTCCACGGGGGAACCCCCAACGGCATGCCCCCCGCTCTCCCCGGTGGGTCGCACCGCTCCAGCGCGCGAAGGCGGAAGTGTCCGATGCCCCTCTACGGGAAGAGCCCCCGCCAT
>Ga0310690_10003966_pt1 | contig 21586 bp, 21 predicted proteins | sample AusTroGonzalo_MG_2_FD_207661 | JGI IMG/M metagenome (GOLD analysis project Ga0310690, IMG submission 207661) | Bovine rumen microbial communities from tropical cattle in Woodstock, Queensland, Australia - Gonzalo_04 (v2) (version 2) | ecosystem: Host-associated > Mammals > Digestive system >... | reverse complement strand
ATCACGAGGGTATGGACGCGCCGCGTGTTCACAGCCGGACGACCTCCAGGCCGCCGCCCACGTTCACGACCTGTCCGGTGGAGTAGGCGATGTCGCCGCGGACCATCATGGCGACGGCCTTCGCGACATCCTCGGGCTGTCCCCAGCGCGGCTGAAGCGTGAGCCCTTCGGCGATGAGTTTATCGTATTTTTCCTTCACGCAGGCGGTCATATCCGTTGCGATCACGCCGGGCCGGATCTCGTACACGTTCACGCCGTATTTCGCCATTTCGACGGCGAAAAGCTGGGTCACCATCGCCACGCCCGCCTTCGAAATGCAGTATTCGCCGCGGTTCGTGCTCACGACCGTGGCCGAACAGCTGCCGATGTTCACGATCACGCCGCTTTTCCTTTCGGCGAAATGCCGCCCGACGAGCTGGGACATGAACAGCGTGCCCTTCAGGTTGATGCCCGTCACGTAGTCGAAACTTTCCTCGCTCATTTCCAGCAGGTTCGCGCGCACCTTCGGCGCGACCCCGGCGTTGTTCACCAGCGCGTCGATCCTGCCGAAATCCCGGATGATGGCATCGACGGTGTTTTTCCGGTCGTCCGATTTCGAAATGTCGCAGACGTAGTAGCGGGCGGCGACGCCGTGTTTTTTCGCGATTTCCGCGCACTGCGCATCCCCGTCGGCCTGCGGCTTCCGGGCCAGAATGGCGACGTCCCAGTGTTCCGAAGCGAGTTTTTCGGCGATGGCGGCGCCGATGCCGCGTCCCGCGCCCGTGATGACAGCGGTTTTTCCCATGAGAAGACTCCCGGTTCGAAAAAAGCAATAATAACAGTGTGAGCTTGCACCGTAATATAGTTTAACTTTTGAAAAAAATCAAGAAAAAAAATCGGTATGCGGAAAAAATATTTGAAAAACGAAACAAATAAATCCGGGAAAATATGTTTTCCATAGTTGAAAAACGCCGAAACCGTGCTATCTTTTCTAGAAACATATTCTAATAATTATCCACTCACCACCCCCTACGAGGAAAGACGAATGGATTTACTGCAAACCAAAGGCATCGAGAAGCAATTTCTCGGGGTCAAAGCTCTGAAGGGCGTCGATTTCGCGGTCAAGGCCGGCGAAATCCATGCGCTCATGGGTGAAAACGGCGCGGGGAAAAGCACGCTCATCAAGATCATCACGGGCGTCTATCCCGCCTCGGCCGGGACCGTCTACTTCAACGGCAAGGAGTGCAAGTTCCGCTCCCCGCTGGACGCCGAACACGCCGGCATCAGCACCGTGTATCAGGAAGTGAACCTGCTGCCCGATCTGTCCGTGGCCGAAAACATCTGCATCGGCCGCGAGCCGCGCACGAAACTCGGGTTCATCGACAAGAAGGAACGCAAGGTGCAGGCCCGCAAGGCGCTCGCCCGGCTCGACATCGACATCAACGTCGGCGAAAACCTTTCCAGCTACTCTATCGCGATCCAGCAGCTCGTGGCCATCGCCCGCGCGCTGGACGTGGATTGCAAGCTGCTGATCCTCGACGAACCGACCTCCAGCCTCGACGAAAACGAGGTGAAGGAGCTCTTCAAGGTCATGAAGAAGCTCCGCGAGGAAGGCATGGCCATCATCTTCATCACGCACTTCCTGGACCAGGTGTACGAGGTCAGCGACCGCATCACCATCCTGCGCGACGGCCAGCTGGTCGGCTCCTACGAGGCCAAGGACCTGCCGCGCATCGAAATGGTCGCGAAGATGATCGGCAAGACCCCGGAACAGATCAACGAGATGCAGGCCGGCATCGTGAAGAACACCAAGTTCGGCGATGTCGTGTTCGAGGCGAAGGACATCGGCTGCACCGGCGTGATCAGCCCGCTCGACGTCAACGTCCGTTCCGGCGAACAGCTCGGCCTCGCCGGGCTCCTCGGGTCCGGCCGTTCCGAAGTCGCCCAGATCATTTTCGGCGTCGATCCGCACGATTCCGGCACCATGAAGATGAGCGGTCAGGACGTGAATTTCAACCGTCCGCAGAAGGCCGTGAAGGCGAAAGTGGCCCTGATCGCCGAAGACCGCAAGGTGACCGGCATCATCCCCGACCTGACCATCCGCGAAAACATCATGCTCGCGCTCCAGGCGTCGAACGGCATCTGGAAGACCCTGTCGCCGAAGCAGCAGGAGGAGATGGCCGAGAAATACATCAAGCTCCTCCGCATCAAGACCCCGAGCGGCGAACAGCTCATCAAGCACCTGAGCGGCGGCAACCAGCAGAAAGTCCTGATCGCCCGCTGGCTCGCCACCAATCCCAAGCTCCTGATCCTCGACGAGCCCACGCGCGGCATCGACGTCGGCGCCAAGGCCGAGATCGAGGCCCTGACCCAGCAGCTCTGCGGCGAAGGCATGGCCGTCATCTTCATCAGCTCCGAGCTTGAGGAAGTCGTCCGCGACTGCGACCGCGTGATCGTGCTCCGCGACCGCAAGAAAGTCGGCGAAGTCGCCGGAGAGGAAATCTCCCTCAAGAACGTCATGAAACTCATCGCAGGTTAAGGGCCCCCGGACATGAATAAAACTTCGAATAAATTCCGCCATCTCGTATGGCCCCTTGTCTCGCTCGCGTTGCTCCTGCTTTTCAATGCGATCTTCACCGACAACTTCTTCAAGATCGAGATCAAGAAGAGCGATTCCGCGCAGGAAGCTGTTCAGACCCCGGTCGTGAAGGACGAGCTCCCCGCCGCGGCCGGAGAAGCCTCCGAGGCTGCCGAGGCCGCTGTCCAGGCCGGCGAAGGCGCCGTTCAGGCCGCCGCGCAGGAAGCGGAGGCGCAGGCCCCCGCCGAACAGGCCGCCGAACAGGCTCCCGCCAAGTCCGACAAAGGCGTCTCGATCTTCGGTTACTACCTCTACGGCACCCCGATCGACATCCTGAACCAGGGCGCGAAAGTCATGGTGCTGGCGATCGGCATGACGCTCGTGATCGCCACGGGCGGCATCGACATCTCGGTCGGCGCCGTGATGGCTATCGCGGGCGCGATCGCCGCGCTCCTCATTTCCCTGCTCGACGCGGGCAGCTGTCCCGGCGCGGGCATGGGGCCCAACCTGTACTGGATCATCCCCGTCGCCGCCGCGCTCATCCTGTCGACGCTCGCGGGCTTCTGGAACGGCATGCTGGTGGCCGGGTTCGGCATCCAGCCCATGGTCGCTACGCTGGTCCTGATGGTCGCGGGCCGCGGCGTGGCGCAGCTGATCACCGACGGCCAGATTATCACGTTCGACAACCCCGGGCTCGTGTTCCTCTGCAACGGTCACGCGCTCTTCCTGCCGTTCTCGGTCTGGATCGTCGTCACCATGTACGTGGTGGCGGGTCTGTTGACGCGCAAGACCGCGTTCGGGCTCTTCATCGAGTCTGTCGGCAACAACGAACGCGCCAGCCGCTACGCCGGCATCGAGGCGCGCCGCATCAAATGGCTCACCTACGTGATCTGCGGATTCTGCGCGGGCGTCGCCGGACTGCTCGCGGCGTCCAACATCAAGTGCGCCGACTCCAACAACGCCGGCCTCTACCTTGAACTCGACGCCATCCTCGCCACCGTGATCGGCGGCACCTCGATGGCGGGCGGCCGGTTCTTCCTCTCCGGTTCGCTGGTCGGCGCGATCCTGATTCAGACGCTGACGACCACGATGTACATGAAGAACGTGAGCCCGGCGATCGTCGCCGTGCCGAAAGCCATGGTGGTCATCATCGTCTGCCTGCTCCAGTCGCCGGTGTTCCGCGCGAAAGTCCTGGCCATTTTCGCCTCGAAGGCCGCGAAAGGAGGCGTCCAGTGAAAAAGTTCAAAGTCCCGATGCGCTATGTGCCGATTTCGGCCACGATCCTCGTGTTCTTCATCGTCTACCTGATCGGCATCATCTCGTTCGAGAACTTCGGTTCGCCGAAAGTCTTCCTCGACCTCTTCATCGACAACGCCTACCTCGGCATCGCCGCGATCGGCACCGCGCTGGTGATCCTGACCGGCGGCATCGACCTCTCGGTTGGTTCCATCATCGCCTTCACCAGCATCCTGATCGCGAAAATGATCTCCACGGGCTGCAACGCCGTGCTGGCCATTGTGCTCGCGCTCGTGATCGGCATCCTGTTCGGCATGCTGCAGGGCTGGCTGATCCACAGCTTCAGCCTGCCGCCTTTCCTCGTGACGCTCGCCGGCATGTTCTTCATCCGCGGCTGCGGCTTCATCGTGAGCGAGGAATCCATCGGCATCAAGAACGATCCGGTGTTCAACTTCATCCAGAACGACCTCACGATCAAGCTCGGCAAGGGTCTGAACCTCCGCTTCATCGTGATCCTGTACATCGTGGTCCTGATCACCGCGATCATCTTCTCCCAGCGCACGCGCGCCGGACGCAGCATCTACGCCATCGGCGACAACGAGCTCGCCGCCACGCTGATGGGCATTCCGGTCGGCCGCACCAAGATCATGACCTATACCATCGCCGGGTTCTGCTCGGCGCTCGCGGGCGTGGTCTACGCGATCTACCTGAAGGCCGGCAATCCGCTGAACTGCGTGGGCCTGGAAATGGACGCCATCGCCGCGGTCGTCATCGGCGGCACGCTGCTCACGGGCGGCGTCGGCTACGTGTTCGGCTCGCTGTTCGGCGTGCTGGTGCTCGGTCTGATCCAGACTCTGATCGTGTTCGACGGACGCATCAACTCCTGGTGGACCCGCATCATCGTCGGTCTCCTCGTGCTCGCGTTCATCTTCATGCAGAACCTGATCACGAAGATTTCCAAGTCCAAATCGAAAGCTCATTAACCTTTTCTCACCTAACAACCACACAAGAAAGGCAAGCAACATGAACAAGTTTGCAACCGTCATCATGGCCGCCGCGGCCGCGGCGCTCCTCGTCACCGCCTGCTCCAAGAGCGACGACTCCGCCGAAGAACAGTCCACCGGCACCGGCATCAAGGTCGGTTTCTCCCAGGTCGGCGCGGAAAGCGACTGGCGCAAGGCCAGCACCGAGTCCATCAAGGAAGCCGCCAAGATCAAGAACATCAACCTGACGTTCTCCGATGCCCAGCAGAAGCAGGAAAACCAGATCAAGGCCATCCGCAACTTCATCACGAAGGGCGTGGACGTGATCTCCTTCTCCCCCGTCGTCGCCACCGGTTTTGAAGACGTTCTGAAGGAAGCCAAGGAAGCCGAGATCCCGGTCGTCCTCTTCGACCGCGCCGTCGAAGTTTCCGAACCCGGCCTCTATGTCAGCTTCATCGGCTCCGACTTCGTCGAAGAAGGCCGCCGTGCCGGTCGCTGGGTCGCCGCCAATCTGAACGGCAAAGCCAATGTCGCCGAGCTCGTCGGCACCGTCGGCTCCGCTCCGGCCATCGACCGCAAGAAAGGCTTCGAGGAGATCATCAAGGATTATCCGGACATCAAGATCATCAAGTCCCAGAGCGGCGACTTCACCCGCGCCAAAGGCAAGGAAGTCATGGAATCGTTCCTGAAGTCCCCGGAAGCCGACCAGATCCAGGTCCTCTTCGCGCATAACGACGACATGGCCCTCGGCGCCATCCAGGCCATCGAAGAAGCAGGCAAGAAGCCCGGCAAGGACATCGTCATCATCTCCATCGACGGCGTCAAGACCATGTTCGAAGCCATCAACGAAGGCAAGGCCAACTGCACCGTCGAGTGCAATCCGCTCATCGGCCCGCAGCTCTTCGAGGTCGTCGAGAAGATCCATGCCGGCGAAAAAGTCCCCGCCCGCATCCCCTCGCAGGAAGGCGTGTATGACAACGTCGGCGGCATCAACGTCGGCACCGAGGCGGAACCCGTGACCACCAAGAAGATCACGAAGGAAATCGTCGATGGCCGCAAGTATTGATCGGCTGACACCGACCTGAACGAACCGGATTTCCGGTTCCTCAGACCTTGATTTCGAACCGGGGCAGGCCCAGCGCCTCCCCGGTTTTTTCGCGTCTTTTTTGCAGGTTTTTCGCGCCTTTTTCCGGTTTTCCGGTTGTTTTTTCGCCGTTTCCGGTGTATGGTATGGGGCGGTCTTTCAACGGAAAGGCAGTTCTCCGTGCAAGTTGCGACCAGATCAAACCGGGAGTCCCCCATGAAAAAACTCATTCTCGCCGCCGTCCTCGCTTCCGCCGTTTCCATCCTTGCCGCCGCCGACATCTACATGGCGGGCGATTCCACCATGCAGACCTATCGCGGCAACTACGCCCCGCAGCAGGGCTGGGGGCAGCGCATGCAGGAGCTCGTGAAGGACGGCGTGAAAGTGAACAACCGGTCCATCGGCGGTCGCTCCACGAAGAACTTCAAGGCGGAAGGCCGCTGGGCGAACCTTATCCGCGAGGTCAAAAAGGGCGACTTCGTGATCATTCAGTTCGGGCACAACGACGGCACGAAGGACAAGCCGGAACGCTATGCCGCCCCGGGGACCGAATACAAGGAGAACATGCGGCAGTTCGTGGAGGACGTCCGCAAGGCCGGCGGCATCCCGGTCATCGCCACGTCCATCCCGTTCGGCATCTACCTGGAGGACGGCAAGCTGAAGCCGCCGGGATTCCTCGACCCATACCTGAAATCCGCGCGCGAGGTGGCCGCCGAGACGAAATGCGATCTGGTCGACCTGTACGCCTACGCGGACAGGGAGCTGAACGCCGCGGGCGAGGCGAAAGGCACGCGGCTGTATCTGGTGCTGAAGCCTGGCGATTATCCGAACTTCCCCGAGGGCAAGTCCGACCGCTGCCACATCTGTTTCCGCGGCGCGCTTTTCTACGCGAAGGCGTTCGCTCTGCTAGCGAAGGAGAACAAGCTCCCGATCGCCGAGCTCTTCAAGGAGTCCGACGTGTCCCCGATGGACGCCGCGTTGAACGAGCAGGATATTTATATCGTCAAAAAGGATGAGGCAAAAGACGAGGCGAAGAAGCCGGAACCCGCGGTCAAGCCGTAAAATTTGCCTCATTTTCCCCGAAAAAAACAACCCGGCCGGCTTGATTTTACGCGCATTCCGCTGTATAATATTCTTTGGACAAAATGGAATACCGGATATTCCGCATGCTGTTCTGGAGAATGGATTTTGAAACGCCTGTTTTTTAAGCTGTTTTTGATAACGGCCATGCTGAGCATGGTCCGGACTGCTTTTCCCGCGGAGAAGACGGTGTTCGAAGCGTATCTTCACCGGTTCGACGGGGAGACGGTGCCCTATCCCCCGCGCTTCCTGAAGGTCCTCGTGCTGTTTTCAGCGGACACGACGAAGGAAGACCGCGACGCGTTTCTTGCCGGGCTGGAGGAAGTGCGGCTCCGCCATCAGAAGGACTATCATGAGCTCGTCCGGAAATGGTGGAAAAACAGGGAAACGGAGTCGGAAAAGGACTGGGACGAGGCCGCGTGGGAACGTTTTACCCTGGAACAGGAATTTGAACGCGATTTCTATCACAATCCGTGGTTCCTCAAGCTCGTGGACGTGCAGATGGTCCGCACGGACAAGGCGTTCTTTCCCTCTGAGAACGCCGGGCCCGTCTTCGATCCCCGAAACGATTTGAGTAGTCCTCTGTGGGATTTGAATTCGCTTGACGCCCGGGGATGGGGGATCCGGCACGAACTCTGGTCGGATTTCTGGATTGCCGAGGGCCCCATATTTGCGGACGCCGAAGCGTTGATCGTGGTCGCCTCCGACAGGATTTCCGCCGCGGTGAACCAAATGATTCAGGACGGTTCCTTTACCGCGCCTTTGAAGAACGATGTGGTCGTCCTGTTCGCCGGGGTGTCGTCGTTCGACGATTCCGTCCGCGAACCGACGAAACCGGAAGACAAGCCTGAAGACGAGCTTGAAGACGATGAGGACGGGAGCGATGACGCGATTAAGTCTGTGAAAGCCCCGTATGCGTTCGCGATCAAGTATTCGCCCGACCCGTGGCCGAACACGGAGCTGGCGCTGTCGGTGTTCCCGAAGACGAAGAAGGTCATCCTGCTGACGCCGCCGCTGTTTTCGCAGCAGGCCGGGAACGGTGCGCCCGGGCGAACGGACAAGCTCTGGAACAAGGAGAAGGAAACCGCGTTCCGGGCAAAGCTCGGCCCGGGGAAGACGCTGAAGACCATCCCGATGCCTGAGGTTGACGAAGCGGATGACATTGCGGAGATGAAAAAATGGTTCGCGGCGTCCGTCAAGGCGGAGATTCAGCCGGACACGGTCATCGTTTCGATGTCAAGCGTCGAAAGGGGGGCGGACCCCGCGTCGTGGCTGCCCGAAAAGTTCAGCGGCTGCCCGGTTTTCGCGGACACGGTCCCGTCCCGTCCATCCTCGGTCGGCGGTTTCTGCCGTTCCATGGAGAAGCTCGGCGTCCAGGCGGCGGAACTGCTGGAACAGCTGGCCGACGATTCCCTGATGAACAACAAGCTCCCGCCGTCCGTGCTGGAGGACGTCGACCTGTGGCTGAACGAAGCGGCGCTGAAGCGTTACGGCCTGAAGGCGGACAGCTTCCCGGATACGGCGATCCTGATGAACACGAATTCCAACCGGGCGCCGAGGATCAGGATTTATTCGAGCTGGTCGAAGAAACGCATCGCCCTCCTGCTCGCGGCGAACGCGGCCGTGCTGTTCGGGCTGTATCTCTTTGCGCTGCTTTCCATCCGCGCGGCAAAGCGGAAACGCCTGATCGACGAGATGATCTACGGCGCGCTGCCTGTGCGCGTGCTGGCGGTGGACCGTGACGGCCGCATCATCGCCCGTCACAAGCAGTACGGCGAGGTGGAGCAGGAAGGCGAATTCCCGTGGAAGAACATTGAGGACGTGTCGTGGCTCCGGGACATCCGCGCGCTGGATTATGTGCGGGAGGCGTTCGATTCGGGCAAGACGGTCGTCCGCAGGCTCGAAGTCGATGGGCAGCATCGCATCGTGGTGCTTTCCCGCACCTCGTCCGATGTCCTCGGGCGTCCCGTGGTGATCGCGGTCAGCAGCGATGCGCCCGGGAGGACAAGTCCTCCACTGAAGTAGTGCCCGGCTCCGCTCGGGCACGTGTTCTCGCGTAGCAGAACACTATTTCGGCACCGCCTGCGGTGTGCCCGGCTTCGCTCGGGCACAAGGACAAGTCCTTGACTGAGGCAGTGCCTTGCTTCGCAACGGCACGAATACGGTTTTTCAAATCTGACCGCCGCCGAGCAGGATTTCGCCGTCGTAGATGACCGCGACCTGTCCGGGCGTGATCGCCCGCTGCGGGACCTCGAAACGAATCGTCGCCGCACCGTCCGGCGCGAGCGCGATCTCGGCGTTTGCGGGTCGTGAACGGTAGCGGATTTGCACCTGCGCGCGGAAGACCCCGGTCCGCGGCGGATTCGAGGTCCAGTGAACGCGCGGCAGCATGAGCGAATCCCGCAGGAGGTCGTCCGGATTTGTCGTGATAAACACCTTGTTTTCATCCGCGTCGATGCGGCTGATCCAAGCGGGCACGCCCATTGCCACGCCCGTGCCCTTGCGCTGCCCGATCGTGAACGCGTAGATGCCGCTGTGCCGACCGAGGATGCGCCCGTCGGAGGCCGCCGCGAACGTTCCGCCGGGGACGCTCTCGCCGAAGTGACCGTGCAGGAATTCGGCGGCGGTCATGTCCGGCGGCATGAAACACGCGTCCTGACTTTCCTTCGATTCCGAGTTCGGGAGCCCGAGCTCGCGGGCGATTTCGCGCACCTCGGGCTTCGTCAGACCGCCGAGCGGGAAGACGACGCGCGCGAGCTGTTCCTGCGAGAGTCCGAAGAGGAAATACGACTGGTCCTTTTCGCGGTACGAACCGCGCGCGAGGAGCGTGTGCCCGTCCGGCGCGTCGATGGCCTTCGCGTAGTGTCCGGTGGCGAACGCCGCGCATCCGTATTGTTCCATCAGCGGCATCAGCGAGCCGAACTTGACCGCGGGATTGCAGAGCGCGCACGGGTTCGGCGTGAGCCCGGACTTGTACATGTCCCAGCTCGGACGCAGGACGGCGCGTTCGAAGATTTCCGAGCAGTCCGCGTGGACGAGCTCGATCCCGAGCTTCGCGGCGGTCTCTTCGGCTTTGCGGCGGGACTCCTCGCCGCCGGGGATGAGCGTCATGTGGATCGCCGTGACCTGATAACCCGCGCGCAGTGCGAGCGCGGCCGTGACGGCGGAATCGACGCCGCCGCTGAACGCGATCAGGATGCGGGAGCCGGACGGAAGCCGTCGGAAAGGGGCGTAGGGAGCCGTCTGGTGCATGGTTTTACTCCAGCGCGGCCGCAAGCGCGTCCGGCGTGACCCCCGGCAGAAAAACGACCTTGTCGCGGGAAGTCTGGCCGGAAACGAGCTCGACCGCGCTTTTCGGGAGCTTCAGCTTCTTCGCCAGAAACACGCAGAGCTCCTTGTTCGCCTTGCCGTCGACCGGGGGCGCGGCCAGCGCGATCTTCAGGGCCGTGCCGTAGACGCCGGCGACGGCGGTGCGCTTCGCGCCCGGCTGAACATGGCACGACAAAAACACCCCCGATTCGTTGACGCGGATCAGGGGTGCGAGAGTTTCGACCGTCATGCGGACGCTCCGTGGTCAGAACGTCTTCACGGTGACTTCGTCGCCGGGCTTGGGCGGTTCGTCGTCGCCGGGCTTGGACGCGTCGTCGGCATCCGTCTTCGGCGCATCGCCGGCGGGCTTGGCCGCGTCGCCGGAAAGAACGGGCGCGCCGGGTTCGGCGGGCGGGAGATCGAGCAGCTTGCGGATGTCCTCGGCGGAGATGGTTTCGCGTTCGAGGAGCGCGTTTGCGAGCTTGTCGAGGCGTTCGCGCTGTTCGGTGACGATCTTCGTGGCGCGCGCCTTGCATTCGGTGATGATGCGCTTGACCTCGTCGTCGATCTCGCGCTGCGTCTGCTCGCTGCACGACTCGTTGCGCGTGATGTCGCGTCCGAGGTAGATGTGGTCGGCACGTTCGCCGTACTGGACCGCGCCGAGCTTGTCGCTCATGCCGTAGGAGCAGACCATGGCGCGGGCGAGGTTGGTGGCGTGGGCGATGTCCTGCGAGGCTCCGCTGGTGATGTCGCCGAGCGCGATCTCCTCGGCCACGCGGCCGCCGAGGTCGGTGGTGATGATGTCGAGCATCTCCAGACGGCTGCGGGAATAGCGGTCCTCGTGTTCCATCATCATGGTCAGGCCGAGCGCCTGGCCGCGCGGGATGATCGTGACCTTGTGCAGCGGGATGCTGTTTTCGAGGAAGAGATTGACGATGGCGTGGCCGGATTCGTGCCAGGCGGTGAGCCTGCGGTCGCGTTCGGGTATCTTCCGGCTGCGGCGTTCGCGTCCGAAGCAGACCTTGTCGCGGGCTTCCTCCAGGTCGGACTGGTCGGCCGCCTCCTTGTTGTTGCGGGCGGCAAGCAGCGCGGCCTCGTTGATGAGGTTCGCGAGGTCGGCTCCGCTGAATCCGGGCGTGCTCTTCGCGATGGCGTCGAGGTCGGCCTTCGGGTCGAGCTTGATGTTCTTCGCGTGGACGTCGAGGATTTTCCGGCGACCGGCGATGTCCGGCAGGTCGATCACGATCTGGCGGTCGAAGCGGCCGGGGCGGAGCAGGGCGGGGTCAAGCACGTCGACGCGGTTGGTGGCGGCAATCACGATCACGCCTTCCTGCGTTTCGAGGCCGTCCATTTCCACGAGGAGCGCGTTCAGTGTTTGTTCGCGTTCGTCGTGTCCGCCGCCGATGCCGGAGAAACGGGAACGGCCGACGGCGTCGATTTCGTCGATGAAGATGAGGCAGGGCGCGTTCTTGCGTGCCTGCTGGAACATGTCGCGGACGCGGCTGGCGCCGACGCCGACGAACATTTCGACGAAGTCGGAACCGCTGATGGAGAAGAACGGCACGGAGGCTTCGCCGGAAACGGCTTTCGCCATGAGAGTCTTGCCGGTGCCCGGCGGTCCGGTGAGGAGCGCGCCGCGCGGAATCTTGCCGCCGAGGAGCTTGAATTTGAGCGGATCGCGGAGGTATTCCACGATTTCCTTCATTTCTTCCTTCGCCTCGTCGCAGCCCGCCACGTCGTCGAACTTGGTGTGGTGTTCGTCGGGCATGATCATGCGCGCGCGGCTCTTGCCGAACTGGATCGCGCCGGAACCCGCGCCGTGGATCTGGCGCGTGAAGATGAAGTAGAAGACAAGCAGGATCGGAACCGCGATGGCGATGTTCAGCAGCAGGGACTTCCACCACACGTCGCGCTCCAGGTAGACGACCTCAACGCCCTTTTCGTCGAGCTTGTTGATGATGTCGTCCGTGGCGTAGATGCGCGTGGAGTATTTGAGCTTGACGCGCTTCGCCGCGCCGCCCCTGGCGGTGACCTGCGTGACGGTGGGCTTCGTCAGGTCCTTTTCGACCACGGCGGGCTTCTTTTCCGCGTCTTTCCGCGCGGGATCGGCGCCGACATCGACGCCCTGATCGGAAAGCGCCTGCCGGACCGCGGCGTCAATGGTGTCCTTGTCATTGAGGTTCGTGTGTACAGCTCCGCCGTTTCCGGCGTTCTTCGCATCCGCGGTCTGAGCCGGTTTCGGCACGTCCCTGAACTCGCCGGAAATGGCCAGAATCTTGTCGGATTCGGGCATGATCTCGGCGGTGACGACCGCGCCTTTTTCAAGCTGGGCGAGGAAGGCGTTCGCGCTCCATTCCTCCTGCGTGGAAAAATAGGGCGAGGAATTGAGGACGATCAGCGAAGCGAGGACAAGGAACGCCAGCAGCCAGAGGAAAAGCGATGCCGGGGGCTTGCGCTTCGTGGCCGGAAGCGGTTTTTTCTGTGGTTCTTTCTTGTCGTTCATGAATTAGACGATCCGCGTCTCGGAGACGTACTGGATGCGGGGGGTGTATTCGGCGTTCTGGCTGTCCATGAAGCTCTTGACGAAGAGTGCGAGGATGGCGAGGAAGATGAGCGCGAGAAGCACGACGACAATGATCATGAGCTTATTGGAGAGTCCGCTGCTCTGCTTGCGTTCGGTGAAACCGGAGCCGGCGACAGCTTTGATCGTCTGGGTCGTGCTCGCGGCGTTGATGTCGATGCCGGTCTGCGTCTTCTGGATCGACATGGTCATCGTCTTGTCCTCGGTGTCGTAGAGAAGATCGAACGGACCGATCTTCACGATGTCGCCGCTCTGAAGTTCGCGTTCCGCCGTGAGGGCTTCGCCGTTGACCTTGGTGCCGTTGGTGGATCCAGTGTCGGCGATGACGAACGTGTCACCGTTGCGGGTGAGCTTGCAGTGCATCGTGCTGACCATGGGGTCCTTCAGGCAGATGGTGCGGTCGTCGGAACGGCCGATCGTGATCTCATTCTGGCTCAGTTCAAACATCTTGCCGCGAAGCTGTTCGCTGAGAACGACAAATTTCGGAATAGCGGGCATTTCCTGATAAACTCCTGATTTGAATCGCCGTCCAGGCACGGGCGGCGAAATTGTGACTTGTTAAGACAGATTATTCTATTAATATAGCACAGAAAAAGAGAAATCAAACCCGAAAACGTCAGATTTCCGGAATTATTTTCGTTTTTTCCTTAACAAAAGGAAGCCGACACGCCCCCCGGAGATGCGCCGTGCTTCGCAGGGATGCCTGTCGCGGGCGGAACCTTCGCGCAGCTGAATCAACACACGCCGTGTGTCCGAGCGGAGCCGGACACTGTATCATCACACGGAGTGTGCGCCGTTAATCTTTCGGGATGATCTTGTGGTCCTGCGCCGCCTCCAGCAGGACCTGCAGCAGGATGGATTTTTCCGAAGGTGTTTCCGCGTGGTAGCGTTCGGGTTCGTCGGCGAGGCCGCGCCAGTAGGCCCGGACCTCGCCGGGCGCGGGATCGTCCGGCGCGCCGGGGAAGAGGTCGAGGAGGAACTCCAGGACCTGCCGGACGATCTTGATCTGCGGCGCAGGGAAGGACGCGATGTAGTCGTCCATGACGCGCTTCATTTCCGGGTAGACCCAGCGGCCGCGGATCGACCACGCCAGCGGCATCATGCAGCGGAACAGCATTTCCGGCTCGGGCAGACGCGAGAGGTCGGCGCCGGGCAGGACGGGATTGCAGAACGGTTCCGGATCGTCGTCGCTGCCGGCGCGTTCATACACGAAATCGAGGATGCCGAATAGGATTTCGGCGAGCTCCATGCGACGGTCGGGCGGGTAGTAGCGCGGATTGTCGGAGATGGCGTCGCGGAGCTTCTGCTCCGTGTCGTAGACCGGGTCCTCGTTCGGGCGCTTGAAGACCTTATCGATTTCGTGCTGAAGCGCCTCAATGTCGCGCTGAATGCTGTGTCGGTCGGCGGGCATGATCAGCCGAGTCTTCCCGCGAGGATTTCCTTCATGGCCTTGGCGAGCTGGTCGGTGCAGGAGGTGCCCTTGCCGCCGCAGTCCACACCTTCCAGCTGGTCGATGATCTCCTGCGGGGTCTTGCCCTTCACGAGGATGCCGATGGCGGTGAGGTTGCCCGGGCAGCCGCCGGTGAAAACCACGTTCGTGACGACGCCGTTTTCGATGTCGATGTCGATTTTCGAGGAGCAGACGAGCGGGCTGTTCTGATAGGTGTAGTGCATGGCGAGGTCCTTTCGTGATGGTTGAAAACGTGGTTGCTTTTTCTTAATGTAGCACAAAAACCGCAAAAGGCCAATCCAAAAAAAAGAAAAGATGGAAAAAGTTCCGGGCATCTCTGAAAAATTGGTGCTCGGCGGCTTTTCGCGTCCGGGCAAAGTCCAATTGGCAAGATTTTCGGTGGGGAGGCGAACGCCTCCACTGTCGTAGTGCCGGGCTTACGCTTCGGCACGCGCAACGTTTCCTTGGGGCTGGTCTTCAGACCGCCACGCCCAAATCTTCCTGCATTGGCCTTTTTGCCCGTACGCTGAAAATCCATCCGATTGATTTTTTAGAGATACCCTCTTGCAATCGGGAAAAAACACGCTATATTTTCGGAACACTTTTTACTTTTTAGAAAACATATTCCGGCGGACGGATTCGCCGGGATGAAACAATATGGAGCGATGATTCGTGGACGCCGGAAACGATCGGGTTTTTATGCATGAGGCCCTGCTGGAAGCGGAACTGGGCGCGGGTTATACCAGCCCGAATCCGGCGGTCGGAGCCGTGATCGTGCGCGACGGCCGGATCATCGGGCGCGGCCACCATAAACGCTGCGGCGGCCCGCACGGCGAGATCGAGGCGTTCATGAGCCTGAAGTCCGAATCCGACGCCGCCGGAGCCGACCTGTACGTCACGCTCGAACCGTGCAGTTCCACGGGACGCACGCCGCCGTGCTGCGACGCAATCATCCGGCACGGCATCCGACGCGTGGTCGTGGGCTGCCTCGACCCGAACCCGAAACACGCGGGCCGAGGGATCGAAATCCTGCGCGCCGCCGGGATCGAGGTGGTGACGGGCGTGCTGGAGGAGGAATGCCGCGCCCATCATGAGGCGTTCTTCAAGTGGATCACGGCGGGACGTCCGTTCGTGCTGCTGAAAATGGCTGAGACGCTCGACGGAAAGATCGCGACCGCGAACGGCGATTCCAAGTGGGTCACGAGCGAAACGGCCCGGGAACGCGTGGCATACCTGAGGCGGCTTTCGGACGCCGTGCTCGCGGGCGCGGAGACCTTCCGCACCGATACGCCGCGATTCACCGCCCGCACACCGGACGGGACCGTGCTGAAAACGCCGCGCCGATTCATCGCCACGCACCACCCGGAGATTCTGGCCGGTGCGGGCGACGGCTGGGAATCCGTTCTGCTGGACACGCCGGACGACTGGCGGGATTTCCTCGCCCGTCTCGGCCGCGAAAACGTGACGTTGCTGCTGATCGAAGGCGGCGGCGAGCTGGCGGCCTCGGCGATTCGCGCCCGCGCCGTCGACAAGATCGAGTTCCACATCGCGCCGAAACTGCTCGGCGGACGCGGCAGCCGTCCCGTGCTGGGCGGGCCCGATCCAGCCGCGCTGTCCGAGGCTGTCGCGCTGGACCGTCTGCGCGTGTCCCAGCTCGGATGCGACCTGCGGATCGAGGCGTATCCACTGTATCCTGAATCCTGAGTTTTTACGAGGAGTTGTTTACGATGTTTACAGGACTGATCGAGAAAACCGGAATCCTGACCGGACGCGAGGCCGGGGCCAAGGCCGGCCGCCTGACCGTGAAGCCGGACACCCCGTGGACCGACCTTGAGGCGGGCGAGAGCATCGCCGTGAACGGCGCATGCCTCACGTTCGAGAAGGAAGCGGGCGGCAATTTGACGTTTTTCGTGATGAAGGAGACGCTGGACCGGACGAATCTGGGCGCGATCCCGGTCGGCGCGCGGGTCAATCTGGAACGCGCTCTGAGCCTCGGCAGCCGCCTCGGCGGGCACCTGGTCAGCGGGCATGTGGACGCCGCCGTGAAGGTGGTCTCGTTCGGGAAGACGGGCGACGACTACGAGCTCCGGATGGAGATGCCGCCGGACCTGCGAATTTTCTTCGTGACGAAGGGCAGCGTGTGCGTGAACGGCGTTTCCCTCACGCTCACGGACGTGAACGACGAATCGTTCGCCGTGCGGCTGATCCCGACGACCCGGCGTGAAACGAACCTCGACGCGCTGAAGCCGGGCGACCTCGTGAACATCGAGACCGATCTGGTCGGCAAGTACGTCTGCGAACAGCTCCGGTTCATGGACGGCGCGCCGCGTGGCGGCAGGAAGCTTACCATGGATGACCTGACGGAGGCCGGGTTCTGATGGAAAAGGCCGACCTCAAAAACGTGCATTTCGGGCTGGCACTCGGCCACGCGGGCATGGACCCGGCATCGGTGCCGGACTTCCTGACGCCGGGCGTGTTCGACGCGATCGAACTGCCGGCGGAATGTTTCCTGCACCGGGACTACGAGTTTCAGCGGCGGCTCGCCTCGTGCAAGTTCAAGCTGATTCGCGCTGGGCATCTTATGGCGCCCGACCTGACGCTGAACATCCCGTTCCTGGAAGAGAACTACCGCCGCGACTACATCGCGCAGGCGTCGATCATGGTGCGGACTCTGGCCGCCGCAGGCGCGTCCGGCGCGTTCCTCGGATTCGACATGAAGCGGATTCTGGGTGACGCCGAGGCGGAAAACGCCGCGCTGGACATCGTCCACAAGCTCACGCCCGTGCTGTTTCGCGAGAACTTCGAGCTGCTGATCCCGTACCGTGTGCCGTTCCGCAGCGAACGGGATATCCTGACGGCTCCGCTCATGGGGCGGTTCCTGCGCGGGACTCTGACCCCGCTGGTGAAGCTGAGCCTGGAAATCCATCCGTTCGAGGTCAAGCCGGACGAGGACAAGGCGGAACTGCTCGGAATGCTCGGATGCGAGGCGCATCAGGCCGTGCTGGTCTACGACGCCGACAGCGGACTCCACATCTCGCCGGCGCAGTTCCGGCCGTGGGCCGAGCTGCTGGAACGCCGCCTGTTCCGCGGCCCGTATCTGCTGTGTCCGCGTTCCATCCGCAACCGCATGGCGATCCCGGAGGCCGATTTGTTCGCAAAAATGGTTTCCGACTTGCGAAATGAGTAAATCGGTGCTACAGTAATAGATTGTCTTTTTTCTTTTATTGGAGATTATCATTATGCCCAGAACTTTGAAACTCGGCGTCAATATCGACCACGTCGCGACGGTCCGCCAGGCCCGTCTCGCCTCGCAGCCGTCCCCGCTGGAAGCCGCGCAGCTCTGCATGGCCGCCGGAGCGGACGGCATTACCGCCCACCTTCGCGAAGACCGCCGCCACATTCAGGACGCGGACGTGATCGCGCTTTCGCAGGCGGGACTCCGCCTCAACATGGAAATGGCCCTGACCGAGGAAATGGTCCGCATCGCCAGCACGCTGGTGCGTCCACAGAGCTGTTGCCTGGTGCCGGAGAAACGCCAGGAGCTCACGACCGAGGGCGGCCTCGACGCCGTCGCGAGCCTCGACAAGCTCATGCGCTGGGTGCCCGTCCTGCGGAACGCGGGAATCGCCGTCAGCCTCTTCATCGCACCCGACTTCGCCCAGATCGACTGCGCGAAGCAGTGCGGCGCGGAATTCGTCGAGCTCCACACCGGCTCGTTCGCGAACGCGGTTTCCGCCTCCGAACAGGCCGCCGAGCTGGACCGTCTGGCGAAGGGCGCGGAGTACGCGCATTCGCTCGGGATCGGCGTGAACGCCGGACACGGCATCGATTACGAGAACATCAAGCCGCTGCTTGCCGCCGTGCCCTGGCTCCACGAGCTCAATATCGGTCACAGCATCATCGCACGTGCCATTATGAAAGGCGTCGGCGCGGCGGTCGCGGACATGCTCGACCTCATGAACGATTATCCGGGCGCGTGACGCCTGTTCCCTGTTCAATTCAGCAGAAAGGATTTTCAGAAAATGGCTTCGGAAACCGTCGAGACCTTCCATCAGATCCTCGCCCAGTGCGTGGAACACGGCGCATCGGACGTCCTGCTCAAGGAGGACGCCGCCGCCAACCTCCGTATCGCCGGCGCTCTTTACCCCGTCGATTTCGTCACCACGCACGAATTCCTCGACACGCTCCTTCACGAGATCATGGACGCCCGCATGTTGAAGGAATACGACCAGAACGGCGACGCCGACTTCTCCTACTGCGTGGAGGACCTCGGCCGCTTCCGTATCAATGCGCACAAGCAGCGCGGCATGCACGGCATTACGCTCCGCTATGTGAAGAGCAAGATCAGCTCCATCGAGGAGCTTTCCCTGCCGCCCGTGCTCCGCAGCATCGCCGAGACGCCGCGCGGGATCATTCTGGTCTGCGGCACCACCGGCAGCGGCAAATCGACCACACTGGCGGCCATGATCCAGCACATCAACGAGAAGTTCACGAAGCACATCATCACCATCGAGGACCCGATCGAATACGAGTTCCGCGACGGCAAGTCGTTCGTGGAACAGCGCGAGGTCGGCCTGGACTGCCCGACGTTCTACAGCGCCCTCACGCATGCCATGCGCCAGGCCCCGGACGTGATCATGGTTGGCGAAATGCGCGACAAGGAAAGCTTCGAAGCCGCGCTTCAGGCCGCCGATACCGGTCACATGGTCATCAGTACCGTGCACGCAGCCGACGCCTCGCAGGTCGTCGGCCGTATCCTCGACCTCTACCCCATCCAGGAACAAGACACCATCCTCGAATCCATCGCCGCCAACCTGAAGGCCACCGTGGCCCAGCGCCTCCTCCCGAAGGCCCTCGGCAAGGGCGTGGTCCCTGTTGTTGAGGTCATGATCTGCGACCCGGTCGTGCAGCGCTACATCTCCAAGAAGGAGTTCGAGAAGCTGCCCGAGGCGATGGAAAGCGCCCGCGAGGCCGGTATGCAGACGTTCAACATGGCGATCCTCGACCGTATCAACAACGGCGAGATCACCGAGGAAGTCGGCCTCGCCGCCTCCAGTTCGCCCACCGCCCTGAAGATGAACCTGAAGGGCATCTTCCTGAACAGCTCGAAATAACCCTGTTTTGACGCGTCCGGACCGCCGGCTCGTCCGTCCGGTCCGGCACAGGAGACTCCCCCATGGACTTCACTCTTTTTCTTCAGGCCCTGATCCAGGGCATCGTGGAGGGCGTGACCGAGTTCCTCCCGGTCAGCAGCACCGGCCACATGATCATCGTGGACAGCTTCTTCCCCATGAAGGACGCCGAATTCGCGAAACTGTTCGAGGTCGTGATCCAGCTCGGCGCGATCCTCTCCGTGCTGGTGTATTTCTACAAGACGATCTTCCCGCGGAAGTGGAACGTCCTCGGATTTGCGGCGATGATCCCGCTGTGGTCGCGCGTGGTGGTCGGCGTGATCCCCGCCGCCGTGATCGGGTTCCTGCTGGACGATTTCATCGAGGCGCACCTTTTCAACGTCGTGGTCGTATCAATCGCGCTGGTCGTGTGGGGCGTAGCGCTCGTGTTCAGCGGCTTCCTGGAAAAACGCAAATCGAACACGCCGGAAATCGTGAAGATGAGCTACCTCATGGCGCTCGGAGTCGGCCTTTTCCAGTGCATCGCCATGGTCCCCGGCACCTCGCGGTCCGCCGTGACCATCCTCGGCGCGATGGCTCTGGGCTGCTCCCGCGCCTGCGCCGCCGAATTCTCGTTCTTCCTGGCGATCCCGACGATGTTCGGCGCGTCGTTGCTGAAACTCGTGAAGGGCGGGGCGCACCTGACCTCGCCGCAGTGGATCGCACTGGCGATCGGCTTCGTGACCGCGTTCTTCGTGGCCTGGGGCGTGATCGCGTGGTTCATGGATTACGTGAAGAAGCACGACTTCAAGCTCTTCGGCTGGTACCGGATCGCCCTCGGCGTGATCCTGCTGATCCTCTTCTTCTGCGGTGTCGTGAAAGTCTGAACAAAGCCCCCGTCGCGGGCAGGCAAATCGAAGAAAAAGACTTTTTCTTTGTTTTTGCCTCTTGACTTTTACCAAAAAGGTTATACTTTAAAGGTAAACCCGATCTCATTCAGGGAGATGATATGCTTCATTTCAAAGATCCGGATGCTCTTTTCTTTTGGGAAAGTCAAGGTCGAAAATGTCGTCCATATGCTCATTTTGCCAATGTCCTCATGCGAAAATTGCGCATGATGGATGCGGCAAGGGAATTATCCGACCTTCTCGCTCCTCCCGGAAACCATTTGGAAGCCCTGCATGGAGACCGTGAGGGACAGCACTCAATTCGAATCAACAACCAATTCCGCATCTGTTTCGTGTGGACTGCGGATGGACCGCAAGATATTGAAATCGTCGATTATCACTAGAGAGAAAATCAATGGCTAAGCACAAACCGATCAATCCGCATCCGGGAGAAATCCTGCTGGAGGAATTCCTCAAACCGATGGCGCTCAGTCAGAACAGACTTGCGATGGAATTGCGTGTGCCGACACACCGGGTGAACGAAATCGTTCACGGGCGGCGGAGCATCACGGCGGATTCCGCGCTTCGTCTGGCCAAGTTCTTCGGCACAACGCCCGATTTCTGGCTGAATCTTCAGAAAAGCTATGATCTGGCCGCAGCTCAGGAAGAGTTGAAAAACGAGCTGTCACGCATCCGCACCTTCGAGCCGGCGTTCGCGTAATCGCTTTCAGAAAGAGTTCACAGAAAAAGGCATACCGGATTGCGGTCCGGTATGCCTGAATTGTGTCCTTAAAAACGTGTCCGAGCGAAGCCGGACACTGCCGCAACGGAGGACTTGTCCTCCTCACTTCTCGAATTCGACCTTGAAGCAGAGGGCGATCTTGAGGTCGGATTCCGGCGTTTCGATTTCGAGCGCGGAGCCGTCGTTCGTCCACTTCACGTCCTTGTCATAGCCGAGGAGCGAGACCTTCTTCACTTTCGCGTCGAGGTCCTTCACGTTGAGCTTCGTGCCGGGCCGCGGGACGACGAGCGTGAAGACGTACAGATTGCCGTCCTTCGTGGTATAGCGGAGGTCCGCCGCGGTGGCGCGTCTGCCGCGGCCTTCGTTGAATCCCTGCGCGTTGAGGCGTTCGCCGGGTCCTTCGGCCTGCGGGCCGGAGCCGAACTTCTTCCACGTGCGCGTGCCGTAGATGCCATCGCCGTTGATCTTCATCCAGTCGCCGATGCCGGCGCAGACGACGCGTTCCTTCTCGTCGACGGTGCCGTCGGCGCGGATGGGCACGCTGAGGAGCAGATTGCCGCCCTTGC
>Ga0310690_10003965_pt1 | contig 21589 bp, 23 predicted proteins | sample AusTroGonzalo_MG_2_FD_207661 | JGI IMG/M metagenome (GOLD analysis project Ga0310690, IMG submission 207661) | Bovine rumen microbial communities from tropical cattle in Woodstock, Queensland, Australia - Gonzalo_04 (v2) (version 2) | ecosystem: Host-associated > Mammals > Digestive system >... | reverse complement strand
TTTCCAAGCACAGCCTTCTCAATGCGATGAACATGTTTAACCAATTGGAAATCACGCGACTGAGTCAGATCAGATAGTAATTGCTTTTCTCGATCTTCGATATACTTTACCAACTTATCGTACATGATATAGCCTTTGCTGACATACTTATCATCAGGCATCAGCCGCTTCAGTTCTTCACTCATATCATCCGGATAGCCGTGATACTCGTCCATGTCTTCCAACGCATCCGTATAATGATAAGCACGACCTGCCCAAATATAAAAGTGCGTTTCGATGCCATCCTTAATGATTTCCCCTCCGTACTCTCCATCGTTGTCGGGTTTGTCCGTCTTGCTATACCAGACTACCGGTTGCCATGTTTTGTCTTTCTTGCGCACTTCGGCGCCAAAATGGATATCAACTCCCATTATATAAAGGTATTAAGAAGGTTACTAATAATTTTTGTCTGAATATACGACGACCTTAGAATCGTCAATGGCATAAACTGCATTAATGAGCGCCTCAAATTCGTCGTACGATAGTTCGAAACGTTTTTCCGGCTTGTCGATGCTGGGATGAAGATACACATCCACTCCGTCCGCATTGGGCCATTCTATGACCATGAGCGAAGCGTAGTTTTGGCCGACACCTCGAAACTTGTCCATGTTTACAAAAACGGATTTCAGATGATTCACTTCTCCAATCGCACTCTTGCGTTCTGCACAGAATTCGCACACACCGGGAATGGTCATACTCTCCGGAATCTCGTTGAATGGAGCACCACAATACCGACAATGATCACGCCTCATGCCTTGCGGCCAAATAATAATGTTGTTTGTCATAACCTAAAAATTTTGTTGTTAATAAATACTAAATCTGCGTGGTAGTAGGACACGTACGCAGCTTGTTCTTGTAAATTTGCTGCAAAAGTACTGCATTAAACTGCCAAATGTAGGCAGTTACTCACAAAAATGCAGAAAAAGTGTATTTTTATGCAAAAAAATTTGATCGATTCAAAAAAATATAGTACCTTTGCACCGAATTTAGTGTTCGGTGTTCGCGAACTGCGAACGTTTTTACGGGATGTATTGAATTTAAGCGGTTATGAAAGAGCAAGATTTGGTCATATTATTAAAGAAATTGACGTCAAAAGGACGTGATCTTTCCTTGAGAAAACTCGCCGAAGAACTCGGGATGAGTGTGTCTAGCGTGAGCGAAAGTCTGGAGCGCAGTAAAAAGGCGCAGTTGGTAGATCGCAACAAGAAACGCGTGAACACTTTGGCTTTGCAGGAATTTATGGTGCATGGTCTGGCTTATGTGTTTCCTGCCGAGACAGGACGCATCATTCGTGGTGTGCCAACGTACGTGAGTGCCTCGCCAATCAAGGAGCAGGTGGCCAATGCTGCAGATCAGTATGTGTGGCGTTATGCAAAGGGAGAGGCTCGCGGACAGATGATTGAACCGCTCTATCCGTCTGTGCCGGAAGCAGCTCTGCGCGATAAGGAGTTATACCAACTGTTGGTCATCGCCGATACGCTTCGCATGGGGCGTTCACGTGAGAAAGAGATTGCAATTGCAGAACTTAACAAACACATCCAGCGCTATGTTGAAAACCAATAACGAACGTCTGCAGGAGATTGCCGAAGGCATGCAGAGCTTAAATGAGCGGCTGGTGTATGTCGGAGGTGCGATGGCAGGATCGTACGCCAATGATCCGGCTGCTGCTGAACCGCGTCCGACGACAGACGTGGATTGCGTCGTTGATTCGAAGAACTACGCAGAACATGCAGCGGTGGAAGAACAATTGCGTAAGTTGCATTTCCAAAACGACACGGAGTCCGAACCTCCGGTGATTTGCCGTTGGGTGTATAACGGTGAGATAGTGGATGTCATGTCTTACGAGGAGAAGAGCCTGAGTTTCGGAAATCGTTGGTATCGACCCGGATTTGAACATCGAGAGATATACACCTTGCTTTCCGGAAAGCAGATCTATCGCTTACCGGCTGCGTATTATTTGGCAACGAAGATTGAGGCGTTGCTGTCACGTGGAGGAACTGATTGGAGAGGAGCAAAAGACTTCGAAGATATCATCTATGTGCTCAATTATTGCACGGATATTATGGCGCGTTTTCGTGCGGCAGAGGCAGACGTGCAGCAGTATCTATCGAAGCAGTTGGCAACGATGTTGCAGCGCCCTAACTTCAACGAAGAGATTGAGTGCGCTATCTCTGCGGACGAGATCGAACGCACGGATATGCTGATTCAGATAATGTGCGATATCGCGCTGTATAAGCAAGAATCAGGCTTGCGGATTCAATTCGTGAGTGACTTGCATCTGGAGTTTGAGCAGAATCGTCAATGGCTCGAAAACAATCCGTTGGAAGTAACGGGAGAGATACTGCTGATTGCCGGAGATACGGCTTATCTGGATGTGCCGGAGAGTGGACGTGATACGTATTCGCAATATGCATTTTGGGATTGGGCAAGTGCGCATTACAAGCAAGTGATTGTGTGCCTTGGCAACCATGATTTCTATGGCTATTACGATTTGGAAACCATGCCGGAAGGCTATTGCAAGCAGATCCGTCACAACGTACATGCGTATTATAATAAGGTCGTTTCGTTGGGCGACGTGGATATCATTGTTTCGACGCTCTGGTCGTTCATCAAGCCGTTTGACGCGTATCAGACGGAGAAAGGCGTGAGCGATTTCTACCGGATTTTATACAACGGCCATCGTATGACAGCTGACGATTTCAATGCCGAACACGAACGTTGTTTCGATTTCATCTCCACGGCAGTGAAGGAAAGCAGAGCAAAAACGAAAATCGTACTTACTCATCATGTACCAACGCAGCAATGTACGGCCAAGGAGTTTCAAGGTAGCACAATCAATGGCGCATTCACGGTGGAGTTGGGCAATTATATCGCAGATTCGGATATCGACTATTGGATCTATGGTCACTCGCATCGCAATATCGACGCGCAAATCGGCAAGACGAAGATCCTTTCCAACCAACTCGGCTACATCTCGCATGGCGAGTTCTTGCGCAATGGATTTAAGTTAGGAAGAATGATAGAGGTATAACTATGAGCCGCAGTTATTTGCAAGATACAAGAAAGAACGCAATTTGTTGGTTGCGTCCTTTCTTTATGTGTCTCCTATTGTAGTTGCTGATTAATAACTCACTTGCTCCAGCGGACTCCACTCGGCTTCTTGAATGATAGCGCGTTGTGCAGCTCGACGCTGCTTGGCATCTTCGATAAACAGAAGATCATCATCCAACTCGATATCATTGCCTATTTCATCATGCCCCAGATACTGGTGGAAAGTGCAAACAGCAAATCCCACATAATCACGCTCTTCGATAATCTCTAACAATTTGTCGGCATTCCAAATCTTCATCGGAAAACCAGATTCATAACAAGTCGTTATCGTATCCAATACACGATCCAGGTTATGGAAATATCCAAGTCCGATGCTGATTTCCCACTTATTATCGTCCCGCTTATAGGCATGAACATTACAACGGGACAACCCCAATTCTCCATAATGATCTACCGCAAATCTCCTAAAATCAGCTTCGCTATCCAAATCAAACTCGCTCAAATCATGCCATTTGTGCTTCTTATAATACTCCACATCGCTCTGCTCCGAATCATGCGGCACAGAATGGAATTGTTCATCTGCGGCTCTGAAATATCGGCAATAGGTGCGAATCGTCATCGTGTCAAAAGTGGGATAATCCTCTGCTATAGAGCGATGTAACGCCTCAATAGTTTTCGCTTCGTTCTTTAGTTCTAACTTGAACTCCGGTACAATCCGGTTCAATATGGTTCGACGAATCTTTCCTTTCCGCAACGCGTACGGCACATACCGGTTGATGTAGGCATTGTATGCCTCCGGATCAGCAAAAATGCTATCAATTATTGGCAAAAACTTGTCCGCAAATTCGCGATACGCTTCCTTATAACCGAAAAAATCATTGGTGCTATCGTCCGTATTTTCGTCAGGTTCGACGCGCCATTTACAAACTGCAAAATGGGTGCGTTTCGCTCCTATGTACATATAGCGATACTCACGATAGGTAGTGATGTGCATGTATCCCCACTGCACACCATCATATTCCGACTGAAAACGTATCCAGATACTTCGTCGTTCGTCTTCTCCCAGAATGGCCAAACGGCTGATACTCTCGTAAATCTGCTGCATGGCTTTTGCGGCATCTCCGCGCAACTCCAGCGGATTCAAAAAATCACTTCTCCGCGGCAAATAAAGTCCTCTCAATAGAGGCAATGTAAACTGTTTCATAAAGCCTAAATTTTAATTGTTAATAAATACGTATCTGCGTTGTTGTCGTGGCAGATAACACAGATGTTCTTGAAATTTGCTGCAAAAGTACTACTTTAAACTGCCAAATGTAGGCAGTAACTCAAGAAAAATGAATAAAAATTTGCATATGTCCCATAAAAGCAGTACCTTTGCACGCAAATTATTTAACTATGTACACCTGGGAAGAACCGAAACAGAAGCCGTATGCCATGTATATTCATGGTTTTGCGTCGAGTCCGAAGTCCGGCACAAGGGCTTCGTTGGCTCATGCCTTGCCGGAATATGAGTGGCTTGCTCCGGAAGTGACGCATGAGCCGTTTGAGTCGTTGGACATCCTCAACGAATGGGCACGAACCTTTGAACCGGAACTGATTGTTGGTACGTCAATGGGAGGTATGTTGGCGATGTATGTAGATGCACCAAAGGCAACGAAGATAGTCCTCAATCCTTCGTTGGAGATGGATCGGACGCTCCGCAAGATGGGTTACGGCAAACATCCGTACCTACAGGAACGCGAAGATGGGGCGAAGGAGTTTGTGATTGATGAACCGATGGTTCAGCGGTTTGTGGCGTTTAAGAAAGAGCATGCGTTTGTGCTCGGTTCACGCAATATAGGTCTCTTCTCGACGGATGACGAACTGCTTGGACACGAGATGAGCAAACGCAACGCCAAAGCCGTAGAGGAAGCCGGATTTGACATCATCTGGTCTGCCAAGTTTGGTCACCGCTGCAACGACAATGCTGTGAAGGAGATTGTGAAACAACTGAAGAACGTATAATATGCTAACGATCAAACATACAGAAACGGAACGAACTGGCCTTTTCGAGGCGTGGTTTGACGATGTACAAGTAGGAGAATTAACCTACCAACGTACCACTCCGGAACGGATGATCATCGATCATACACGTGTTTTCGAAGGCTTTGAAGGACAAGGAATTGCTCGGCAGTTAGTCATAGCTTCTGTCGATTTTGCGCGACAAAACGGACGCACTATCTTGCCGGTTTGTTCCTATGCGCGTAAGGTCCTCACGCGTACGGATGAATATAAGGATATACTTGCATAGACGCCATGCCCACAATCCCTGAAATAGAACGTCATCCGCTACAACCGTTTCTGCCGGACAACGCACGACTGCTGATGCTTGGCAGTTTTCCTCCACCCAAAGAACGGTGGTGTATGGAATTCTTCTACCCAAATCCGCAAAACGACATGTGGCGCATCATGGGACAAATCTTCTTTGGCGACAAACAGCATTTTGTGGATGGCAAAGTGTTCAACCGCGAAGAAATCGTCTCTTTCTGCCGGAAACAAGGCATTGCTATCTTTGATACGGCCCAAGCCGTTCGACGCTTGCAAGGCAACGCGGCAGATGAGCACCTGGAGATTGTTGAGCAAACAAATCTAGCCGCCATCCTGCAACAAATCCCACAATGCCATAACATATGCTGCACCGGTGGCAAAGCTGCAGAGACCTTAGCGGAAATACTGCATACCACTACGCCCAAAGTTGGCGAATATATAGAAACCAACTTTGCCAACAGAGCTATCCGTTTTTGGCGAATGCCATCCACCTCCCGTGCCTATCCGCTGTCTTTCGACAAGAAAGCTGCAGCCTACCAGCGGATGTTCAACGAGCTGCCCAAGAGAAGGATAGAGGTGGTTGCAGCTGTAATCTTTGATGAGCAGGGACGGATCTTTGCTACCCAACGGGGATATGGCGAGTGGAAAGATTGGTGGGAGTTTCCAGGGGGAAAGGTCGAAGCCGGAGAAACGCCCCAACAAGCCTTGCGTCGTGAGATCCACGAAGAGTTAGATGCCGACATTGAAGTCGGTGAACTATTGCGTACTATCGACTACGACTATCCGAACTTTCATCTGACCATGCATTGTTTCAAGTGCCGATTAGCCGATAACCACGTCACGCTCTTAGAACACGAAGCCGCTAAATGGCTTGCTCCTATGGAACTACAATCCGTTAAGTGGTTACCAGCCGATGAAGATTTCATTACCAGTCTCACCCAGGAGATGTAAGCAGCATCCTCAAATCATCCAGCGTGAGCGTCTGAGCGGTGTTCTGGTCTTGGAGCAGGGCATCAGCCAAATCGCGTTTGGTCTTGTGCAGACGCAGGATCTTCTCCTCAATCGTGTCGGCTGCGATGAGGTGATAGACTGTCACGTTGCGGCGTTGGCCGATACGATACGCACGATCCGTAGCTTGCTGTTCGATAGTGGGATTCCACCACGGATCCAGATGAATGACGTAGTTCGCCTCGGTGAGGTTCAGTCCGAGTCCTCCGGCTTTGAGGCTAATGAAGAACACTTGTGCCTCGCCATTTTGGAAACGTTCTACGAGCTGCTTGCGCTTAGCTATCGGCGTAGATCCATCCAGATAAAACGCGCTAATATCCTCTCCTAATGCATGCTGTGCAGCACTCAAGAACGTCGTAAACTGCGAGAAAACAAGCACCCTATTCCCTCCAGTCACAATCTGCGTCAGCAGCGCCGTAAAATCCTCCAGCTTGCTGTCCGAATCAGCGGCTTGTCGCAGACGCGTGATCGACGCCAACACATTGACATCGACCTTGGACGCTTGCGCGACCTGCATCTGCGCCTCAATCCGCATCGCCTCATAAGCCACACGCTCCCCATCCGACAGTTCCACGCGCCGAATGATTTCCGTCTTCTCCGGCAGTTCGTCGATCACCTCAGCCTTCGTCCGTCGCAGCAAAAACGGCTGCAAGATCTGCCGTAACGTCTGCTGCCGTTCCTTGTCATGCCCCACCTCGATAGGCGTGATAAAATCATGACTGAACGCCTCAAAACTGCCGAGCAAACCCGGGTTGATGAACTGAAACAGGTTCCATAGCTCGGACAGATAATTCTGCAGCGGCGTACCGGTGAGCGCGATGCGAAAATCGGCGCGCAGACTCATCGCGGCTTGCGACATCTTCGTATGCCGGTTCTTGATCGTATGCGCCTCATCCAGACACACCACGTTCCAATTTTTGTCCGTCAGCGCCTTCTGTTCGCGCACCAGCAACCCGTACGTCGTCAGCAGCACATCTCGCTCAGACAGCGACCGAACAAGCCGTTTCCGATCATCCGTCTCATGCAGCACATGCACCTTCAGCGTAGGTGCAAAACGCTCAATCTCGCTCTGCCAGTTGTACACCACCGAAGCCGGAGCCACCACCAGCGAAGGCTCATGGTTCGCACGGTTAAGCAGCACGGCAATCGTCTGCACCGTCTTACCCAGACCCATGTCATCAGCCAGACATGCTCCGGCTCCCCAAGCAGCCAGACGCGTCATCCAACGATAGCCTTCTTCTTGATAATCACGCAGTTGCGCTTGCAATTCCTGCGGCACTTCTATCGGCATCTGAGCAGCCTCGTCAATCTTTCGTAGCAGTTCTGCGACACCTTTGTCCTCGCGCAGGATCGACTCCGGATGACTCAGCATCTCGCCTAACAAACCCACCTCGAACCGCGGGATGATCACCTTATTATTACGTACACGCGCGAGTTGCTGCACACGACTCAGTTCCTTCGCAAGCCGCTCATTCAGCGCCAAAAACTCCGTTTGACCCAACCTCACGAACCGCTTCCCCACCATCTTTCCCTGCATCAGTTTCAGCAGTTCCGCAGCCGACAGGATCGTCTGTTCGTCAATCTGCAATGTACCCTCCACCTCGAACCAGTTCTCCTTCGTCCTGAGTCCCATCGCGTACGAGTCCGCATGCACCGGTTCCTTGAGGTTGATCTTCGCCCCGTCCGGCCATTCAACCGCAAAATCCGGCTTGTGCTCAGCCACAAAAGCCATCAGCGGCAACAATTCCTCCAACTCTATCGTCCGCGGTTCCGGTCCAGGCACAAACCCTAACTCATCCGCACAGAACGCCTTCAACTCTTCCAATCGACGTGCCTCTTCTTCCAGATCTCGCTCCACCTGGTACCGCGTGCCATCCCGCGTGTCATAGACTGTCACTTTGCCTTCAGCCGGAAAGAAGCGCATTCGTCCACCGACTAAAGGTTGCACGCAACCGTCGATGATGAACGAACCCCGTTTGGGCGTAACGCGCAGAACGACAGTCGGTTCACCGGGTACGCGCTCCAAGGTCGAACCACCTTCTATCAGGTCCGAATGCACTTCGATGAGGTTCCCCACAGCCATCAGCAAGTCGTGTAACTTGCTCTCCGCTTCTTGCGGCATCGAACCCAGACGCAGCAGCATCGAGTACAGTTTCTGCTCGTAGGGCGTCAGTTCGACGACGATGTAATGCGTTGAATCTTCGGCAATTACGCAAGGCGACGGAACGGATGTCCCTTTCTTATCCAGCGACACGTTGGATGAAAAAACGAGTTTCTGTCCCTGTCGATCAATGTTCAGATAAGCACGTTCCTGCCGCACCTCCACACGCTGAAACGTCTTGCGTCCCCGCTCCCGAAACAGCACCTTGTCGCTATTCACCAGGAACGGCATGTAATTCTCGAGATGCTCCAGCAGACTATCGAAATAACTGTAAAAATACTGCCCTTGAATAACGGAAGTGAGGTGCGAGCTGATCTCCCGATCTTTGGCGTCCATGAACGGGTACCCCTGCTCGATGAACGTCTTGATCGACGCGCTGGTAGGCTTGCCCCACTTGCCGGACTTGAGCCATTTCTGCCGATGCGGATGGATCTTCCGGCCATCCCGGAACGGTTCAATCACGTACATCATCCGTTCCGAGAAATGGGTCTGCGGCACGATTTTTGTCGTTTGTTGGGAAGGTTGCAACGGTTCCATCAGTCCTTCTATCACCTCTTCCCATAGCGGTTTCTTCGGTGCCTTCATCAGCGCAATGATATCTGCCACTTTTTGACTTTTGGCTTTCGACTTTCGACTATTTCTTAAATACATCAGCACAGCCACCTCGTGCTTGCAGAACTCCCCGTCGTACGGACAGCTGCAGCGGTGCCCATGAATCGTCCCGTCCTCATCCACCGTCATCCGCACCATGTAACGTTCCGTTCCCTGCACCACGGCTTCGATTTCCCCGTCCTCGTCCATGCACGACAACACGCGTCCTGCGCGGAAGTATCGACTCCCCCGCTGCACGATCATCGGTTCCACCGCTTGTTCAAAGTTATCCAATCGTATTGCCATGGTGTTTGATGAAATTAGAGCATCCGTGCGATTTGTTCCAGGTATAGTTGGTCCGTTTCGTCGAAGGTGTTGAAGTCCTTGCTATCGATGTCAAGGACTGCAACGACTTGTCCGTCATGCAGAATCGGCACGACAATCTCGCTGTTGGAAGCGGACGAACAAGCGATATGTCCGGGGAACTCGTGGACGTTGGGCACGATGACGGTTTCTGCGCGTTGCCAAGCCGTACCGCATACACCTTTACCATACGGAATACGTGTACATGCGATAGGACCTTGGAACGGACCCAAGACCAGTTGTTGTCCTTCCACGCGATAGAACCCCGTCCACCAGAAGCCAAAGGCTTCGTGCAAGGCTGCAGCTACGTTCGCCATGTTCGCAATCGTGTCCGTCTCTCCTGCAACCAGTGATTCGATCTGCGGAAGCAGGGTTTGGTATGTTTCAATTTTAGTCATAATTCTAATTCTTTGGCCTCCCAGCCGTAGTCCTGATAGTAATGCACATTTAGACCATTTTGCTTCACATACTCGTATAACTGCCCACGACGAACGGCTTCACGTACGGACTCGTTGGAATGCATATTCATGAAGATATCGAAATAATCTCCGAAGATCAGCTTGGCTGTCGGCATGGATCGTGAACCATCTTCTACACGCTCAAAATCAACCACTTGAGGCTTCCCGTTTTCATACTTCAGAGTCATCATTCCGGGATGATCTCCACCGGAAACCGTCTTGAGCGTGTCCCCTTCGATCTTATACCAGAACACCCAGAAATCGCCCCATACACAGGAATCTTCTTCCCGCACCATCATCAGCGAAGGCACACAAAGTTCACCTTGCAGGTAGTACGGAGCAATCTCGCGCAAGAGATAATCGCTGATGGCTTGCCGCACCGCTTGTTCCTTGCGATTAATGGTGATATATCGGATACAATCAGCCTTATGATCATCAAAATCAGCCATCAACCATTGTCCGTTCACACGTTCCATCAACAAAGTGTGCTCCTCGATATCGCTCTCCGGATCAAAGGAACCATCTTCCCATACTTGACGCACAGAGATAGTGGCAAGGGCATGGTCCTTGTCCGTCTGTTCGACCTTAACTACCTCATAATCAGCAATCGTTCCTCCGTTGCCGGTAACGAAATAATAGAGCCATTCATGGTCCAACGCTTCGTGTTGCGGCAGACGATAGAACATCGTGTCCAGCACCGCATAGAAATCTTCCGTCATGTAATCGCGCGACTTCTCAAGCAGTTCATGATCCGGGATATACGCACATAACTCAGCGGCTCGTTCTTCGAGTGTCTGGGATTTCTGACATGCCGCAAGAACTACGGCTAATAGGATGTAAAAGAGGATTCGTCTCATACTAATCTATTTCGTCTAAACCATTAAACTTGAGTCGTTTCATTTGTCGGTGGAATCGCACGTGGAAAAGAACCGCAGGGATAGCCAATGCGATGACGAATGCTATCCACATTCCTTTCGCTCCGAGTCCCATCGGGAAGGTAAGAGCAAGACCCAAAGGCAGCGCCACACCGATATACGCGAACAACGCGATGCGCATCGGCACACGAACATCCTGAATGCCGCGAAGCATGGCTGCTCCAATACATTGCAGTCCGTCCGCGTACTGGAGTGTTCCGGCAATGATGAGTAGCGTCGAAGCGATAGGAATCACTTCCGGATCACTCGTAAAAATATACGGTATCATATTCCGTCCGAAGATCATGATGGCTGCACCAATCGTGTTCATCAGTAGACACAGGTGCACGGACGCATGACTCGCCATACGTACGGCTTGCAGGTCCCCTTTACCGAGTTGATGCGAGACGCGGATGGTGGTTGCCGAACCGATACCCAGCGCCAACATAAACGTCAAGTCTGCCATCTGGTTGGCGATATGGTGGGCAGCCAGAGACTCCTTGCTGATCCAACCGATGATAACGAACGAAGCCGTGAAAAGGAACGCTTCTGCGAAGGACTGCAAACCTATCGGCATGCCGATATTGATCAAGTGTTCCACTTCGCGACGGGTGATTAGATACCGACGCATGGACGTGAGATACCGTCTCCAATCGGCCTTGCAAAGCATCGCGATGAAGAAACAAACCGGCATCAGACAGCGTGCAATAAGACTTGCCCATCCTGCACCTTCTGCTCCCATCGCTTGGAATCCCCAATGACCATAGATGAATACCCAGTTCAGCAAGATATTGAGCAAATTACAACCAATCGTGATCAGCATGGCGATAGTCGTATTGCCAAGTCCTTCCAAAAACTGCTTGCTGAACGTGAACAGCAGAAACGGCACGATGGACAGCACGATGAGGATGTAGTACGGCCGAGCACATGCCACAACTTCGGGTTCTTGTCCAAAAGCATCCAGAAAACCGATACACGGAGCCAATAGTACCAACGAGAACAAACTCATCAGAGCTGTGAACACCAAGCCATTCGCGAGATAGGATGTGATCTGTTCGTGTTTATGCGCAATCTCTTCGTCCGTAGTGCCTTCCTTGAGCAGTTTTTCGAGCCTTCCATGCACATGACCCACCAACGGAGTAATGCCCATGAGAGCTCCCATCGCAAACACCATCACCGTGAAAAACAGCGCGTTAGAGAAACTAACCGCAGCCAGATCGCTTGTGCCGTAGTGTCCTACCATGATCGAATCAGCCAATCCCACCAACGCGGCTCCAAACTGCGTCAGCATCACCGGAAACGCCAACTTCAGGTTGCGCTTGTAATACGGATAATATGCGCGAAACGAATAGGTCATTTAGCAAGTTGTGATGTACTCGATTTTATTGCCTACGCAAGTCAGGTATTGCTGAAAAGCGGCTTGCGAGATGACAACTGTGCCGCGACAGTCGTTGGGGTGGAAACTCAGCGATTCGGCATCTTTCAATCGGCTATCGAGGAACAAGATCACATGGTGTTCCGTATCATTAATCAGTCCAAAAGGACTGACACTTCCGGGCTCCAGACCAAGGTACTTCATCATCCGTTCCGGAGAAGCGAAAGAGAGTTTACCCGGAGCTTTGAGGCCCTGCGACACCAGCACATCCTTCAACCAATGCTCAATGTCGTGAATCGCCAAATCGTAGTCACACGGGAAGCAAATCAGGTAGTGCTGGTCACCCTTGTGATTGCGCATGAAGATGTTCTTGCAATGCACACTCCCGTCATCGTGCCACCACCGCTTCGCCTCCTCAATCGTCTTGCCTTCCGGGTGATTGTAGGTCGTGAAAGCAATCCCGTGTTCCTCCAAATACCGCAACACTTTCTCCTGTCGATCAGAAATTATCTCGTACATTTCCATTAGAACTATGTATCTAGCAATTAGTCGTTTTATTCCAATTATGTAGCAAAATTACAACATTTCTGGAATGAATGCGTTAATTTTTATTCAAACCGTATCATTTCTGCTATCTGCAAGAAATACTCATTCGACCAGATGTCCAGGTCCGATGGACGATCCACAAAGGGCAACACGTCTTGCTTCACTTGATTGATATCTGCTGTCGAAAGCCGTTCGCGCAACAAATGCATAAACTCCTCCTTCGACACCTCCTGTCCGCTGAACTCGCGAATTCGCTCTTGTAGATGCCTAAAATTCAACGGCACATTAAAACGGATATACCACTCGAAATCGTACCAATCGCGTCCCTTGATTCGTGTCTTCCAATTGCGATAGGCCAAAGCATGCATCTTACCGGCAAACAGGTCCGGCAGCGTAAAACAACGCACCATCAACGAATAGGGTTTCATCAGCAGTTTTTGCTCTGTATCAAAAAGCAATGGAGGATCTGTATCCAGTTCTATCTTCACTTTGATAGTCTTCTCGGTTCTAAAAGCGATATCGTATGCAGAAGTATCTTCCTTCAAGAACGCAGACTCCACACGACCAAAGTTGAGTTTTTCTTTTTTCGTAATTACCACCTCCTTGCCGGTGAACGCAAACACGTCTTGAATGGCTTGAAAATAATATTCAAGGTGGATAGTCGGATTCTTCTCTGTCAGCGAGAAATCCATATCTTCGGAGAAACGTGGTAAGTTATAAAAAATACGCAGACATGTACCTCCATAGAATGCTGCATGCTCAAAGAATCCCCCTTTTTGCAGACCGGCCAGCACGATTTGCTGCATCGCTTGGTGCTGCGCATTAAGGCGTTGATCGGCATTTTGCGGATTGTATGCCGCAACCATTTCGTCAAATATTGTCATCGTTGGCATAGCGTTATCAGATTTTGTATAATGGTTCGCTTAGGAGCAACTTCTGCGATGGCTTGCAACAATGGCATGTTCATGTCATGCAAAGCGTCCATATCAAATCGCATATCTTCTTCTAAGAACTGCTCCAATCCCACTAACGAGTTAGGCACCTTGGACGTAAAAAGAATCGCATCCACAAGCGCCTTTTCGGGTGTCGCTATCATATAGGATGATGGACCTTCAGAACGAGAAGTAACACCAAGCGCAAAATACGCACGACTCACGTTATGGTAAGCGAACGTCCCTAAGGAATTACTGAAACTCCGTGCGTGACAGGTGGTAATATTCGTTACCATCATCACTCGTTCCGGAATCAAACCGTACTTCCGTAAAGCATACTGCAGGGACACATAACTGGGCACATAGAGATGATTCGCAATAAGTCCCATACACGGCTCTTGCTGCGTTATTTCTTGAGAAACGATATACAAACCGCGCTTCAGTGGAACAAGAATTCCTTGCTCTACCCACAACTTAATCTTCGCATTCGGATTGCTGTAACCTGTAAGTAACGACTTCAATACAGCTGTACTAACCGGTACATTTCCCAATGAGCGTAATGTGTTCCAATTCGTAATCACGCTGCAAAGGTACTGCTTTTTTTTGAATTATGCAAATAAAATCGTAAAATTACGTACAGAAAATGCATTTTTTCTGCATTTACTGTCCGAGAATTGACAACATCATCCCTTTGCACCCTTCAAAAATATCCTCAAACGCCTTTATAAAGTCTCCAGTGTACCAGGGATCGGAGACATCTTTGTTCTTCCCGGCCCATGCCATCATGAGGGACACTTTATGCTCCGTATCCTCGCCAATAATATATTTCATCCAACGCAGATTACTCTGGTCCATGCAGACGATATGATCGTAATACGCATAGTCAGAAAGTGTCATCTTCCGCGCCGCACGACGCTCAAACGGTACGCCTTTGGACGCTAACATCCGCTTAGCCGGAGGATAGATATCGTTGCCAATTTCTTCGGTGGACACGGCAGCTGAAGCTATTTCGAAGTCTGCGGCACGACCGGCTTGAGCGACCAACTGCTTCATGATAAACTCAGCCATGGGAGAACGGCAGATGTTACCGTGACATATAAAAAGTATCTTAGTCATGTTGCTGATTTTCAAACCATTCGCGGCATAAGTTCCGCAGTTCGGATTCATTATGAATGAGTACACGGAGTTGCGCCAAACCCTGCACATTCCGTTCGCTATTGAGCCAAAGTTTCAAGTAACCTCCTTCGGCATATTTCTCGTGAAGATGATCAAGGCTGCGTTGATAGAGCGTATCAAAATCTCCGTTCGGATATAATTTCTGACTATATGCCATAGTACGATGCACGACGGTAAGCGGATCAATTTGCCGATCGGCTTCAGCTACAATTGCGCCATAGATGGTTCGTGGTGGGTTCTTACCGCTTGCACGATGATCTTCTACGGCATCGCGCATAGTCAGCAGTTGTTCCTCTGTAAACCATTTGCGTAAGTTCTCATCTGACATCAAGATCTCACCGGAATGAATATGATGCTTCTCCCGATCGAACTTTAACCCCAAATCATGGTACGCGGCAATGACGTACGCCATGGTCTCGTCGGCATCGTAGGCACGTGCCAGTTTGAGACTTTCGCGGATGACTGTTTCCGCATGATCCCGCTTATGTCCTCCGTCAAAAGCATCATACTGCGGCAGAATATCTTGCTGAATATAGACATCTAAAAGCAGATCTTCCGCCTTATCAATGATACGTGCCACGCCATTCGTAATTAGCGCTTCTCGGCCTACGAATCCCCACAAGCATGCAACGAATGGTGCGTTCGCATTCTCAGCAGTCTCTTTATCCACAAGGCTGTCGCCCAAATATAATGTTGAATGTTTAATGTTTAATGTTGAGAGGATGTCGTAAACTATCTGCGGATTGGGTTTGCGTTCGATGCCTTCTCGTTCACCTAAGATCACATCAAAAATGCCTGAGAAGAAATGATTGACGATCTTCTCTGTTGCAGCCTGGTATTTGTTGCTTGCTACAGCCAATTGATGACCTTGAGATTTGAGTGTTGTAAGCAATTTCGGTATGCCTTCATACGGACGCGTATAGTCGCAATTGTGCTCATTATAATAAGGTACAAAATGTGCGCGTACGCGTAAGATGTTCTCTTCTGTGCGTTCGGATTCCGGCAAGGCACGACGAATGAGATTGTTGATGCCGTTGCCTACCATGCGTGGGTAGTCCGCAATCGGATGTGTCGCATATCCCGTCTGCTCCAGCGCATAATTACACGCATAACCCAAGTCATCAATCGTGTTGAGCAGCGTTCCGTCCAAATCAAAAATTATCGTCATGTTTTGTCAATTTGGGTGCAAAGGTACAAAAAAATTTGCACATATCCAAAAATTTTTGTAATTTTGCAGCAAAATTCAAAACTATGCAACGCGTAATCGGAATAGGAGAAACGGTGCTGGACATCTTGTTTAAGAACGACCAGCCGCAGAAAGCCGTACCCGGAGGATCGACGTTCAACAGCATCGTCTCGCTGGGTCGTGCCGGTGTACCATGTGCCATGATCACCCAAACGGGAAGTGACCATATCGGAGATATGATCTGCGATTTCTTGCGCAAGAACGGAGTCTCGGACGAGTTTGTTTGCCGACATCTGAACACCAAATCGCATATCACTTTGGCTTTTCTCAATGAACACAACGACGCGCAGTATGAGTTTTACAAAGACCATGCAACGGACCTGCTGGACATTCCTCTGCCACACATCACAGCCGACGACATCGTTCTTTTTGGTTCGTTCTTTGCCATCAACCCCGTCATTCGTCCTGTCACCCGCAAGCTCTTAACGGAAGCACATGAAGCTGGAGCATGGCTCTATTATGACGTCAATTTCCGCAAGAACCATATCGCTGATCTGCCAGACGTGCTGCCGAATATCGAAGAGAATATGCGACTTGCGTCTGTGGTTCGTGGTTCGATGGAGGACTTCAATTATCTGTTTGGTTTACAGGATCCTTACGCTATCTACGAACGTATTCGTTCCCTCTGCTCCACGCTCATCCTGACGGACGGAGCACGCTCCATCCGCGTCTATACTCCCGAAGGGTGCGAAACCTATCCCGTTGCCCAAATCAATACCGTCAGTACTGTCGGAGCCGGAGATAATTTCAATGCCGGGTACATCTACGCGAAACTCCGCAACATCGACGACCAATCTTCCCGTATAGCCATGGCCCAACGCTGGAGTCAGGACGTCTGCCAACAGATTGGCAACAACATTAGCGACTCACTCGTCGCACAATTAAAAACAAAAATATGACTTATACATTGGAAAATTATTAGGAAAGTAAGCGGATTAGTGGTAAAAAATATATAAATGGCATAATTTTTGTTGTTAATTGAACAGAAACTCTAAAAATTTATTATTATGAAAGAATTAAAAGGAACAAAGACCGAAAAGAACCTCATGGAGGCTTTTGCGGGTGAATCAATGGCACGTAACAAGTACACGTATTTTGCATCGAAGGCGAAGAAAGATGGTTTTGTGCAGATTAGTAAGATTTTTGAGGAGACTGCTGCCAATGAGAAAGAACATGCAGAACTCTGGTATAAATACCTGAACGGTGGCAAGATCAGCGACACTGCTGCGAACCTCGCAGATGCAGCTGTCGGTGAGAATGCCGAGTGGACGGACATGTATGCACGCATGGCAAAAGAGGCAGAAGAAGAGGGATTTATCGAGATTGCAGCCAAGTTCGCGATGGTAGGCGAAATAGAGAAACACCACGAGGAGCGTTATCGCAAACTCCTCCAGAACATCGAGGATAAAGTTGTCTTCTCGCGTGAAGGCGATTGCATCTGGCAGTGCTCCAACTGTGGCCATATCGTTGTCGGCAAATCCGCTCCGGAAGAGTGTCCCGTTTGCCACCACGCACAAGCGTATTTCCAACTGTTAGCAGAGAACTATTGAAAATAAATCGTGCCCTTGTGGCTAAGAATTACTAATATGATGGCACTATTATTTTCATTAATTACACTCCCGTACGCACCCAATGCGTTGGAGCCGGTAATCAGTAAGGAAACGATTGAGTATCACCACGGTAAGCACTTGCAGACCTACGTCGATAACCTCAACAAACTCGTTGCCGGAACGGAATTCGAGTCCATGCCGTTGGAGCAGATTGTCGCCAAATCGCAAGGTGGCATCTTTAACAATGCCGGACAGATCTTGAACCATAATCTCTACTTCCTCCAGTTCTCTCCGGTCGTAGCCGACAACCACACGCCGAAAGGTGCGATACTCGAAGCTATCAACCGCGATTTCGGTTCGTTTGATGCCTTCAAAGCGGAGTTTGAACAGAAAGGCACCACGCTCTTCGGTTCAGGTTGGGTATGGCTCGCTGCCGACAAAGAGGGTAAACTCATCATCACGCAGGAACCCAATGCTGGGAATCCCGTCACCAAAGGACTCAAACCCCTGCTAACGATGGATGTCTGGGAGCATGCCTATTACATTGACTACCGCAATCGTCGTGCTGCCCACCTCCAATCCCTCTGGCAGATCATTAACTGGGACGAGATAAATAGAAGATACGTGGAGTTACACTAAGTGCACTATTTGGACGTTGTCCGGATCTTGCAGACGAAGATGCTCGGCTAAGAGGCGACGATGACAATGTTCGGGTGTTTCTTCGGAGCAGAGGAAACAGCAGTTGTCGAAATCGGCAACCTTGTAACGCTGGTTGATACGACGCTTGGTCATCAGGTCCGCAAAGACACGTTCGTACTCCGGCCAATCAACTTTTCCGGCACGGTAGTCGCTGAGCAGTTCCTTCGTGGGAGCAAAGTCCGTGACATGCCGATAACCGATGTTGCCTATCTGCTTGAGGAAATAAATCAAGTCGCTGCCTTTGGCAAATCCTGCCAGTTGGCTGCTATTGTTAATTCGCACATCCACAAGCGTTTGCACGTGGTGCGACTTGAGCAATTCAAAGAACTGCTCGGCTGATTTCTTGGTGAATCCGATGGTATAAAGCGTGATCATACGTAGTATTCCTCCGTCTCTTGTTGGTAGGCTATCTCCTTGTTTTTCTGCCGGTAAGCAAGCACGATTTGCTGCTCCTTGGTGCATTCGTTTTCCCCGAACATGTCCGGTGGTTGGATCTGCGGGATCTTCTTTTTGCGCACATATTCCTTTACCATCTCGTCCTGGAGCGTCTGGTGCGGAATGGTCGTCACTCCACCCTGTTCGTCATGCATGATGTGCTGCACATCCACGCCATGCTCGAAGAAATAACGCGACACCATCGCAAAGCGATGACACTCCAGCGGATTGGCTTCCGAGCACATGAGCGAGATCCGATAGCCTTTGCGCAGTCCGTCCATGAGCCGCTTGACACCTTCTTGAAACGCAGGAGTGAGCACCGCTTTCTCAAAATCCACCTTGTTATCGATATCCAGTGCGTCCGTTCGTCGTGCTCCAAACTCATTGCCAAAATGCAGATAATGAATGTGTTCGCGTTGGAGCGCGGCTGACAAAGGCTGCTGGTTGAACTGCGGTGTGTACTTGCTGGCCGGAACGCTGCGAACGTCCACAATCACGTTGATGTGTTGCGCTTGTAGCATTCCGAGCAAGTCCTCAAACGTCTGGTTCGAGTGCCCTACGGTATATAAAGTGGGTTGCATCATTATCTTAAAAAATCTGCTGCAAAATTACAAAAAAAATCCCACATATGCAAATTAATTTGCATAATTCAAAAAAATATAGTACCTTTGCACTCAAATTAAATATACGAGTATATGTTAATCAAGATTTATAGTGCAGCTCCGGTGGGGATTGAAGCCGTAAAGGTGACGATTGAGGTGCATTCTAAACCCGGCTTTGAGTTTATCATGGTGGGTTTACCGGATGTGTCTGTCAAAGAGTCACATGAACGAATCATGGCCGCGCTGACAGTCAACGGGTTAGAGGCGCTCCATCGTTCGTACACAATCAACATGGCTCCTGCGGACATCAAGAAGGAAGGTTCGCTTTATGATCTGCCATTGGCGATTGGAATGTTGGCCGGAGGGGAGAAGATGAATTCCAAGGAGTTAGGCAACTATATGATGGTAGGTGAGTTGTCGCTGGATGGTTCGTTGCAACCTATTCGCGGGGCATTGCCGATTGCCTTATGCGCAAGGAAAGAAGGATTTAAGGGCCTGATTCTACCGGAAGTGAATGCCGAAGAAGCAGCCGTAGTGGATGGTTTAGAGGTGTACGGATTGAAAAATCTCAAGGAGGTGATTCATTTCCTAAATGGCGAACCGAAGGATGAGTTGAAACCGGACGAACCATGGGAGACGACAAAGGTTGATACACAAAAATTATTTGATGAGTTGGCCTTCCCGACAGACGTGGATTTCTCAGACGTACGCGGACAGTTCAAGGTACGTCGAGCTGTGGAGATTGCTGCTGCTGGCGGACATAACATGATCATGATTGGTCCTCCGGGTGCAGGTAAATCGATGATTGCCAAGCGAATACCAACGATATTGCCTCCGTTGACGCTCGAAGAAGCACTAGAAACGACGAAGATTCATTCCATCGTAGGTCTTACGAATAAGAAAAAAGGAGCTAGCAGCGCATTGATTGTGCAGCGTCCGTTCCGTTCGCCCCACCACACGATAACCGACACAGCACTCGTTGGAGGAGGTTCTAATCCTCATCCGGGAGAGATCTCATTAGCCCATAATGGTGTGCTCTTCCTTGACGAGCTACCAGAGTATAAAAGATCTGTACTCGAAGTAATGCGTCAGCCGTTAGAGGATCGGCATATCACAGTGGCACGCACCAAGGAGACGGTTGATTATCCGGCTTCGTTCATGCTTGTGGCTGCAATGAATCCCTGTCCGTGTGGCCATTACGGAGAGAACAACCCTGCGCATCCGTGTACTTGTACTCCTGCTCAAGTGCATCGCTACATGAGTAAGATCAGTGGTCCCCTACTCGACCGAATTGATATTCAATGTGAAATTGAGGCTGTGCCTTATGATCAGTTACGCGACGACCAACCGGGTGAGACTTCGGCAGCAATTCGTGAACGGGTACTTCGTGCCAGAGCTATTCAGACGGAACGGTTCAAAAATAGCAAACTCGTACATTGCAACGCGATGATGAACAATAAGATGGTTCGTCAGTACTGTGCGCTGGATGCCGAGTCCGACAAACTGCTGGAGTTCACAATGACCAAGTTAGGTTTCTCGGCACGTGCCTATGATCGAATTCTTAAAGTAGCTCGTACGATAGCTGACTTGGAAGGTTCGGAGAATATCCAAAAGAAGCATATGCTCGAAGCTATATCCTATCGCTCCCTTGATCGCAATAACTACGCAGGATAAAGACGCATACTTATATAATAGCCGGATTCGAAAACGTTTCCGGCTTTTTCTTTTGTATATATTATACAAAAACAAAGAACCCCGGGGACGAATCCTCGGGGCTCCGAAAGTGGCGGCTACCTACTCTCCCACAACGCAGTGCAGTACCATCGGCGATGCTGAGCTTAACGACCCTGTTCGGAATGGGAAGGGGTGGGACCTCAGCGCTATAACCACCTTAATTATAGTTTAGAGTTGAGAGGACGGAGCAAAGCTCCTACAGGTTAGAGGTTCTGTAGGCCGTAAGGCCGTCCTATAGGCGCAAAGCGCCGTCCTCTAAACCAACCCTCCTACTCTATGGGGTTGACACATTAGCGAATGTAAAGCGCTCACGCGCAAGACAATCAAATCCGAAAAAAACTTTTTATAGAAAAAGATTCGGGCAATTAGTACTGCTCGGCTTTATGTCACCATTGTACACCT
>Ga0310690_10003963_pt1 | contig 21595 bp, 14 predicted proteins | sample AusTroGonzalo_MG_2_FD_207661 | JGI IMG/M metagenome (GOLD analysis project Ga0310690, IMG submission 207661) | Bovine rumen microbial communities from tropical cattle in Woodstock, Queensland, Australia - Gonzalo_04 (v2) (version 2) | ecosystem: Host-associated > Mammals > Digestive system >... | reverse complement strand
CTCAGCAAAGGCGGTCGTCTGCCCAGCCACGGGCACCTTCTCGCTGCTCATGTCGTCAACGTTCTTCACCTCATGCATCCTCCCGCCATCGTCAAACAGCAACGGCCGACCGCCGCGCCTGCCGGTACTCACCACTCGGAATGGCAGCCGACGCGTGCTCACCACTCTCTCCGTCTTCATGTCAAGCACCGCCACGCTCTTCTCACCTACTATCAGCAACCTTTCGCCGCCCTTCATCTCCTGCAGGTTGAAGGGGCGGTCCACGCCTTCCAGGTAGATCACGCGCACACCGCTCTCGTCAGCAACCACCAGGTGACCGGTATGGCTGATCGCGTAGTCCTTGCCATTACCGCCCGCAAGACCGTCCCTGAAGCAGTAGCCGCGATCTCTCACCAACCGACGCGTCTGCAACTGCCTACCCGTCATCTCGTGACGGAACATCTCGCCATACGTGCTCGTCGTCAGCAGGTGGTTGTCCTTCAACGATATCCGAGTACACGACACACTGCCGTTATGCACACTGAAGTTACGACGACCACCGGCCGACTGCGTCAGCGCCTGGAACACGGCGGGCACGAAAAAGTCGCCTCCGTAGTCTCGCGTATACAGATACGACGCATAGGCCAGCATGTTGCCTATTTCCGTGTCGCCAGCCTGGTACACGGAGTACGACTGCGCACCAAGGTTCCTCCCCAGCGAGATATAGTTCAGCGTGTCTGCCACCAGCTTCGCATGTTCGGCCTCACCTCGTTGGGCCTCGGCCTCCACGCGCTGCTGCTCTGCCAGCTCGTAAGCGTGCTTAGCCTCACGAGCCGACAGCTCTGCCACGCCCTGAGCTGCAAGAGCCCGCCTACGCTCCGACTCCGACCGCAACCTCATCTCCTCGGCTATCTCGCTCTGACGAACGGCTTCCTTACTGCGCTCCTCGGCCAGTATCTCCTGACCGTATGCTATCTGCTCCATCTGTTTGCTCACGCGCCGGTCCACCGCCGACTGCTTCTCCTGAGCCTCCAGCTCGTCAATCTGCAACTCCAACTCCGAAATCGCCTTCTCATCAATATGCCGCATATATACTCCCGTCGCCACAGACGACAACAGCAGCACACCCATACATCCTATGATAATATTATCTCTTCTCAATTTCTCCTAATTTGAGTTCAAAGGTACACATTATTTCTCAATAAAACGTAAAGTGCAAATAATTTAACATATTTTTCCCAGTTTTCTTGTTTGTTTCAATAATAATCTCTATCTTTGCAATCAACAATGTGAAAGAATGTGAGATGGGAAAGAGAAGAGGAATAATAATGGTTGCATGCATGCTAGGCACGTTCAGCTATGGGCAGACGGCACGGCAGGATACGATAGTGAGGGTAGGATATTCGAAGATTGATGCGGAGATGGTGGCAGGTGCCATTGACAAGGTGACGGAAGAGCGAATGAACAAGGGTCTGATTACCTCGTCGCTCGACGCTTTGAGTGGTCAGTCTGCAGGTGTGCAGGTGACGAATAATGGCAATCAAGAGGCCATGGTGTCGGCTGTACGTGTGCGAGGTACAACATCTCTGACAGGTGCCAATGACCCGTTGGTGATTATCGATGGTGTGACGGCTGACTTGGCAACGCTATCGACTATCTATCCTGCTGACATTGAGAGTTTTACCATTCTAAAGGACGCATCTGAGACAGCGCAGTATGGCAGCCGTGGTGCTGCAGGTGTGATTGAGGTGGCCACTAAGAAAGGTCGCAATGAGAAGTTCCAGATATCGTACGATGGCGGTGGGGGCTTTGAGCGTGTGTTTAAGCGGATGGAGATGATGGACGGCAATGAATTCCGCAGGACAGCACAGTCGTTAGGTCTTAACTATATAGACGGCGGCAGCAACACCGACTTTGGCAAGGCGATAGAGCGAACGGGCTATGTGCACAAGCACCATATAGCCTTTGGCGGCGGCTCTGAGACTGCCAACTACCGTGCCTCAGTGGGCTATATGGACCACCAAACGGTGATTCAGACTCAGGCTAATCGTAACCTCATTGCGAAGCTCGACATCACGCAACAGGCCTTCGACAACCACCTGACGGTGGACCTTGGACTGGTGGGCTCGAAGCAACGCATTACCTATCTGCCTTTCCAGCAGAAGCTGCTTTATTCGGCTGCCACGTTCAATCCAACCTTTCCTGATACGAGGGAGGGCGACGGCACCTATCTGGGTGTGCCGGAAGCCTTATGGATCGGCAATCCGTTAGCCATGCTCGACATGGAGCAGCAGGAGGACAACGGTCACGTCAACATTCACATCAAGGCGAAGGTGATAATCAGCAAGCACCTGACACTGAGGGCATTTGGCTCTTATTCCTACTATAACACGAGCAATGCCCACTACTATCCTACCAGCACATGGAGTAAGGGTGAAGCCTACCGTCAGCATGAGAAGGATGAGGACTTTCTGAGCAATGTTTCGCTGACCTACGACCTGAAGACGGAAGCATCGGCTCTTAGTGTGATGGCCTTGGGCGAGGCTGGTAGTCGCAAGGTGACAGGCTTTTATACAACATCGACAGGCTTTTCGACTGATGCCTTCGGCTATGACAAGTTATCGGCAGGTGCAGTCCGTCCATGGGATGGTACAGACTCCTACAGCGTGGATTCCCACATGGAGTCGTTTCTGCTGAGAGCGCAGTACACGCTTTTCGACAAATACACGCTGACGGCTAATGCCCGTACCGATGCTTCGTCGAAGTTCGGAGAGAATCACCGCTGGGGGTTCTTCCCTTCTGTGAATGGGGCTTGGGTTATCAGCAAGGAGCCTTGGATGAAGCCATTGACATTCATTACTAATGCCAAGCTTCGTATGGGTTATGGTCTGTCGGGCAATCAGGCTGGTATTGACTCCTACAATTCGATGTTGCTTGTGAAACCCAACGGTATTGTGCCAGTGAATGGTGCTCCTGCCGTCACCCTCGGTATTGTGCGCAATGCCAACCCTGACCTGAAATGGGAAATCAAGCGGGCCTTTAACGTGGGTTTCGACCTGACTCTATGGGACGGACGCATTGCCATGAGCATCGACTATTACAATTCCAAAACTACCGATATGCTCTATGTCTACGATGTGCCTGTGCCACCATTTACTTACAATAAACTGCTGGCCAACCTCGGCTCAATGAAGAACAGCGGACTTGAGATAGGATTTGGTATTACCCCTCTGAGAACTAAGGATTTAGGACTGACCTTCAATATGAACTGGTCGTTCGAGCGCAACAAGCTGCTTTCGCTCAACGGCTACTACAACGGGCAATATCTGACGGCACCTAATATGAAGGGGATCTCCGCACTGTATGGAGCAGGCTTCCATGGTTCCAGCGACGTAGTGATGCAGGTAGTGGGTGAGCAGCTTGGTGTGTTCTACCTGCCTCATTGCATGGGTCTGGCTGTGGATGAGACAGACGGCTCGAAATACTACGACGTGACCAGCGAGAAATACATCTGTGGCCAAGCCATGCCCAAGGCTAAGATGGGCTCGAATGTTGCCCTGCGCTATAAACAATGGGACTTGACAATCCAGGCAAACGGTGCCTTCGGACATAAAATCTACAATGGAACGGCTCTTACCTGCATGAATATGCTGATGCTGCCAAACTACAATGTGATGAAGGGCGCTGACAAGGAGAATATCCAAGACCAGACTATCAGTGACTACTGGCTGGAATCAGGCGACTATGTGAACATCGACTACGTTACCCTTGGCTGGAACCTGCCCTTCCGTATGCGCTACATTCAGGCTATCAGACTCTCTGTCTCCGTCAATAACCTTGCTACTATCACTGGCTACAGCGGACTGACGCCGATGATCAACTCCAGCGTTATCAATGGCACGCTTGGCATTGACGACAAGAATCAGTTACCCTTATATCGCTCCTATACCATGGGAGTCAGCATTAAGTTTTGAAAATGAGAAAATGATGAGGAAGATAATATTGTGCTTTATAGCCTTGGGGCTACTGGTTTCCTGTTCGCTCGACGAGAATCCGCGAGACCAGATTGCAGAGGAGAATGCATACACCAATGCCGATGCTCTCTATCGCAACACTGTTGCCACCTTATATAATTATATTGGAGGCTCTGCAGACGGACAGGGACTGCAAGGCACCTGCCGAGGTATCTATGACCTACAGACCTTCGGCTCTGACGAGGCTATGGTGCCCACACGAGGCACTGACTGGTATGATGGCGGCATCTGGCAGCAGCTATACTGCCACTCATGGGCTCCTGGACACGAGATGCTTGGCAACTCATGGCTCTACCTCTATAAGGTCATCACCCTCTGTAACCGTTCGCTCGAACAGTTGGAGGCTCATAATCACTTGCTTAGTACAAGCGATTTGGTCAATTACAAGTCTGAGGTGCGTGCCCTCCGTGCCATCTTCTACTGGTATCTGCTCGACCTCTTCGGACGTGTGCCCATCATTACCTCCACTGATGTTGAGATAAACAAGCTGACACAGTCGGAGCGCAGCGAGGTGTTCAAGTTCGTGGTCGACGAGTTGTTGGAGACGCGTGAGAATCTGAGCTATGTCAAAAGTATAACACAGGGTGACTACTACGGTAGGGTGACTTTCCCAGTTGCAACCTTCGCTTTAGCAAAGTTGATGCTAAATGCCGAAGTGTATGCCGACGACGATTGGACAGACCAACAACGTCCTGACGGCAGCAAGATGCAGTTCCATGTCGACGCACTGACGCTGAACGCATGGGAGGCCGTCATCCACTTCTGCAACCAGCTGCAATCGTTGGGTTATGATCTTGAAGACTCCTATAGCAGCAACTTTGTGGTGCAAAATCATTTCTCCAAGGAGAATATCTGGGTCATCGTCATGGACAGAGACCTCTACTACAACGAGATGCAATACCTCTACCGCTCATGGCACTACCGCCATGCTGCCGCCTATGGTATTACGGGCGAAAACGGTCCCTGTGCCACCCTACGTACTCTCAAAATATTCGGCTATGATACCAAGGATATGGACCTCCGCTTCAATTATAGCTATTGGGCTGATGAGGTGTTTGACTATTATGGCAAACCGATTACCGACCGCACAGGAAAACCACTGGCCTACCAACCTTGGGAGGTGAAGCTCGACCTCAGCGGCAGTCCCTCCGTAGAGACAGCTGGAGCCCGCATGAAGAAATACACGATTGACAGGAATGCGCTGAAAAACGGTAGGCTGATGGACAACGACATTGTACTCTTCCGCTATGCCGACGTGCTGCTGATGCGCGCTGAAGCAAAGCTGCGCAATGGTATGGATGGACAGGCCGACTACGATGCCGTTCGCAAACGTGTGCCTATGCCTACTAGGAAAATCAGTCTGCAGAACCTGCTCGACGAACGCTTGCTCGAGCTCTGCTGGGAGGGCTGGCGGCGTCAGGACTTGATTCGTTTCGGACAGTACGAGAGTCTGTTTGAGGGCGACTTCTGGGACGACAAGGTCGACGAGAGTGACGGCCATACCACCGTGTTTCCCATTCCTAGCTACATTATCACCCTCAATCCTAACCTTGTGCAGAACAAGGGCTATTGAGCACCTTTAGAACACATAGCCCAAGTTAATGTAAAATTCAGGACTCTTGGCTCGGCTGGTGTAGCCGAGGGTAGCACCAAGTGGGCCGAACATGGTCTTATAATAGTAGGCCAGCTGGCCTCCAATCAGCATTTTGGTTTCAAGAATATGCTTTAGTTCATCAGAATGCTGGGCCATTGATCCACGAAATAAGAAATAGTGATTGGTGCCCATGTGCTGTTGTGCCTGAAGCCTGACACCCACGAAGTGGCGCTCAGCATATTCCACATGGCCTAAACCAGAGAAGGGCATATGCTGCTCAACATAGTGGCCAAAGGTGTCTCCTCCAATGATGTTGCCGAAAATATTGGGTTCCTCTGGGCCAAAGAGCAGGCGTCCGTAGAACATAGGCTGGAGCGTAAAGCGTGTACCTATAGTAAACGACTTACGCCACGAGGCACTGATGTCGGAAATACCTCGCTTGCCGTTCAGCTGGGTCAAGTTGTCGGTAATATAGGCATATTTTGCCTGAAAGCGTGCGCCACGTGTGGGGAAATACCAATCGTCTTCCGAGTTGTAGTCTGTTTGTGCACGATAGCTCAGGTAGTGGTCGTTTTCGAATTCCACCACCCTCGACAGTACCGACTGCAGCTTGTTGCTGAAGTGGTAGTAGTCCCATCTCACACCCATTCTGAAATCGAAATTGTGGATGCAGAGGTTGACGGGCTCTATGTTGACCTGATGATGGTTGTAGAGCACACTGTATTCACGGTCACCCTCATAGTAGACGTCAATGTCGTTGCGACGGAAGTAGTAGGAGAATGCAGGTCGGGTGAAATGGAGCTTTCTGGGGTGAAGTGTCAGTTCGCCGCCAGCCATGATACGTTTGCCCAAGCGGAGCGTCAGGTCTGAACTGAACAGCAGGGTCTTTTTCAGCGGCAGGCTAACATTCGCCTGAAGGGCTACAATCTCTTCTGTATCGAACCTCAGGCCGATGTTGACCTGACTAGTCTTGCGTTCGCCAGCCGTCAATACTAATTGGTAGCCGTCGTCATCTTCAACAAGCTGCGACGTAGCACTCCTGAAAAAGAGGTCCATACGCATAGAGGTGGTCAGTTGTTCTTCTGTGCCGGGGCTGATGCTGTCGATACGGTTCAAACGGAATTTCTCAGTGAGGAACTGCTCGTCTGCGGGCGTCATGTTCTCGAAAGTGACACCCTTCAGCCGCACTTTCTCGGTCAGCACCGAGAGCCGTTGACGACTGAAACGCATGGGTACAAATGTGTCGCTGATGCCTATGTCCTTCTTCAGTGCCTTCAACTCGTCCCAGTGGCGCATAGCCTCTTCCTCGCCCCACCTTAGCAGCGTGTCAACTGCAGCCTTGTTGAAGCTGGCGGCACTATATTTTTTCGGGTCGATGCTGATGTGTAGGTCGGTGATGGCTATATTTTCGTCTAACTTGTTCATACAGTTGACGTCTATCAGCTGCTGTACAATGCTTAGCGTACCGCTCAGTTCTTCGGCCGTTCTCAGCGGGTCTGACACGGTGACGCCTATGATAATGTCAGCACCCATCTCTCGAGCTACGTCGGCAGGATAGTTGTTGCGCAGCCCTCCGTCAACCAGCACCTTGTTGCCGATGCGCACAGGCGAAAATACGGCAGGAATGGCCATCGAGGCGCGCAGGGCCTGTGGCAGGCTGCCGCTGTGGAAGTCGTATTCTGTGTAGTCTACAATGTTGGTGGCCACACAGGCAAAGGAGATGGGAAGACTGGTGAAGTCGGTGGAGTCTGTATAGCCAGTACATAGCTTCTGAATCAGGGCCTCTACATTCTTACCCTTGATAAAACCACCTGCCGACACCGTGTTCTTGCCAAAGGTCAGACCCGTTGAAAGCATGTAAGTGGCTAGCTTCTTACGGTCGGCCAGCGTCTGGTTGCTCAGGTTCTCCTTGTCCGAAAGCAGGTAAGACCAATCCTGTGAGCGCACCAGAGAGTCCAGCGTCTCGGAATTATAACCGATGGCATAAAGACCGCCAATAAGACTGCCCATTGACGTGCCGGTAATGATGTCGATGGGAATGCCCGCGCGTTCCAGCACCTTCAGCACACCGACATGAGCCACACCCTTGGCACCACCACCGCTCAGCACGACAGCTACTTTCTTGCGCCCCTCCGGTAACAAGCGACCTTTGGTCGGGCGCTTAAGGCCTGCACCGCAAACAGTTACGGCAGTCAGCACTGACAGCAACAAACAGACTATCTTTTTCATATATCGCCTGCAAAGATACAAAAAAATTTCGTAACTTTGCACCCAAATGAAAAAACTTGGCTTTTTTATTACATTCATCCTGCTGGCCGGTGGCTGTAGACAACCACCACCTAAGCTCTTTACACACGAGGTGCTCAACCGCATGACTCCTGTGAAGGATCAGGGCAGGAGCCAGACTTGTTGGGTCTACGCCATGCTGGCGGCTATTGAGACGGAGCATCTGGGCTGGGGGGACTCGGTGAACTTGTCGGCTGCCTACGTGGAGAAGATGATGAGCAGGGAACCTGGTGTGCCGAAGAGCAGGCGTGGCATGGGCAAGACGCTGATCAACTTGATTCAGAAATATGGCATTGTGGGCTACGATGCCATGCGAACCATCGATAAGCCTACGCCTCACCTGGTCTTCATGCTGGGTACCGAGTATACGCCTCAGGAGTTTGCACGCAGCGTCTGCGCTCCCGACGAGTACGTGGCCCTGACCAGTACCGACAGCGAGCCTTACTATGAAGAGGTGGATATCGACCTGCCCGACAACTGGCAGCACGACCGTTTCATGAATGTTCCCATCGACACGCTGTTGGAGTGGACGGTGAGGGCGGTGCGTCATCATCGCGGTGTGTGCTGGGAAAGCAAGGGGCATGCCATGGCAATTGTCGGTCTTGCTCACGACGATAGTGGTCGTCAGTACTTTATCATGAAAAACTCATGGGGCACCGACCGCCCTCATCAGGGCCTGGAGTACCTCTCCTTCAAAAAGTTCAGGGAAACAACGCTGGCCGTAGAAATGCCAAAAGAGGCGTGGCGTTGATGGGGTCCTCTCTGTACTTCGTCTTTAGAAACGGATGTGCTTGAACGGTACGTTGCCCACTTGGGCTGCACGGCGGGGGAAACCGCTGTTGTACATCCGTCCCGTCTGCAACAGGAAGGCACGTTCGGCACGGCTGATGATGAGAATGTCGGCAAAGAGCTTGATGTTCACGTCGTCGCCCGTACTGTCGTAGAAGTCGATGTGCTGCACCTTGCCTGGCACATAGCTGACGTAGGCGAGCTTCCCTGCGGCATATTCCAGGAAACGCACACTGTCAGACATGAGCATGATCTTCCTGTTCTCGCCGTAGTCGCGATGTAGTTTTTCTATGCGTTCCACACAGCGGTCCATCAACTGCTGCTGCTCCTCGACACTGATGTCGTAGCCGTCGCGCTCATGGAAGTCACCCAACAGTCGCTGGAAGCGCAGAGAGACGGTGTAATAAGGACCACCGAGCGGTTCTGTGTACTGACGGACGGCACTTTCCACCTTGGCCGTAGGCTTGAACAGCTCGTTGAACAGCTGCCCGAACTGCTTGCCGCGTGGCAGCAGATGGGCGTTGGTGTAGACGTGCGACTGGCGGGGGGCCTCGTGGAAACATTTCTTGAACCACAGCTTCTGAAAGAATGGCTCCACGAAGGTGCCATTGCTGCCGCAGTACATGATGCGACTGTCCTGTGGATTATAGCTGATGTCATCGTCACCGATGCGCCAATCCACGGCGTTTGGCTCCAGATAGTTCTCCAAACGGAAGGGGTTGACAAACCAGATGCGGAAGTCATAGCCCATCTCCTTACTGACGTAGTAGGCCGACACGATGCCACGCAGACGGTCGGTCATGCCGTAGTGGTCGGTACGCCCGTCAAACAGGCAGATGACCTGCTTGCGCTCATTCGTTGCCCTGGGTGCATCGGTAGAATAGTAGTGGTCGAGCTCAGCTGCCTTGCGACGCCACTTGCCACGCTGTTTGAACAGGTTCTGAAACACGTTCTGGAACTCCTTGCCCGTGCGATGAAGCAGGCCCTCCTTACCTCTTATCAGTATCATGCCTCGCCCTCCTTCTCGTCGTCAAAGTTAATGCGGCCTTTCTCGATGACCAGCGGCCGACGGCGCACCTGGGTAAGGATGCTACCCACATACTCGCCCACGACGCCGAGGAAAAACAGCTGGACGGAGGCAAAGAGGAAAAGACCGATAATCAGCGGTGCAAAACCCAGCTGGAACTCGTCCCAGTAGAGCAGCTTATAGATAAAGTACACCACAGCTACCAACAGGCTCAGGGCACTACTCACGAAACCAATGAAGCTGGCCATGCGGAGGGGCACCTTCGAGTGGTTGACGAAGCCGAGCATGGCCATATCATATAAGGTATAGAAGTTATTATGGGTCTTGCCATGCAGACGCTTGGGCTGCGTAAACTTCACCTCGCCGAGGTCACCGCCATATTCGGCCACCAAGCCGCGCATGTAGGGATAGGGGTCGTCGACGGAGCGCAGCAGCTGCACAAACGAGTGATCGTAGAGTCCGAAGCCCGTGAAGTTCTCCACCTGGCGCGTCTCGCTCATGCGCTTCAGCATCTTATAGAAAGCGGTACGCAGGGCGTACATCACGGCATTCTCCTTGCTCTTGTTCTTCACGCCGATCACCACGCGGTGGCCCTTTTCCCATAGCTCAAGGAACTGCGGTATCAGTTCAGGAGGATCCTGCAGGTCGGCCACCATCAGCATGGCAGCGTCACCCGTAGCCTGACAGAGGCCGTAGAAGGGCGAGCGTATGTGGCCGAAGTTCATGGCGTTCATGATAATCTTCACCCTACGGTCCTTTGCCGCCAAGGTTTTCAGCACCTCGACGGTACGGTCGGTCGAGGCATTGTCGATAAAGATATGCTCGTAGTCGTAGCGGTCGCTTAACCGTTCGAACTGGGCCTTTACCTGGCTGTATAGTTCCTCAACGTTGAGTTCCTCGTTATAGCACGGGGTCACAATACTGATTTTCTTCATGCTTGTAAACAAATGTCTTGAGTAAATAATAGGAGCAAAGCGCCACTATGGGGGTGGCCAGAATGCCCGCCCAATAGCTGTTAAGTCCAGCCACGAGCAGCAGTTTCACCATGGCGGTGTTGATAAAGTAAATAACCACGTAGCAGGCCACGAAGCGGAAGATGAGCCGCGGGTTGCTGTTGCGGAACACGAGGTTGCCGGTGGTCAGGAAGTTGAACAGCACGCCAAGGACGTTGCTGACGAGCGTTGCCACGAAGTAGGGCAGCCCGATGAAGATGGCCAGGCAGTAAACGCCCACGCCGAAGGCGGTGTTCAAACCGCCCACTAAGACGAAGCGCAGCAACTGGCTGTCGACCACGTCGTAGTACTTCTGTATGATGTCCTTAATCGTCAACGTGATAAATGCACTTTTGTTGCAATTCCTCGGGCATGAAGGGTGCCATCTTTTCCAGTGGAGCCGACGACATGCGGCCCGTTTCCTTGTCCATGAACGAGGCCGACTTGGGGAATAGCGTCTGCTCAGGATGCATGTGTACCTCGCAGATGGCAGGTCCCTCAGTGGCCAATGTGCGGCTGATGGCATCGCGGAGCGGCTGGCCGTTCTCGCTGATGCTTACGTAGGGTATGCCGTAAGCCTCAGCAATGCGCGACAGCTGTGGGCAGACGACGCCGCTCTGGGGATTGGAGCCGGTGAAGTGACCCTTGAAGAACGACTTCTGCGTGGTCTTGATAGCCAGGTAGCTCTCATTCTCAATGACAAAGAGCTTCAGTGGCAGACGGTAGGTGACCAGCGTCTGCAGCTCCTGGATGTTCATCTGCAACGAACCGTCGCCAGTGACGCAGACCGTGCGTCCCCCATCCTGCTGACTTACGCAGGCACCGATGGCGGCAGGCAGTCCGTAGCCCATGGCGGCACAACCCTGATTGGCAAACACGCGCACCCCTTGCTTCACTTTCATAGCTTGATAGGTGCAGGTGTAGGCGGTGCCGTTGCCAGTGACCACCACGTCGCCATTGCTGAGCTGGCTGAACAGTTCGTCGGCAAAGCGGTAGCTGTTGGTGTAGCCCTCGCAGTCGGGATTGTCGTCGAAGAGCGTGGGCAGCTGGCATTCAATATCGCGGCCCCACTGTCGCCAAGCCTCGAAGCGGTCGGCTGGCAGGGTGCTCTTCAACATTTTGTCGATGAATTCATCGAGGCCGACATGGATAGGCATGTCGATGCTTAGCGTGGGTTTCATCATCTCGGCGTGGTCAATGTCGACCATCACCTTGAAAGCCTTGGGAGCCAGCAGGTCGTAGGCGTAGCTCACCTGACGGATGCTGAGCCTGGTACCCATGATGATGAGCAGGTCGGCATTCTGCACCATGATATTGCCGATGCGGTCGCCGCAGATGCCGGGTTTGCCGAAGCACAGCGGATGATCATACCAGATGATATCGGAGCCGCTGATGGCCGTCACCACGGGAATACCGAGGCGCTCGGCCAGCGTGACGAACTGCTGTTCACGATGAGCCAGCCTTACTCCGTTGCCCACGTAGATGACAGGGCTCTTAGCCGTGGCAATACGCTGCAGTAATTCCGCTATCTGACGGTCTACCAAAGCGTGGTCTACGGGGTCGATGATTTCCTTGGCATCAAACTCACGCAGCTGGCTCTCGTCGACCATGGCGCCTTGCACGTCCAAGGGAATGTCGAGCCATACGGGGCCTGGCCGTCCGTCCAAGGCAATGGCTACGGCCTTGTCAAGCTCACGCTTCACGTCCAAGGGGTCGTAGACGGTCTTGGCATATTTCGTGATGGGTGTCACCATCGACACAATGTCGGCCTCCTGATCGCCCAACTGTCGGAGCGGCAACTCCGGGTAGCTGTGCTTGTAGGTCGAGGTCTTGATCTGCCCCGAAATGTAAAGCCCCGGAATAGAGTCCAAATACTGACCCAGCACACCCGTAATGGCGTTGGTGCCGCCAGGCCCCGTGGTGACACAGGTCACTGCCAGGCGGCTGCTGGCACGATAGTAGCCCTCGCCACAGATGGCCGATGCCTGCTCGTGGTGGTTGCAGACGTAGCTAAGCCCTGGGGTGTGGCCGATGCTGTCGTTCAGGTGCATGGCACCACCACCGGTCACCATGAAGCAGTGGGTGATGCCGTAGCGCTCCACCAAGTGGCGGAAGATGAAATCACTTACCTTTATCATATCTCAGTTTTTCAATAATTCTATTTATCACGTCGTCGAACGAATACTCGCTGAGCTTGCCTACCACCGCTTGCGTCTTGCTCATGTCGGGCTGCAGCGACACCACGTGCTGGGGTAAAACGGCACCATAGTTCAGCTCACTCCCGGAGTCCGTCAGCACCTTCATCCGCTCCACGAAGTCCTTCAATGGACGGCTGTCGCCCGAAGCAATGTTAAAGACCTCGCTCCCGAAGTCCTTACTCTTCAGGGCATGGTCGCAGAGTGTGCTGATCTGACGCACGGCATCCTTCACGTAGAGGAAGTCCCATTGCTGTGTGCAGGGGCTCAGGTCAATGCGCTCTCCGCGGAGCATCTTGTCAAGGCTGCTCATCACCAGCGTCCACGGGTGGTCTCCCTCGCCGAAGAGGCTGAAAATGCGCAGGTGCAGATATTTCATGCCAAGCTCTGCCGACAGTTCTGAAAGCCTGTTGCACACCTCCAACTTCGCCTTTCCATAGGCCGAGAAGGGGTTGCAGGGTGTTGCTTCGCTGATGGGGGTCAGCACCGTGCCATACTCGGCCTGTGATCCAGCCTCCACAAACAGGCGGCATCCCATCTTATCGGCGCCATACATAGCGGCGATGGTGTTCACCACGTTGGCCCGTTGTACTTCTTCCTGATTTCGACCGTCGTGTCCAGTGCCTTGCCACGCCAGATTCACCCAGACATCGGCCTCAGGCACTTCGCGGTACAGCCCGCCATATTCGCTCATATCGGCTGTCACCACCCTCATAAATTTCTCTTTCCTCCTGCACACGGCCACCACCTCGTGACCCTCCCTCTGCAGGTAGTCAATCAGCTCAAGGCCCAGGAAACTGGTGGCACCAGTGACAACGTATCTCATCCCAAGAAGGTGTTGATCTGTTCAACGCAAAGATTGTAGACGTCCTCCGTTTGGTAACGTTTGTACCAATCTGCCGTCAGTCGGCAGCAGGCGTCGATATTCGTGCGTGGCTCCCACTCCAGACGGAACTTGGCCTTACTGATATCGAGCATCAGCAGGTTAGCCTCGTGCAGGGCATCAGGGTCGGAAGCATCCTTCAGCGTTCCCTGGCCGTAATATTTTGTCAGCAGCGTGGCCACATCCCACACCGTAGTAATACTCTCCATCCTCGGGCCGAAGTTCCAGCCTTCGCAATAGGCTGTCGGCTCCTGCAGCATCTTTGCTGCCAACAGCAGGTAGCCACTCAATGGCTCCAGCACATGCTGCCATGGACGAATGGCACGTGGTGATCGTATCGCAATCTCATGACCAGCCTCCAAGGCGCGGATGCAGTCGGGTACAATGCGGTCCTTGGCCCAGTCGCCGCCACCAATCACGTTGCCCGCCCTGACGCTGGCAATGCTGACATGGTGCTTACGGCCATAGTCCTGAGGGTTGAAGAACGAGCGTCGCCACGAACTGATAGCAATCTCTGCAGCACCCTTCGACGACGAATAGGGATCGTAGCCGCCCATCGGCTCATCCTCCCGATAGCCCCACAGTTGCTCACGGTTCTCATAGCACTTGTCAGTGGTTATCATCACTACTGCCTTCACGCTCTTTGTCTCGCGTACTGCCTCCATTACATGGATGCTGCCCATGACATTCACCTCATAGGTCTCCACTGGCTTTTCGTAGCTGAGCCTCACCAGTGGCTGTGCCGCCAAGTGGAACACCACCTCCGGCTGATACTCCCTGAAAATGGCCTTTAGTCGTTCGCCGTCGCGAATGTCGGCACGGATGTCGGCCAGCATCTTGCCGCCAATACCCGAAAGCACGAAATTATCCTTTTCAGAATACGGATCCAAGGCTACGCCCACTACCTCGGCCCCCATCTCATGGAGCCAGATGCAGAGCCACGAACCCTTGAAGCCCGTATGACCAGTCACCAACACGCGCCGTCCTCGAAACGTCTCTCCTATCAGTTTGTCGTTCATACCTATTTTATAATGGGGTTGCTAATAAAAAACTAACCCGCCGAAGCCTCGCAGAATTTACGGATAGTTTGGACCATGTACTGGAGCTTCTCAGGGGTCATGCCGGGATAGACGCCGACCCAGAAGGAGTTGTGCATAATGGTGTCGGTAATGGGCAGGTGGGTGCCGACGATGCGGTAGTCGCGCCCTTCCTGATACTGCTCGAAGGCAGGATGGCAGGTGAGGTTGCCAGCAAAGAGGTTGCGCGTCTGGATGCGGTGGTCTTCAAGGTAGGAGGTCAGCTCGTTGCGGGTGAAGGGTGCATCGGGCTTGACGACGATGAAGAAACCAAACCAGCTGGGACGGGAGTTTTTCTGTGGCTCGGGCAGCAATAGTCCAGGGGTGCCACGAAGTCCGTCGTAGAGGGTTTGGAAGTTCTCGCGACGACGCTGCACGATATAGTCGAGTTTATCCAACTGTGCGCAGCCGATGGCGGCCTGAAGGTCAGTAGCCTTAAGGTTATAGCCAAGGTGGCTGTAGACGTATTTGTGGTCATAGCCCTGAGGCAGACGTCCGAACTGTCCGGTAAAGCGGCAGCCGCAGGTATTGTCGGTACCTCCTATGCACCAACAGTCGCGTCCCCAGTCGCGGTAGGAGTTGACGTATTTGTGGAGTTCGGGGTTGTTGGTGTAGACGGCCCCACCCTCGCCCATAGTCATGTGGTGAGGCGGATAGAAGGATGAGGTGCCGATGTCGCCAATGGTGCCTGTCTTGCGCCACTCGCCGTCGATGAAGTACTCGGAGCCGAGGGCGTCGCAATTGTCCTCGACAAGCCACAGGCGGTGCTTGCGGCAGAAGTCGACAACGACTTGCAGGTTGAAAGGGTTGCCGAGTGAGTGGGCTATCATGACGCATTTGGTCTTAATCGAGAGGGCATTTTGCAGCTGGGTAACGTCGATATTGCCTTCGTTGAGGTTCATGTCGACGAAGACGGGTACGGCACCATACTGGACGATGCAGGCCACAGTGGTGGGGAATCCAGCTGCCACGGTAATGACCTCGTCGCCCCGCTTTATCTGCCGTTCACCAAGCTCAGGAGCGGTGAGTGCCGAGAAGGCAAGGAGGTTGGCCGAGGAACCTGAGTTGCACAGGGAGCAGTACTTGACACCCAGCCATTGTGCCAGTCGGGTTTCAAACTTGTGGGCCCAGGGGCCGGCGGTGAGCCAGAAGTCGAGAGAGGCATCGACGAGGTTGACCATTTCCTGGTCATCGAAATAGCGGCCTCCGTAGTTGACGCGTGTCTTGCCAGCCTCGAAAGGTGGCTGCTGGGCGTGGACCTCTCTATAGTATTCGCGGGTGAGTTCCAGTATTTGCTTTTTCAGGTCTTCTTTCTTACTCATATCTTTAGTTGTTTTGTTCTGTTTCAATTATTTCATGGGTACGGTGCGCTCCCAGCGTTTCCAAGGTGCCCGACCTTCACGCAGCAGTTTTTCGAGCATCTCGCGTTCGCGCACATTGTCCATACACTGCCAAAAACCTTCATGGATGTAGGACATGAGCTGTCCCTCGCGGGCTAAGGTTTCAAGCGGCTGCTTCTCGAAGACGGTAGTATCGTCATCGAGATAGTTGAAGATTTCGGGCTGCAGCACCATGTAGCCGGCATTGATGGGAGCGCCATCGGCAAGGTTTTTCTCGCGGAAGGCCTTCACGGCATTGTCGCCTCCGATGTTAAGGATACCTTTGTCCTGGGCTATCTTGACAGCAGTGAGGGTGGCAATCTTGCCGTGACTGCGATGGAAGTCGAGCAATTTGTTGATGTCAACGTCGCAGACACCGTCGCCATAGGTCATGAAGAAGGGTTCGCCCTCAACGTAGGGCTGTATGCGCTTGATACGCCCACCTGTCATGGTGTTGTAGCCTGTATCGACGATGGTGACCTTCCAAGGCTCAAGAGAACTCTGGTGAACCGTCATCTCATTGCGTCCATTGCGGAAGTCGAAGCTGACATCGGAGTGATGGATGAAGTAGTTGGCAAACCACTCCTTGATATACTCCTGTTTATAGCCGGCACAGATGATAAACTCGTTATGGCCGAAATAGGCATATTCCTTCATGATGTGCCAGAGAATGGGCATGCCGCCAATCTCGATCATGGGCTTGGGTTTATAGGCGGACTCCTCAGAGATGCGGGAGCCGAAACCGCCTGCTAAGATGACTGCTTTCATTCTTTTTGGGGGTTAGGAGTAAATATTTGCAGGTCGTCGTCCTCATAGACAGGACGGTATTGGTATTTCTGCATCCAAGGTTCGAGGTCGCGACGGAAGTCGGGCACGTCGTCAGTATCGTGTCCCCGCTTGATAAACACGATGAGCGGACACTTGCCATAGTCGGCCTGCTGGCGGTCGAGTCGCTCAATCAGTTCCTCGCCCATGAAGGTTCCCATCTGGGTGTTGCCAGTGAAAGGCAGCTTGCCAGTGGCATAGTAGAGTTCAGAGGCTTGGTTGGCGATGAGCAGCCAGGGGTTGTCCTGCCCATACTGCTGAATGCGACTTACCTCGTTACGATAGCGTTCTGCACGTTCGCTGTCTGTCATCACGTTGAGGGTGCCTGGCAAGGCAATAGTGGTGGTGGCCAGTCGTGACTCCGACTCGCCATTGGCGGCTACAACCATCTTGTAGACCATGAGCAGGGCAATGACAACGGCGAGGGCACATACCACGTTCTTCTGCCAGTTGCTGATAAGTTTGCGATAGCAGCAGGCAGTGGGCATGATGAGCAGTCCGGCACACCAGTGGAAGATGCCAGGAATGCCAATGTCGCTGCCGAAGGGGAAGAGATAGGCACAGATGAGGACATAGGACACCAAGGGCTGGATGGCTCTTGAAATGAGTAGCAGGAGTGAGCAGATGGCGATGGCCGAGAGATAGGGCTGACTGGTGAACACCAGCACAAAGAGAATAGCCAACAGCAGGAGGCGGATAGGCATCTTCAGCTTGTTTGGCAGGTGACCAGCGTCGCCATAGAAGAGGGCTGTGCCTGCCAAGGCCAGCACCTGAAGTCCGATGTTGACGTAGCTCTTGAGATAGACACTGAAGAGGTTGGACGAAGTGTGGGAGTTCTGTACTGGCAGGGCGTCTCTGAGCGCGGAGCTCTCGTTACCGTTGAAGGTGCCGAAAGCCTCGTTGACGGCTGCCATGAAATAGGTCCAGTGACCCAAAGCCACCATGAGCGCCAACACGACGACGCAGCCTGTGAGAATACCGCCGCCATAGAAGGAGGCAAGTCTTAGGCCCCGTTTCCATGACTGCAGGCAACCACAGATAAAGGGAATAAGCACCAGTGCTGCCAAAGAGCCGTTGACGATGCGTGCAAAGAAGGCAATGCCAATCATCGTGCCAGCCACCCAGAGCCACATGAGTTGTTGCTCAGACTGCTGCCATCGTGACATGGCGTAGACAGAGGCCGACATGAGCAGGAACGACAGGGTGTCGTAGTGGAAAGTAAGCACGAACGATGGGAAGAGGAAGCTCACAAAGATGGCCACTGCCGCTACACGGGTGGAGTGGAACCACGGCTTAAAGGAGAGGTAGAGCAACCAGATGGCAGCCGTCATGGTCATGGTCTCCAACACGCGGAAGCCTAACAGTCCGAACTGTCCGAACAGCAGGTGCCACACGCCGCCTATAAGTCCCGTCAGGTAGTAGTTGAAATAGAACGTCATCGCCTCGGGATGGCTGAAGATGTTCTGATAGAAGGTCATACAGAACCCCATGTCAATGGAGTCGATGCCCTGCAGTCCCATCAGCAGTCGGTATAGGATGCCGATGATGAATGCGCCAGTGATGTATTTCTTTTCTTTTGTCATAGCTTATTGAGGTTGTAATCGGTCTTGAGTCATTCGTTCCATATATTGTTGGATGATAGCCTTGAGCTCGCGCTCCATCTGCGGCTGCTGCGGCAGATGGCCTGCGAGGTTGTGCTTCATCATTGAGTCGGTAAGGCTGTAGACGGCACGGGTATGCTGTCCGTCAAACTGCAGCAGGTGTCCATGCTTCACATACTGGTAGATGCCGTTGAGGTAGTTCACGGCCCAGGTGCTGTCGGCAGGGGTATTCATCAAGTCGATGCCGAAGCCGAAGTAGGGGTCAGGGTAATGGAGCATGCCCATGACGGTGGGCAGAATGTCAATCTGCTGGGCAATCTTTGGCTCGACAGAAGGCTCACGGCTGCTGCCAGGCTCATAGATAATGATTGGTGAGCAGAAACCGCCGAGGTCAGTCTGGTAATAGTCGTGGTCGCTCATGTTCGTATGGTCACTGGTGAGGACGAAGATGGTATTCTGAAACCACGGCTGGCGGCTGGCTTCTTGGAAGAATCGGCCTATGGCCATATCGGTATAGCGGATGCACTTGTGCATGATGATACCTTCCTCAGGGTAGACATCCCTGTACTTGTCGGGCACCACGTAGGGATGGTGGGACGAGGCAGTGAAGACAGCTGTCATGAAGGGCTGCTGCATCTCGTTCATCTTTGTGCAGTAGTATTGCAGGAAAGGTTCATCCCAGATAGCCCACATGCCATCGAAATCTTCGTCGCCATTGAAGCGGGCATCGGCATCGTAGTCCTCTCGACCATAATACTCCTGGAACCCCGTCTTGCGGGCAAAGGCCATAAAGCCCATGGAGCCACGCTGGGCACCATGGAAGAAGGCCGTCTGATAACCCTTCGAGCCCAACAACGAGGCAATGCCCGACACCTGATTCATCGAGGCAGGCGTCAGGAAGAAAGGCTCCACAAACATGGGTATCGACGAGAGGATGCTGGGCATGCCGTCGATGCTCTTGCGACCATTGCAGAAAGAGCGTTCGAAAGTGGTGCTCAGGCTGATGAGGGAGTCCACATGAGGGGTGTAGCCCTTATAGGTGCCGTTCTCCAAATTCCAGTTCAGTGCACCGATATACTCGCGGCCAAAGCTCTCGACAATGAGGACAACGACGTTCTTCTTCGTCATCGGCAACGTGTCAGACGGCACATGGATGGGCGAGAACACGGCCTCCATCTCCTGCTGGTTGTCGTAGTATTCAGGCACGACAAACACCGCCTTGCCGATGGTGCGATAAAGCGAGAAAGGCGTGTTGAGCACCAAGGCCGCATCAGTAGGACGATCGACATATTGATTGGCATTGCTGATGGTGATGGGACGCACTGCCGTAGCAAAACCGCCACGGATACCTGCCACCACAAACGGGGCAAGTGCTGCCAGCGAAAGCAGCGTTGTAAGGTCGTAGCGCCACCATGACAGACGGCGGGCCTCCAAGCGCGGCGTGGTGTAGAGCCGCCACAGGGCAAAGGTCACCACAACGGCCAGCAGGATGAAATACCAGTGATGGAGGGCTTCCGTGAGGAATACACCGCCCAGGTTGCCCTCGTTCTGGAACTCGCTGAACACGGTGGTAGTGGTGCGTCTGAGGGTGTAGGGGAAGTAGGCTGAGTCGCAGAGGTTGACTACCAACGACAGGTCGTTGACAATGACAAAGACCCAGCGGCAGAGCTGGTGCCACATTTGCGTTTCCTTCCAATGGAGGGGCAGCAGCATCAGCACGATATAGGGGATGTTGGTGACGAGGATGGCTGCCGTGTCGAACACCAGTCCTCCCTGCAACACCTCTGTCGTCAGGCTGTCTGAGAAGTAGCTCCAGTTGTCGAGCAGGTAGGCCATACGTGCCACGAAATAGACCACGTAGGCCAACAACAGGTTGACCAACGTTGCCACTAACGGCGACAGGTATGACTCCAATATCTTTCTCATCTTCTTAGTTCTTCATTTTCAAATCCTTCGCCGCCGACTGCAGTACCGCCTTTCCGATATGAATGAGGCGCTCGGCATCGGGGCCTTCTCCCTGAATCATCCGGTTGGAGGTCAGGTCGAACATGGCCCGCCCCGTGCTGTCGACCATGATAATACCGTTGTTATAGGTATGCACTGCCACCCTATGGGTATAGTTGCTGCTCATCACGTCGCGGCTATAGCGGTAGTCGGCATGGCTCATGCCCATCTGCCCCAGCAGCGTGGCAGGAAGGTCTGTCTGGTTGCAGATGCTCTTGATGCGGCGAGGGGCTTTCACGGCACCACCCGTCCACACCATCGGTATGTGGTCGTGTCGGGGGTCTTCAGCCCCTACCTCCCGATAGTCGATGCCATGGTCGGGCAGCAAGACCACCAACAGGTTCTCCCATGATAGCGTCTGGCGAAGGGCGTCGACAAACGTTCCTATGCATTGGTCCAGATAGTAGAAGGCATTAAGCACTTCGTCGTCGAACTTCTTCAAGGGCACATCCCACGGCTCATGGCTCGACAGCGTGGAGAACCCGATGAGGAAGGGCTGCTTTCTGGCATCATAGTCGGCTATCTGGCGGGAAACGGCACTAAACATGATATCGTCGCGTACCCCCCACTCTGCCGACTGCTGCTCCTCAGCTGTAAAATCCTTCTTCCACGTGAGCTGTTCGAAGCCAGTGCCTATCAGGTAACTGCGCATGTTGGTGAAGTTGATGTCGCCGCCATAGAAATAGCTCGTGGCATAGCCCTCGGCAGTGAGCGACTTAGCCAGTCCCGGCAGCAGGCGCGACTTCGAAGGCATCTTCATGACCGACGACACAGGGAACGACGGATAGCCGCTATAGGTACACACCGTGCCACGATCGGTACGCCAGGAGTTGGCATAGCAGCTGTCGAAGCTCACACCCTCCTGCATGAGCTGCTCCAGGCGTGGCATCACATCGGCACGTCCTTCCAAGCCAGTGAAGATGGCACCACA
>Ga0310690_10003962_pt1 | contig 21598 bp, 47 predicted proteins | sample AusTroGonzalo_MG_2_FD_207661 | JGI IMG/M metagenome (GOLD analysis project Ga0310690, IMG submission 207661) | Bovine rumen microbial communities from tropical cattle in Woodstock, Queensland, Australia - Gonzalo_04 (v2) (version 2) | ecosystem: Host-associated > Mammals > Digestive system >... | reverse complement strand
GCGGAGCACACCTTTGGATTCGTTAGGGAGACGCCTGAAAAAATTGGATAACCCTTCTCGTCAAATCCTTCAAATTTTTCCTCTATTGGTAGGCTATAACGAGAGCGTATTAATTTTGTTGCCATAATTGGACGACGATACGCAGCTTTAATTATATACTAATCTTTCCGCAACTAAATAAGAGTGCTTTTGATTATATATGCTTGTCGCCCTGTGGCAGTTTTCATTTTTTCTTCCCAGTATTGAATGGCTTCCCGCAACTAAGCGAGAGCAGGTATGTCCGCAATGTCTTGTTTTGTAATTGTTATTTTTGGTTGGAATATTATATTTTTATCTTCTGTTATCATGTTATAGATACCACTTTCGCCATTTTCAAGTTGGGAAACAAGACCTTCGAAGGAAGTTTCTCGACGGTTAATAGTAACCATACGATTGTCAGTAAGAATAGCTTTCTTCTCTCTGGCGATGCGTTTTTCTTGTTTCTCCGCACCGATAATTAAATAATTAGCAAGTGACTCTAAATATTGCTCGGTTGGGGAAATGTGATTTTCCTCCAAATCCGCAAGTATCTTTTTTACTAAATTATTTCGTTCTTCGGGGGAGTCTATTGTATAGTCTAATTTGATTATAAGACTCACCTCCAATTTTTACGCTTTCTGTTAATATTATACGAAAAATTTTTTCTATTGTCAAATTTTGCCCTAGGTTGACTTTTGCGGAAATTTTTGGTATAATATAACCAAGAGAAAAAGAAAAGAGAGGTGCGGAAATGCGAATACTAGCTTATATAGGTGTATTTATGTTAGGATAGCTATTTGCGCAAATTGTGCGATTCATTATACGATATTTTTGTTAGGAAAAAATTATACAAAGATGGAATAATGCTACTGTAGTATTTTGTATTTCTTTGGGAGATAAGGATGTAGAAATTTATGATTTTTCAAGATGGGAAGATGAAGGAACTGTTTATGTGTAGACTATTTTGGGAAAAGAAACACAAAGATACTTGCCAAAAGAAAGTTATGAGATGTTAAAAGAAAGTAAAGATGGAGTAATAAATATTGCTTCAGGAATTAATATAATAAAAACAAACAAAAGGAGATTTTTTATAGAATCATGATTAGACGAAAAATTGATAGCTTGGGAAGAGTAGTAATACCCAAGAGCTTACGAGACCAAATGGGACTAGTAGATGGAGATATGTTGTCAATGGAATGGGATGGAGAAGAATTGCACGTGCGGAAATACGAAAAACCGATGGAAGAAAATGAAAAGTTGTGCGCGGCAATTGATATGCTAGAAGCTATGGGATACACGGTATCGAAAGAGAAGAAAGTGGTAAGAATATCGTGATTTGGATTGGGGAGAATATTTGGTGGGGAAGTGTGGGAGAGCCATATCACTTTAGTTCATTAAAGTATTAAAGTCCCAAAACCCACCGCCCCGGTAGGTTTATAATCGCTTTTCATCTGGTTAGCAAACGCTAACCTATTGACAAAAATAATAGGAGTCCTGGCAGGATGCACAAAAACCGCCCCTGGAATTTGTGCATCCTGCCCTTTTTCAAAAAAAATCAATTTTTTTTTGAAAAACCTATTGACAAAAAAATGATTCTGTGCTATTCTGTATTTGCAATCAAGAGTTGCACAAAACAAACGAAAAACAGACCGCGATACACGCGGGCGCGAAAAATCTAAAAAAGGACGGATAGAACAATGTGGGAATTGTGCATAGTGAATAATGAAACCGCCGAGCATAGAATCTATTTTGGACATGGCGCGCGCGACTGCTACGAACAAGCGCGGGAACATATCGGCGCGGACTTTTCCAACTGGACGACGATTTACTGCTACTATATCGACTAATGAAAGGGGATTATATCATGTTTAACTGGGAAGAATACGAAGCATACCTCGAAACGAAGACCACCGAAGAAATCAAGTATATCGACTTCATCCTGTGGATGAAAGACCACTGGGACAGGGACGACTGGGCGCGTGAGGGCTGCATCGACCGGGTGCTCGCTCGCCGTCGCAAGGCCGAACAGCAGTAACATACAGAAAGGGGCAAAGACAAATGTTTGAGGACTTTGACAGCATCGTGAGCAGCTTCTTTGAAGCTATCGACACCATCACCGAACAGATTCACGGCAACACCGAAAACACCGAAGCGTAAAACATAAGGACAGCACCGGGCGGGCAACCGCTCGCCCGGCAACATAAAAAAACAAACAATATATACAGCTTAGAAAGGGGCTAATAAAAATGGTTAAGATTCTGAATGTTGCAAAGTACGCGCTTGAGCATAAGTACATCGTGGCGCGGTTCGTCGAGGGTGACTGGTGGTTCTACGGCGCGTGGGACGATTTCAGCGAGGCCATGCACGCGGCTATGGCCGAGGGCGGGCAGGTCTTCCCGATTGATGAGATTGACGCGCAGGTCAATCCGTGGGCGTGGTGAGGGGCAACCCTCACCACCACCTAAACAAAGAAAGGAGCAGAAAATCATGTATATCATCATCTATCAGGGACAGGTGCTGAGCACTGTCGTGAGAGACTACAGCGAAGCCGAAGAGTATATGCGCAGCCACTACGGATGCTATGACCACGATGAACTGTTCATCGAAGAAGCTGATAAGGAGGACATGGAAGACATGGAATACTACGAGTATATGAACACTATCATGGAGCTTGAGATGGCCAACATGATTTACTGGTTTCCCAGGAACGAACACATTCCCACGGACGAAGAGATGGAAGAAATGGCGCGATACTATGGAGAAGCATAAAGCTTCTCCATAGTGAAACTAAAGAAAAAGAAAGGATGCAAAGAAAATGTTCTACACCATTATGAAATACAATCACGATACCGATGCCTTTGAGCAGGCAGGTGGACAGTACGACACCCTTGAGCAGGCCAACGACATGGCGGACTTGATGGCGTTGGTCACCAGTGACGACTACAGAGTAGCAAAGATTTACTAATATAACAATATACAGAATACAATGTATATTCACTCGAATATACATTGTATTCTTATTTACTCACTTATTGTATATTTATATAGTAATATGTATAAATATACGTCGCAGGCGCGCCGGCGGATGTGGCGCGCCTCATTTGAATAAATATACAGCCCATGCATAAAGCCAGGCGGCAGGCCATACGCGCGAGCGGCCGGCCCGTTTCCCGAAACCCTGGCAAACATCTTTCGTCATTTTGCACAAATTTTCAAAACCCTCTTGACAAGCGCGCCCATCTGTGTTATAATCAGAGTATCAAAAGAAAGGAGCTTATCCCAATGCTGAAAAAAATCTATGCAACCATCATGCCCTATTTTCTTTTCATAATCATCGGCATCGGCCTCGGCCTGTTCACCTCTGCCCTCATCTATCTGTGCGGTTTCTCCCTCTGCGGTATTTTCCACATCATTCCGGGGGAATTACTCGAAGCTGTTTCCGCCTGCGTTGGCTTTTTCGTTTCCGTTCTGTTCTTCATTTTAGAGGGGTGAAAACCCCTCCCCTTTCTTTTCTCCATTTTACTTTAACGATTTAAAGTGATAATTCATTAAAGTTTTCCTGGCTTTCCTGGTTTCGCCCCATTTTACTTTAACGATTTAAAGTGAAAATGCGCTAAAGTTAAAGAAAAAAATTTCAAATTATTTTTCAAAAAACTCTTGACAACCTATTCATTTTGTGATACAATTAAGTAAACAAAGGAAGGGAGCGCACTGAATTATGAATTGGATGAACGCAAGCCCTCACGCATACATCGAACGCCGGGAGCGCATTGAATACATCGAATACAAACTCGGATTTGGCGAACCGGTTTTCACCTACCCCTCTAATTCAAATCCAAATAATGACGAAGAGCTGACAAACACCGGAGTGATTATCATTCGAGACCGAAAAACGCGCCTGTTTGTAACCGCTTTCATTGCGACGATTGGAAAAGTCACCGCCGCCTATAAAGCAAACGGATACAACAGAGTCCCCGATGAAGTTTATAAAAGAGTAATTAAAAACAGATATTTGTATGAAAATCAGCCCAAATATTAAGGGCTGATTTTTCTTTTATTTTCCAAAAGAAAAAAGAAAAAAATACTTGACAATTCAAATAAAATGTGGTATAATTAAAGTACAAAAAGAAAGGAGATAATTTCAAATGAAAAACACTCTTGGCGCATGGGATTGGGTTCTCATCGTACTCGTTAGTTGCCTTTTAATCACCCTTTTCTGTCTCATTAGCCACCCCGATGATTCCGCCAAAAACTACTACGCGATGACCGCCGAAGTGGTCAATGTCAGTGAAGACCGCGACACCGTAACGGTCGAAGACTACAACGGAAATCTGTGGGAGTTTTACGGCGCGGAAGATTGGCACGAAAAAGATTGCGCTTCCCTGCTGATGGACAGCAAAGGCACCGATACCATCAAAGACGATGAAATCATCAAAGTAACCTTTTCCGCGTGGGATTTGAAAAAGTAAAAAAAGAAACCAAAGCGCCGGGGATTAAATTCCTGGCGCTTGCCTATTCCAAAAGAGAAAAGAAAAAACAGAAGCACAGCACAAGAACGCGGAAAAGGCAAAACCGAGCGGAAAAGCCATTCGCGCAGACCCGGGGATACAGCCTGGTTACCCTACGCTAACTGCGCACCATCTTGATTTCCTGGCTTTTGGTTTTGCGTTTTATTTTCAATTTTGTTTTTATTTCGTTTCGGTTTCCGTTTCGTTTCGGCTTTTGAAATGATTTTCATTTCAATCCAGTTTTTTGAATTAAAATCCGCCCACGGTCCTGGCGCCCGATTTTTGCATAAATATCCAGTGCGCTGTATAAAAATTCTTTTATTTTTTTCAAAAAAACTATTGACAAATCCCGAAATCCGTGCTATAATGTAGTCACAAGGTAAGGAAAAACCTCAACACCAGAAAGGGAATACAATGGAGCACTTCGAATTCATGGACACCATCCTCACCGAGCTGGCCGACGAGTTGGCTATGCTGGCCGACTTTGATGAGGCCGATCCCTATGAGGGCATGGACCCCGAGGACGATGATTGGGAAGAACCCGATTGGGGCCTGGAAATCGGCTTTGACCCCTATGCGGGATGCTACGACTTTGACTGCTGATGCGGTCAAAGTCGTAATTTTTTTTATTTTTTTTGAAAAAAGTACTTGACAAACACACAGGTCTGTGCTATAATTAAGGTACAAAAAACGAAGGGAGAACAAAAAAAATGACCATCTACATCGCCAACCACGCCGACAAAATTGTCGCCATTGAGGTTTCCGAGGATTTCCGCGTGCTTGTCACCGATATTGATGACGAGGGCGTTCCGGGGAGTGCCTACGAAGAAGCCGCTGAAAAGCTCAGACAAATCGGTTATGATGCTATCGACAATCCCTGCGAAGCCTACCTCAACTATGAGGATGCGGAAATTGCTTTCGACCCCATCCTGGGCTGGTGAAAACGCCGGGGGAGTTGAGAAAAAAAATCAACTCCCCCCAAAAAAACTCTTGACAATATCCCAAAAGTATGATATAATAAAGACACAAATGAGGGATGCGGAGCAGAGCCAAGAAGGTGTGGCCCACGAGAGCCTGTAAGACTCCGACGACAAAGTCCTTGACCGCACGGAGTCCTGTTGTGCGGAATATAAATGTGATCCAGCACCTACCACTTGTAATGAACCCCATGCAGGCCTGCAATGGCGTAAGGTGGAGCAAGAACAAATGGGTTGGAAGGTAGGGGACGGCAGGACGACCCAAAAAAAAATAAAAAAAAGTACTTGACAAATCGCGAATCATGTGCTATAATAAAGACACAAACGGGGAAGGAAAACCCCTCAAACCCGCGGGGTAATCAGGTCACTCTCCGCAGAGCCGCAAAGCGCACCTAGTCCGAAAGCGTGTGACGCATGACAGTCAGTAAGCCGGCCCTCCGCGTAATAAATCAGTAGACCCAAGATGCCGGGGATGGCACAGTGCGTGGGGTAGAATGGAAGAATTCCCTCACCGCCCCGGATGGACGGAGCAGAGCCAAATCCTTTCTATTCTTCTCAATTTTTCATTTTTTTCACTCTTTGGCATTCACCCTCCTGGATATTTATTCAGGAGGGTGAATACTTTTTGCGAGCCGCGCGTCCCCGGCCCAGACGCGCGGCTTTTGCATAAATATACAGCCTTGCGAATTTTTATACAGTTTATTCGTCATTTTGCACAAAAAAATTTTTCCTAAAAAAAATGCTTGACAAACAACGCAATCTATGGTATAATACAGACAGAAAGAAACGAAAGGGGAACACCAAAATGACTATCAGGAAACTTTCCAGAATGCCCTATGCGCAGGCCCATGTTGAAATCGACGAAGCCGGCAACACCTATCTGTTCAGCTATGTTACCCTGGTATGCGCCATTACCAAAGACGGTTGGCTGACTTGCACCGGCACCTATAGCCCGACCACTCGCAAACATATCGGCGCTTTTATGCGGGAATATGTCACGTATCCCAACGGAGAGGCCGGTTGCTATCAGGACGCCAAAGGATGCTATGAAAACGGCTATCGCTTTAATGTCTACACCGGAGAAATCGAATTTCTTAAAGGTTGAGAGTAAAATCTCAACCTTTAAATTTTACAAAAAAAATATAAAAATTTATAAAAAAATGCTTGACAAATAACTATTCTTGTGATATAATCAAATCAGAAAAAACGAAGGGAGAACAAAAAATGATTTACGCAAAGGAAGCCTCTGAGATTACGAAAAAGAACAGCAACAACAATGACCGTGAAACTGTCATTAAAAAAATCCTGCCTGCTATCAGCACTCAAATCACCGTAGCCGCTCAGCACGGTTGTACTGAAGCCGCCATTACCGCCAAGGATATCAATCGAATCGTCGGCTTTGTTATGATGACAAAACAAGAAAAGATGGATGTCATCAAAAAAGAAGTTGAAAGCTATGGCTACGAGGTTTGGATTACACCAAGCTATTCTTCCATTCATTTCAAGTGGTAAGATCTATAAAAAAATTATAGATCTTACAAAAAAACACTTGACAATCAACCAAAAGTGTGATATAATACAGACAGTGAGAGGGCGATGAAAGGCACTCAGTAGCTAAGCCCTTGCGGTAATGCCCTTGGGATGGGATTGAAAAGTTCACCGGAGTAATTCCCTTGAAAAATAAACCCGGCACCGGCCTTGGTGCTCGGCAGTAAATATGGGTTCGGCGGGAGAGGAGGAAAAGCCGTGAAGAGAATCAGAGCACAGCCCACCATCCGATAGGTTTCAAAAATACTAATTATTTTCCCTGCCATACACCCTTTTGGATTTCCGCTTTATCCAAAAGGGTGAGTTTTTATTCGGTCGCGCGCCCACGGCCCAGGCGCGCGAAATTTGCATAAATATACACCTTACTGTATAAAAATTCATAAAACTTTTTTTGAAAAAATGCTTGACAAATCCCGAAATGTATAGTATAATGTAACCAGAAAACGAAAGGGGAACACAAAAATGATTAACATTCGCTCGATTCGCAAGCTCACCAACAATGACGGCCTGACCCTTAAGAATGGCAAGCCCATCACCTATAAGAGCGGTTGGCAGGTAGCAACTGAAGGCGTCGAGTGCTACAATGCCCGTGAAGCTATCAACGCGGTAAAGGCTTACAATGGCGACTGTGGCGTATGGTTCTCTGATGGCGTCTACTATATCGACAAAAGCCGCCGGGTTAATACGAAGCATGAAGCCCTCATCATCGGCCGCCAGTGCAATCAAATTTCCATCCTCGGATGGCGCAATATGACCCTGGCTTACTGCTAAAAGAGGGCATACAAATGGAAAGAATTCATATCGCGAAAGACGGCAAATTTGCCCCACAAAGTCCCGAAGAATATGAAGCAATTATTTATTTGCTGACCGGAGAGCTTTTCTATTTTGAATATCTCCACCCTTCCACAAGAAAATATCTCAACCTTATAACAGAAGAAGAAAAAAATTTTGTCAAATCTAAAAAAAAGTACTTGACAAACACGCCAATCTGTGATATAATTAAACCATCAAAGGGAAGGAAAACCCAAAACCAGAAAGGAAAATACTATGAAGAATAACGACACTGTGACCTACACCCTCACCAATGGCATCACCATCACGGCAAGCCGTGAGTATGTCAATCAGCTTCGCAAGGAGCAGGCCGAGAGAGCGCGAGAAATCGCTGCCAATGGGGGACGGTAATTCCGTCCCCCAACAAAAAATAAAAAGGAGAACAAAAATGAACTGGACTACTTACTGGTGGGAAATCTACGGAGAAGACAGTGACCTCTGCGGAGAAGAATTCCTCACTGCCCTGCCCAACAACGCAACCTATGAAGAGCATGAAAAATATGCCATGGAGCTGTTCCCCAATGAATGGCTTAACTGCCTCGGCTATGTCACCGAAGAAGACGCGGAAATGATGGGGCTTGACACCTATTAAGGTGTCACCCCAACAAAATAAAAAAAGGAGAAAATAAAAAATGAAAAAATTCGTAATTTTCCTGCTCATTGTCTGCATCGCCCTCTCTTGTGTCGGATGCACCGAAGCGGAGCGCGTGTCCTACAATGTGAGCAAAGAAGCCGACAACTTTAATGTGTGTCGAGAAATCATCGTCATCAATGTTCGTGATGAAGTTGTCCTGTATACTTTGACAGGTTTCTTCTCACTCCAGGACGAGGGCCACAGCGAACTTGTGGTAGTTTCAGAAATCGGCCCAGGTAGGTATAAGAAAGATTTTATTTATCTGAACGAATATACCACCTATGTCTGTACCGACCTCACGGGCGCCGATGTAGATCCCTATCACTATGAGCTAAATATCCTGCCGAAGATGCTCCCCGGTTTCACCTTCACCTTTAACGACTAATAATAATATGAGCGGTTGAATAATTATTCAGCCGCTCGTCCACTTGCGCGACGAGCGGCGTTTGGCTTAAAACAAGGGTTGCGAATTTTTATACACCAAAAGTGAATGAATATTCATCAAAAAAATTTCACGAAACCTATTGACAAATGCGCATTTGTGTGTTATAATGTGAATACAGAAAACGGAAGGAGAACAAAACAATGTTTATTCGTGATTTCTATGAAGCCCTTGACATTCTCACCGAAGCACTGGAAAGTGATGTCTCCATTTGCGTTGAACGTATTACCTCATCTTATTTTGGAGAAACTTTTCAAGTTTATCCCAATCGTAATATTAACGAATGCTATCAAGTCAACATCAAGACCCGTCGGGTCGAATATCACTATGAAGATACTTGGAGACACCCCGAACACCGCGTGATTATTTCAGAAGGAGAATTAAAAAATGAAAAAATTTAAGTATAAGGATTTCCGCATCGGAGAATATCTCTTCACAGTAAGAATATGGGATTGCGGCATCAACTGCCTCGGTCACAGAAAATTTAATTATGAGGTCTGCGAATGGCACCAGCCTCCAACCAACTGGTGGAAAAGACTTTTTACCAATCATAAAATTGCTGTTTATCGCAAAGACGCATGGTATAGCCATCTCCCCCGTTCCTTAGAGGAAGATATTATCAGTACCTGCACCGTAACCGCACGAGAACTGGACAGTCTGAAACGAGCTCAAGAAACGTGGGAAGAATTTTAATCTTCCCACGTTTTTATACAATTTAATGAATAAAAATTCAGCCGGCCGCCATCCCACGCTGCGGCCGGTTTTTGCATAAATATTCACTCTGGGGAATAAATATTCATAAAAATTTTTTTCACAAACCCCTTGACATTTCCCGAAAGGTGTGGTATAATGTAGTCACAAACGAAAGGAGAACAAAATTATGAAAACTGATTACAAGGTCCGCGCTGAAAAGTTCGCTCATGTCCTCGTTAAGCTGTTCGCAGATTGCGAAGATGTTATGGACTTCTATGACGCCGTCGACGAGTATAATAGCACTCACCGCAACTGCAATATGCTCTGCGATAACGGCATTTCTCGTATCGCTATCATTCGCTCTGATTATGTCATTAAGTTTCATCGTCGTGCAGACTTTGATAATTGGGCGGGCGATAGCTACTCCGAGCGCAGAGTATATGAAAAGGCGGTCAAGGAAGGTTACGCTTATCTCCTGGCTGAAACCACTCTGAAAAATATTGATGGCGTTGATGTTGCCATTATGCCCCGCATTAAAGGCGTTGGTTCTACCTCTCTGTATGGCTATACCACCCCTAAAGAATTACAGTGGTTGCGGAACAATGTTGGTGACCTGCACGCCAACAACTACGGACGCAGAGATGGCAAAATTTGCGTGATTGATTATGCGTGGGAAGTGTAAAAAACTTCCCACAAATTAAAAAAATGCTTGACAATCACTCCAAAGTATGTTATAATAAAGACACAAAACGAAAGGAGATAAAAACTATGGAAACTATCATCATTGAACGCACCTGCCCTTTCTGTGGTAAAGTGCAGGAAATCGAGGTCGGCTACTGGGATTTTTGGATGTGGAGCGAACAGGGTATGTCCGTGCAGAACGCTTTCCCCTATCTTTCCGCTGATGTGCGCGAAATCCTTATCAGCGGCATCTGTCCCCAGTGCTGGGATAATATGTTCATGGAGGGTGATGAAGATGAAGAATAAAATCGTCGAAAACGCCCTCTATGTGACCCTGGCTCTGTGCCTTGTCGCGCAAATCATTATCCGCGGCAGTTATATCACCGGACAGTTTATGTATCTTGCGGCAAATCTGATTGCGGTATTCCGCACTTTCAGTCTGAAACGCCCTATCGCCGACAAGGTGAAAGATACTTGCTTCCTCGCAGTAACCGCCGCCCTCATCGGCTACTATTTCATCAGCATTCCCCACTAATAAAGAAAGGAGAAAAAAAATGATTACCCTCACCATTCTTATCGCTGTCCTGTTTTCCTGCCTTATCTGCGCCATTGTTGCCGGAGTTGAAGCGTTCCCCGTGTCGGCTGTCCTTTACTGGGTCGTGACCAAGTGGCTGGTTCTCAATGACTTTACCTACTGGAAGTGGTATCTCATTTGTGCCGCCGCCCTGTTCATTATCAATCTGATTTTCGGCACCGGTAGGTCGAACAAGGACGAGTAAAAAAAATGAAAAGTCAAGAAAATTTTTCTTGACTTTTCAAAAAAAATATGATATAATATAAGTGTAAAGAAAAGAGATCAAAAAAATTATGTCCTGTACCCTTGAGAAACTCGTATCAGGTGTCCGCTCAGTAGAGCCGGCACTGTGGATAAGCAGGACAGCGCCGAAATAAAAGGGTAAGAGAATAAGGCGCTTACTCCTTATACCGGGAAGGATGTTGGTTTCCCCTCCTGTCTCATAAGCAGGATTACGCGAGTTCGATTCTCGCTCCCGGCACCACTTGTGTCTTTGTTGTTCTCCTTCCTTTCTGTTTGGGGCGGCCCAGTTTACCTTTCGGCTGGGCCGCCCCCAATTTTTCTTTTTATCTTACTCATTGCCCTCGCGCTGACAGGCGCCAGCGCGAGGAATTTGACTTAACAGTTGCCCTGGTGAATTTTTATCCACATTTCCGCATAAAAATTCGCTAATTTTTTTTCCTAAAAACACTTGACAACCGTGCCGATCTGTGGTATAATGTAACTACCAAAAGAAAGGATTGAATGTTATGATTATCTGCGGTTATCAAGGATGCGGAAAAACCACCTACTGCAAGGCTCACCCCGACACTACTCTCGACCTTGATTCTTCGGCTTTCGTCAAGCGTGAAGGATGGGAAGCTGAATATATCAAATTAGCTTCCATGTTTTCCGATACCGGCAAAAAGGTTTTCATTTCCGCTCATAAAGTGGTTATTGATTATCTAATTGCTAACGGATATTATTTTGAATTACTTATCCCCGCGCAAAACCCCAAAGCATGGCGCAATCGGTTAGAGTTTCGTTACAACATCAACCCCACGCAAGGCAATCTCAATGCCCTGCTTGACTTTGACCAGAATTACGAAACGGATATGGCTTTCTATGATTCCCTGTCCTGCGTCAAGCATTATGTGTCCGCAAAAGTTATTACTGATATTGGAGATTTTTTCTAAAAAAGTACTTGACATTTGCGCAAAGGTATGCTATAATGTAACCACAAATGAAAGGAGCGCGAACCTATGAAAAAGAATTATCGTCCGAAAATGAGTGATGAAGAGCTTCAACAGTATCTGCTGTTCAAGCGTAGAGGCTGTGTCGTTCCTGCGAAAAAGGGCAAAGGCTCTTTCAAGCGCAAGCCGAGAAATCAGAGAGGGGAAAAGTAAAATGTATAAAATTGTTTATCACAATTTACTAACCAACACCAATTTCCATGAGTATGGTTTTTGGCGATACACGCTTAAAAGATGCCTTTTTCTTGAAGATGAAGAATGGGCTGATGATGTAAGAATCTTTCCGCTTTGCCGAACATGGAAAATTTTCAAAAAGTGCCTTACAAGAAAAGTTGTTCAATCGCCGCCCAGTATCTATGGGACGTGGGATAATTAAGAAAGGAAAATAAAAATGGAAATTCGTGAAGGTTATTGGCCCTGTTTTCATCTTGGGTATTACATGTGCCCCGAAATTGAATCAGAAGGTAAAAAAGTCTTTAAATCTATCGAAGAAGCAATCGCTTGGATTAAAGAATATCGTAAAGATGAAATGAAAAATGCGCCCAATGATGGATGGATTACTGTCTACAAGGTGCATTGCAACGATGAAGAAATTTTTGACCTTGAATGTGTTGTAGAGCCAACACTTTGGTGCTATCTTGATTTCGATGATGAAACCGGTGCCGAAATTATTGTTTATAAAGAAATTGAAAAAAGCACTTGACAACTGACCAAAAGTGTGCTATAATAAAGCTACCAAATAAAGAAAGGAATTGATAAAAATGTTCATTATCTCTGTGTACGACCTGACCGATGGGCGGGAAATCCTGTCCCGAGCGTTCGACGATTTTGCGCGGGCTAACTACTTTTACTGGAATATGGTAAAAGCATGGCGTGATGACCCTGCAGAAGATGATTTCCGTCCTGGATATCATCCCTACGATGCCCTGTTCTACCTGTATACTGGTGAAATCGTGTGTGGCTTTGGCGAGGAACTCCCTCGCTAAAGCCCAAAAAAAAGGAGTAAATAAAATGGAAATTAACGTTGAAAAAATGTCAGTTAGTGACCTGCGCGACCTTATTAAAGCCGCAAATAATGTTCTGCGAAGCACCAAAGAAGACCGTGAAATAAAAGCAAGGGCCGCCATTCATAAGCTGTTTGTCGAACTTGCTGAACTGAATGTATCTATGCGCACCGGATACTATAATGATGTCATTGAAGAAACGGAAATCAATCTGACCTTTGATGAAGATTATGATGATTGAACCGCGGAATCCTTTCCGCGATTCTTTTTCATTTTGAATTTCTATACATTTGAGTGAATAAATATTCGGCGGCGCGCCCACGACCCAGGCGCGCCGAAATTCCATTATACCATACCCCACCAAAAAAGTCAATAGGCAATTTGCACAAAAATCTAAAAAATTTTTTTCCTGGAATTGGTAAACCTGCACAATTTCCAACTTTTTTGAGATTTTTGTGCAAATTGCCCAATGAATAAATATTCACGCCGGGGAATAAATATTCATAAAAAAAATGCTTGACATTCTGCACGATTTATGATATAATAGGCTTGCCGATGAGGGAAATGAAGATACACCCCACGGCAGAAAGTGAGGATTAAAATTTGAAAATTGACCGCAGAAAAAAGTATATTGCCGTTCTTGATACGGAAACGGCGAATGGCCTTGACGAACCGCTTGTCTATGACATTGGATGGGCAATCGTTGACAAGCAGGGGAATGTATACTGTCAGCGTTCCTATGTTATCAGTGATATTTTCTGTGAGGAAAGAGAACTGATGCAGAGCGCATACTACGCAGAGAAAATCCCCCAGTATGTTGAAGATATTCAGAACGGCAAGCGCAAGATTATTTCCCTCGCATACGCTAACCGAGTTTTCAAGAACGATTGCAAGCGATTTAACTGCACCACCGTCTGTGCCCACAACGCAAGATTCGACCTTCGAGCCGTCAACACCACGCAGAGATATGTGACGAAAAGCAAGTACCGCTATTTCTTCCCCTATGGGTTTGAGATTTGGGATACTATGCGAATGGCACAAGATGTCATTTGTCCGATGCCCACCTATCAGCGTTTCTGCACTGAAAACGGCTACACGCTGAAAAACGGCACTCCGAGAAAAACCGCTGAAATCCTTTACCGCTTCATTTCCCATGACAATGACTTTGAAGAAAGTCATACCGGACTGGAAGATGTTCTCATTGAAAAGGAAATTCTTGCTTACTGCATCAAGCAGAAGAAGAAGATGCGCAAAGGTGTCTTTCAGACGGAATTTGCGGGACAGCGTGTTCCCATTCCCGAAGCAGAACGCATTGAAGCGTATATCCGCGAACTGTGGGGCGAGTAAAATCGCCCCCGCAAAAAAAATTAAAAAAAATAAAAAAATGCTTGACATTCTCTCCCCTATGTGCTATAATAAAGATGCTCCGAGGGGAGCGAAAATAAAAAAGGGTTAGCCACCCAAAAAAAGGAGTTTGATAACTATGGCTAAGAAGATGACCAAGCGCGATTATTTCAATCGCATCCTGTCCTACGCGCACGAGGAGGACAAGGAATTCCTGGAGAACGAGCTTGACCTGCTCGACAAGAAGAACGCCGCTGGCCGGAAGCCCTCCGCGAAGCTGATTGCGAAGCGCAACGCCGATGCCGACCTGCGCGCCGCGATTGTGACCGAAATGGAGATGGGCGTCAAGTATACCGCCGCCGACATGGTTAAGGCTCTGCCCACTCTGGCCGCGGTTGAGGACATGACCGCCGCTAAGGTTTCGTATCTGATGCGCGACCTGATTGTGGATGGCTCTGTCGTCAAGGGTGTCGAGAAGCGGCGCACCTACTACTGGCTGTCCGAGTGACCAGCCCCAGCGCGGGGGGATTACTCCCCCCGCAATCCCCTTAAAAAGGAGTGAATCCAATGCCCAATGCGCAAGTTGCAAAGCTGATGAAAACGCTGAACATCAGCGAAGCTGAAGCCCTTGAGATTATTGCCGAAGATAAGGCAATCGACCGAGGCGAAAAACTCCACGAACTGCCGGACGAACTGAAAGCCGGAGCGAAGAAAGCAAGACGCGCTGACCGCAAAAAGTCTGGCCCTGTAAACCGTGAGCGCAAGGTGGACGAAACTAAAAAGCACCTGCTTGAACTGTGCCGTATTCCGCTTGAGAACGCCGGGGCAACCGTCCTGGAAGTGAAAACTGAAACGGAAGTCCTGTTCCAGTATGGCGAAGACACCTATACGCTGAAACTGACCAAGCACCGCCCCAAAAAGTGAGGGCGGTGCATCTTTATCCAGGCGAATGAATATTCATTCATTTCGTATGAATATTCAGCGGCCCGCCAGCGTAGCTGCTGGGCCGAATTTTCATTATACCACACCCCTCATAATTTGTCAATAGGCAAAATGCACAAATTTCAAAAAAGTTTTTCTCCCAAAATTGTGAATACTGCACAATTTCCAACTTTTTGAGGTAAAATCATTTCCGCATAATTATTCATCAAAATGTATAAAAATACTTCTTGACTTTTGATGTGGTCTGTGCTATAATGAGTGTGTCAAGAGGGAGAGATATGGGGAAACGCTAAAAAAGCTATCACCAAATTCTCGAAAAAAAATCAAAAAAAATTGAAAAACCCTCTTGACAAACTCCCAAAAGTGTGCTATAATAAAGACACAAAAGGAAAGGAGATAACACCTATGAGAATCTGCTTTGATATGGATGGCACGATTGCCAACCTGTACGGCGTTGATGGTTGGCTTCCGAAACTCCGTGCCTATGACCCCACGCCCTACGCCGAAGCAACCGTTATGGTCAATATGAATACCCTGGCGCGATATCTGAACCGCTTGCAAAAGTCCGGCTATGAAATCGGCGTTATCAGTTGGCTGTCCAAGACCACCACTCCACAGTATGATGCTGATGTAACCGAAGCGAAAAAGGCATGGCTGAAAAAGCATCTGCGTTCCGTTCACTGGGATTTCGTGGAATGTGTTCCCCACGGCACGGATAAAAATTGTGTCTACACCGAACCTTGCGATATTCTGTTCGATGACGAACAGCGCAACCGTGACAACTGGAACGGTATCGCCTATGATGTGGACAATATCCTCGAAATTCTGCGGGGGCTGTAATCAAGCCCCCACAGAAAAAAAATAAAAAAATCAAAAAAAGTACTTGACAACCAAGACTTTTTATGATATAATATCAATGTAATCAAGGGGAGCTGATAAACCCCACAAACAGAGAAAGTGAGTTGATACCATGAGTAAAAAGATGACCAAGCGTGAGCATTTCAATCGCATCCTGTCCTACGCCAATGCGGAAGATGTGGAGTTCATCAAGCATGAGATTGAACTGCTCGACAACAAGAATGGCGCCGAGCGCAAGCCGTCCGCCAAGACCCTCGCCAAGCGTGAGAACGATGCCGTCCTGCGTGATGCCATCGTTGCCGAGATGGAAGTCGATGTCCTGTACACCGCTTCCGACCTGCTGACCCTGCCGTCCCTGTCTGCTGTGGCTGACCTTACTACGGCAAAGGTCTCCTATCTGATGCGTGACCTCGTTGCCGATGGCAAGGTAGTCAAGAGCGTCGAGAAGCGCCGGACTTACTACAAGCTGGCGTGACCCACCAAAGGGGGGACAAAAGTCCCCCCAAAACTCCAAAGGGGTGATACCCAATGTCCAATGAAGCAGAAATCGCCAAATTGATGAAAAGCCTGTCCTGCACAAGAGAGGAAGCGCTTGACATCATCCGAGCAGACAAGGAAATCGACCAAGGCAAGCGTGTGGAATTTGACCTTTCTCCCGAGGAAGAGAAGCGTGCTAAAAAGTATGCTAATGCAAATATGCACAAAAAGCCTATCACTTTCACCAAAAGAGAGCGCAAGCCTGACGAGGAAAAAGAGGCGATTATTGCGGAAATTAGCCGTTTTATTGACTATTCCATCGGTTTTCCGACTGAAAATGTTGAAATTGTTAATAAAAATCGGCAAATTCGCTTCTCAATCGGTGATAATTGGTATGATTTGACCCTTGTGAAGAAAAATCCGAATAAATTTAAGCCAAAAGGGGATGAATAATCCCCTTTTGTGATGAAAAAAGGAAAATTTTGTGAATAATCAGAAAGAATTTCTCTATGTCGGACACTATGTAGACGAAGATGGAAATTACATTCTGAAAATCGGCACAACCAATGACTTGAAGCGTAGAAAATCCGAACATAACACCAAGTACCGCCGAGCAAAAAATTTCCGTATGCCAAAAAATCAATCTTTTGAATACGATGCGACAATCAAGCTTTCCAAATATAACACCTTGCGCTATGAAGATAAGACGCGCAAAGAATGGAAAGATGCGGGCATTGGCGAATTTGTGCGGAATGACCGATTTTGCTGTAAAGTAAAGCCCTCAAAAGTCTATGTAACGATTCGTAAAACCTATGAAATCACTCTGTAAAAATACAGAGTGATTTTTTATACACCTGGATGAATATTCATTCAATTGAATAATTATGCGGCCCTCTCGCCAACTAGCGCCGGCGAGAGGAATTCGCATTGTAAATACCCCAGTGAATATTTATGCGGAAAAATGAATAAATATTTTTTAAAAAATTTTTCCCAAAATACTTGACAAATCCGCACCTATGTGTTATAATGTAAGTGTCCTAAAGGAGAGGGCGCCCAAATCTCCCCCAAGGAATAGAGAGCCAAGATGTGCTGTATCTCTTGAGATAAAAACCTCTGACACATTGACCGTTTAGTGGATATGGTTTTCCATACACCGAACCTTTTTTAGAATAGGACAGACAAAAGGAAAAAATTAGTATGGACGGAGAAAAATAGGGCTTCCCTTCCGGAAGGGAAGCCCCTCCGAAAAAAAAATACTTGACAAATAATAAAAAATATGATATAATAAAGAAAAAAGAAAGGAAATAAAAAATGAAAGTAATCTTTATCATCTGGCTCGCATTCACCGCTATGACTTTTTTGTTCGCTGTTTTTGGTAGTATCATCGCCACGCGGAAATACGAAAAAAAGCATCCCCATGAACAAATCCTTCGCCGTTCCTTCGTTGAGCGAGTAGTTGCATTCCTGCGTTCTATTTTTATGTGTGCGATTCCGATTTTCCACATTCTTCTGTTTTTCGGATATTTATTTGCGTGGGACAAAATAATTGAAAAAACTATTGAAAATTTTGAAAATGAGGCTTGACAAAAGCCCTTCCGCATGATATAATAAATATAGAAAGAGAAAGGAAATAAAGTTATGATTGATTATTATTATAAACTTTATGGAGAACGATGGCATAATGCTTCTTGCCATCCGTGGGACAAGGAATATATTACAAATTGTACCGACCCCGATGAGGTCAGAGCAATTCGTTATTGTTTTGCCCCATTCGACGATGGATACTTTGAACACTGTATTATTGGTCAGTGTATTGACCAAATACAAAAATTAGAAGGGAGATAAAATAATGAAAACCTCCAAAGAAGACAAAATTCTGAAAAAGATTTATCTCGCAGGCTCCTGTTCCGCGGAGATGCGCACCAACTTGGTTCACCTTGCCCAGCACTTGCGCAACAACCTTTTTCAAAATTTTGAGGTCTACTGCCCCTTTGAACTCAAAATTCCGAACGCATGGGACTTGTCGCAAGAAGAATGGGCTATGGAAGTTTATCTGGCCGATGTTGCCGCCATTAGAGAGTGTGATTATTTCTTGATGGTCACCCCCGGCCGCAACAGCACCGCAGGCACAAACTGGGAACAGGGTTACGCCTATGGCATACAGAAACCTGTTATTGTTGCGCAGTATACCAACGATAATACCAGTCTGATGACCTACTGGGGATGCGACCATTTCCGCAATTACAGTGGATTTGCGGACTTGCTCGAAAACATCCTCGGACAGATTAATGACTATCAGCAAGGTGTCGAATCTACAAAATGTTCCACCATTCTCACCTAAAAGGGAAAGCTTAAAGCGCTTTCCCTTGATTTTTTTGAAATTTTTTGATATAATATAAATGTAAAGAGAATAAGAGAGGTGAGCAAATTGTCTATTGACATCGTAAAAGCTTTACTATTATTTATAGTAAACTGCTCACAAAGTGAAGATTGTGAAAAATGTTCACTCTGTGAATTTTGCGGAAAAGCGCCTTCCACTTGGTGCTAACGCCGAGAACCTTCGGGGTATCTCGTTTTTGCGCAGGTTGAGTTGATAGACATTTAACACCAAAATGTATAGTTATGCAGAGATTTGTATAATTTCCCATTTTTGGCGGCTGGTTGGCGAGCCAATTGGCCGAGTTTACGTCATAGTATAATCTCCTAAAAAATGTTGTAGAATGTTATAAGTGAATGACAAAAGATGATTTTCCTGAAATTGGATGCCGGGCCGACGACGAAGGAGGAAGCCCGCGTTTCCGATCGCATGACACATCACATATGCGCCGACCGACAGGGCAAAAGTGAGCATATATGCGCGCTTTCCCACAACACCCACCCCCCTTATTATTCCGATCGGTGACATTACATATGCTCCCTTGACATATTGTTTTTTCTCTCCTTGTAGTATAAATGTTCTTCTTCCTCTCTTCTCTCTATAACATAGACCGACCGGTTACCCCCGGCCGGTCATTTTTAGTGCTCGCATATGCGAGCCATTATCATACATTTAAGGGAGGGTCTCCCCTCCCTCCCTCCCTTATATTATAACATATTTTTTTAAAAAAGTCAAATTGGCAATTCAAAAGTAGCATACAAATTACCGGTCGCATATTTGACTTTTCAAAAATTTTATGTTATAATATATGTAGAAAATGATAAAAGGAGAGTATAGCCCTAATGAACAATATTGATGACATCCTTGCGAAGCTGCGCGCCGGCGCAACCGAAGAAGATATCGCAAAAGAGATGAGTAGTGCCCTCAATACCGCAGTCCAAAAGAAGAAAGAAGAGGATGCTAAACTGGCCGCACATGCTATAGAAAAGCGCACCGAGAAGCTGTGCGATAGAATCGCACGCGATTTGTGTAGTGTCCTTACTGATTTCTTTATCGGTCTCGACGAAGAGGATTTGGCAAAGAAGTGTGATGCTGCTAGCACCATTGAGTGCGTCAAAGAGACCCTGGAGGCTATTGCGGACCTGGCCAAGACTAATATTTTGACCAACTATATGAATCTACTGAAGTCTATTGATGACCTGCGCGCAGACGATAAACCGGTCTACAAGACCTATGAACCGCACGACGCAGATTCAATTGATGCGATTATCAACGATTGGCTTAAAAAGACCGGCCTTTAATGCCACGATTTTTTGAATAAAAATACTTTTAGCTGAGACTTTTCCACCGGATTAGTTTTTATTCCCGTAGAAAGAGCAATAACTCAGTTGGTTAAAAGCAAAACTTGTCCCTCTCTGGCGCAAAAGAAAAATATAGCGTCAGAGTAGGGATTTTTTACATATGCGGACCAATCGGTTACATTACTTTGGATTCTTTGTCGTGTAGCCGGTCGGTATATGAAACTATAGTAGGACCAAATGAAAGAGGTAAATTACGGTGACGGTCAGGATGTTTTGAAGATGCGTTGCGATACAACCGATCGGACCCCACAAACTCCATTTACCCATTCTCCCATACAAATATACATAAATATACATACATATAAATATACACTTATACTTATCTATATATATTCATTCATTATTTATTCGTTATCCACCCACATACTTATTACCACCCATTCATCTATGCAATTACCACCACTTGCTTATTCACTCAACCTTCCATCTTACTTACTCCTACCTATAATATAACCAAGTGCCATCCCACAGCAAAAACAAAACATTCCACATAATACCTCAAACATCTTTATCTCCTTTCATAAATATAACATCTTTCTTATCTTCTCTTATTAAATAAAATCCATACTTCTTCCTAGCCCTCTTATATATATAATAGTTCATCAATTTTGTAAAATTTTTTAATGTTTTTTTCCAAGTTACCAAACCACTTACAAATTCCTCTACAATTTCATCTAAAGTTTTCATTTCATTTTTCATTTTATCTTCTTGTTCCATTTCATTTTTCCAATAGTCCCCATAATATTCCCCCATGCCACAATCTTCGATTGTGTCCTTTTTTATAGATTCTTTAACCATTCTTCAAAATCCTTTCCCGTTTCTCTTTCATATGACTTTTTCATAGCTTCCAATAGTCGCTCTAACTCTTCAATACTTTCTATTTCTACCCCTGGATAAATTCCTTCAATCCCACTTGCGGAACTGCCCAATTCCTCTTTATTCTAAATCATATCCGGTATCCAACTTTTATTTTCCATTTCATTTTCCTTTCCAAACATTTTCATCCACCGCTCGAGTGATGATTTATTTTGGAGCACGAAGTGCGGAAAAATAAATCATCACGAGACAGTTTTTCCGTTTTGAATAAAAAACGGAAA
>Ga0310690_10003961_pt1 | contig 21602 bp, 19 predicted proteins | sample AusTroGonzalo_MG_2_FD_207661 | JGI IMG/M metagenome (GOLD analysis project Ga0310690, IMG submission 207661) | Bovine rumen microbial communities from tropical cattle in Woodstock, Queensland, Australia - Gonzalo_04 (v2) (version 2) | ecosystem: Host-associated > Mammals > Digestive system >... | reverse complement strand
ATCCCTGATTGATATCGTTCAATGATTCAATCATGCGCTCCCGAACATCCTTCTGGGTCTGACCGGTAATGGAGTGCTGCAAGCCAGTTGCAGGATCTGTATATCTTGCTTGCCAGTAGGAGTAGGTTTTTCCACTTGTGTTGTGGGTAATTCTGCGAATGGAGCCGGTTCCATTTGATGACCGACCCTTGGTTTTTACACGCGGCACAAGGCCTCCTTTCTGCCGCGCAGAAATATCACGAAGACATAATAGCATTCTGCGAGGCTGCTGGCAAAGGATTATTTTATCGCAAAAGAGATTTAAACCTTCACCCACCTCTTCCCTCAAGGAAGTCCCGGAGAGCATCCCGCGGAATACGGAGCTGTCGCCCGACTCGAACACTGCGCAGTTTTCCGGACTTTAACAGGGCATATGCGGTGTTTCGTCCAATGTGCAAAACCTTCATCAGATCCTCTACGCACAAAGCAAGAGGAAGATTATCCAGACGCTGAAAACCGGGGCTCATAGAATCTCTCCTGTTCAAAATGTAGTCTTGCATGAGGCAAAAGGAAGGCTACGGGTAATAGAGCCAATCAAACGTGGACGATAAACACTTCAAACAAAACCAAAATGAAAGCTCTCCGTGTTCTGACGGAGAGCTTTCATTTTGTGCAGCATAATCATAGCACAAATTGGTAGGAATTGGCAATACACAATGACAGGCAAATTTGGTGCAAAATGACGGAAAAAGAACGGAAGCTATACGGAGGGTCCACTTGGCAGGAGATTTGCAGTATATGAAAACAGCTCACATAGTTGTTCGATTGCTTTTGTTCTTCTTGTCCTGACAGTTCGTACGCTCACACCGAGTTTTGTGGCGATCTGTTATTATCCAGGCCATCCATATAGGTTATACGAATTAATTCTGCATCTTGGTCATTGTCATAACTCCGATACAGATAATCCTCAACCGGAATCAAGGTGCTTCTTCTCCAAGTGGACGATAAATCTTGACGGTGTGCATGATCAATCTCCGTAGTCATGAATTGATTGAATACGCTTTTGGATTAAATTGACTCAAATTGTTTCATTGTATTTCTTGAACCACATCGCTCTTTCGACATAATACTGAAAGCCCGATTCCAGCACAGAGACGAGTATTTCTTTCAATTGGCAGTCTCTGGTTTTTAGACAAATGGACGAATCTCCTGCTCAACGCAAAAAAGAGTCGAACATTGTCCCTTTTTGCGTTTTTCCCGCAATAGATTTATTGAAGAAATATCGCAGAACATCGAAGAAGGGCGGTCAACAAGAAGTATGAGGATTATCTAATTGACTGATTAACATATTGGCGAGACAAAACCTGATGAGTCAGTCGCATGAAACCTAATGACCTTTGTTGGGCAGGATATTTGTGAAAAAGAAAATGTCGCTATATGCGTTTGTGGAAGTACTATAATAGCGGTTCAAAAAGGTGACATCTGCTTTCGCGCTAGGCATCCTTGTTCATCATGAACTCATACTCCACACCGGTCAGCCCTAACACCTAGATACAAACGGAACAGAAGAAAAAGTGACGCTTTGGGAGGGATAACGATGAGCTATATTCTGCACATGTCCGACTTCCACTTGGGGAGGGACAACGAACTGGAAAAAAGCAGACTGATGGAGTTGGCAAGCTGGATCAAGAAAGCCAAAATCGAAGTGGCTTATCTTGTGTTCACCGGTGACATTGTTGATGCACCGCTGATACAGGCGGAGTGCGTCAAGCAACTGACTACGAAGTATCCCGCGCTCTTTGGCAAGCTGGCGGACGCGGACTCACCGGAGAAGCTCCTCCCCGTGATATGGGCTGAGGGCAGGTGTTGCACCGATTTTTATGACAAGACCCTACGTGAGGTGGCCGAAAAGCACATGAAGCAGGCGGCGAGTCTCTTCCAAGACTTTGTCAGAGAGATTGGCCTGAACAATCAACGTGTTGTCCTCTGTTGCGGCAATCACGACCGCCTCCGACTCGCAGGGGAGGGTACATTCCTATGCGACACGAACAAAGAGAAGCGTTTCAGCGAGGAATGGATGGATGCACCCTTTGCGGTCTACGACGTCCTGTGCCAGACAATCAACCCCAAGCTGTCCCACCGTACGAATCATTATTCTATCGGTGAGCTTACCTTTCTCATCGCTAATTCCAACTGGCGGCACCCGGAGCACAAGGAATCCAACCAGATGTGCATTAGTTGCAACACTCTCTTCCAGAAGGTAGAGGAATTAGAGAATTTGGAGAGCTACGATAAAAAGAAGACCGTCTTCATCGCCCACAAGCCCTATGACGACTTCTGTGAGGAGGTTAAATTCCCCTATCATGGAAAGCTGCTCACCCTGTGGCAAACCATTGAGCGAACTGCGTCGGCCTTCCTCTGTGGGGACAAGCACTCCTTCGCAGTCAAGCTGGATAGCACGATCCAAGTGTTTATGTGTGGCAAACCTCTTAATAGTGAAGGCGTGCGCTATAACTTAATCCAATGGGAAAAAGAGACGGGGATCTCCTCCTGCAGCTACATCTTGAACGACGGTCAGGGCTGGATCAAGATCCCTATCACGGACTGTATAGAGTCCGTGTACGATATCAGCCGTTCGCATATTAAACCTTATGCTTTTGCCCTGCTCCCCGGAAATAGTAAGGTCCCCAGACACTGGGATTGCGCCATCAAAAGCATGGAGGAGTCCTGTAGCAGCGGACAGATGACGGACTTTTCTAGGCTTTTCGCTTCCTTCTGCGACCTGAAGCGTGACGAGACACATGTTGATGTGGACAAAGACAGCATCTTTGCGCAAATCATCTCTCTGATCAGCGGTGGCTCCCGTCAGGCCTTCAGCATCAAAGGTCGACCCGGTGCAGGGAAGAGTACCTTTACATCTCTTCTGTATCTTAACATGCTATGGATGTTTTACCATGGGGAGACTAGGTATACCCCGTTTTATTTTAGTCTGGAGACCATCCTAGCCGAGATCAAGAAGAAGGAAGAGCACATCGGCACGAAAGAATTCGTTGATATGGCCCAGAATAAGTTTAAAGAGTATCTGCAAAAGTGCATCGAGCTCAGGAATAAGTACGATCTTACCATCTGTGTCTTTGTGGACGGCCTAGAGAAAAGCCGGATACTAACCTCGGATGATGGCACGATCGAGAAGAAGATCTTCCAGCTGTTGGAGAAGAGTCTGGACCGGGAGAAAGACAGGTATGTGATGTGCTTTAACACATGCGATGCCTATGGTCTGGAGCCCTCCTTCGACAACATCAACAGCTTTGACCACGTCCTGTTCATGAACCGAGTCCGTATTCTTCCCTACAGACAGGAAGAGCCGATGTTAGATATGTTCCTCACCAATTATCTCAAGCTTCTCAATGAGCCGACGGAACCCGACAGACTGAAGAAGATCAAAGCAGCGTTGGCAAAGCTCCGAACGCCCTCCGTAGACCTGTTTCTCCTCCATCACTGCCGGAAGCACATTCTCTCCATCAAGGAGGAGGATGTAATCTGGGATGTCCTGCAGACCCACCTAAAGGATTTGGAGAAGCTTGCCAACGAGACCTTCCCGAATCGGATTGACACCGCCCGGGAGACGGCGGGGCTGCTGTATTCGCAGCGGGAGAGCTACAGCGAGCTGCTGACAAACTGTAGGGAGGACCCGCCCACGATTCCGGAATTCTATCAAATCATCAATGGGGCGGGCGTCGCTGACTATCTCACCGCGAGCAGCTATGTGAATGAGCTCACGAAATTCGCCTCCACAGCTGAGAGCATCCCGGAAGATTCCATTCTCTTTTCCTTCTTGCCCAATGCCATTGCCCTGCTCATTCGCCTTCTGCTAGACAAAAAAACGACCAGTGCGAACCACACCCTAGGTAAATTCATAAAGAACCATAGCAAAGAGCTGAAGGGGTATCTCTATTCCACCGTCGTCTATCTTTGTGGCCATCTGCGTACAAGTGGGAGTGCAAGACTCGTTAGCCAGATCCCGGAGCCTCCGAGTGACTCAGACGATTTCTTCGACCTCTGTAATCGCCGATCCTATGATCTCGCCAAGGCGGTGAGCAGCAAGGATGAATTCACTGTTAAACAACTCATCTTGAACCTCATGGACAATGACCGATATCGGTGGTTCAACCGTTCCTATCAACTGCACTATTATCAGGATGACCCTCACAGCGCTGGTTGGAACCACGACCCTTGGGAGCAAGACATGACGGCCTCAAAAGGCTTTGACTTCCGCTCCAGCTTCCTCATGCTGCTGTCCAAACTGGAACCAGCCCTGAATGGAAAGCAGTCCTATCCCCTGATGGAACTGGACCTTTTCACCATTTGCGATCTCGTGTATTCCCGGTTGCAATATGTTTCCCCCCACGGATTCTTCTACGCCGCGAAATACAATGAGCGGGCCAACTCCCGCTGCGTAGCCGTCCTGTCCCGGACCGTGGAGTTACTGAAACAATATACCCGTCACCATGGTGGGAATCACAGCATGGGAGCGCGGATTGACGCTTATTTCAGTCTCATGCTGAAGCGTCTGTCCGGGATTCAGAAGAAGGTCACATTAAACACAGGCAAGGACGTATCGACTCCATATGTTTCCCTCTGCTATGATTTCGAGAAGGTTCGGTTGCTGGAAACCACTGCCCGCGTCGGTTGGAACATCAACGAAGCAGGGACGATCAAGGTGGAGGATCAGCCATACTACGGCGACAGCACAAAGGTTGGAAAGCGTACGAAGAAGTCCTCGCCCATCCTGGAATCAATCTCGCAGCACGTGATGGAGAGCGTATACATAGCCCAGCTCTTCCTTCCGGAGAAGCTGCCGAAGGAACCCCTCTATGACAAATCCAGGGTTATCTCAATGATTCTGATGGCCGAGCTGGGAAAAGCCAGCTGCAAGGACTACTCTCCCCATTACAACAACTTTAACGTCTTGATGCCCAAGGAGACTGAGGCTCTCTCCCACGCCCTGGTCCTGGGTGCTCTGGATGGCTACGCCGTGCATCCCGAGTTCTTCCGGCCCCTCTCCGTCTCTCCGGATGGAGATATTAACTTGCTCATCTGTTGGGAGATAAAGATGATCCAAATGGAGTATAAATACTATACTCTGTACAACACACTTGGCTTCAGCCAAGAACGGCGCAGGGAATTTCAAAACTGCTTCAAAGAGCCGAGGACCGGTGAATGCCGACGGATACGGGAGCAACTGATCCTGAACAATCCTAATTTCCAAATGCATTTTGACCGTTAATAACGTAAAAAACGTGATCCTATTGCGGACCCAGGATTTCCCCGATTCGCATCGGACATCCCAGTGCCAGCAGCATTGCCAGCATCAGAATTGGATCCTGCCTGTACTCCAGTGCAAATAGAGCATCTCTGCCGGTCCATATTTCCTGCTCCTTCCGCCTGTATTCCGGCGGTGCAACATGCTCCGTCGGGTTGCTCTGGATATAACCCCAACGTACAGCCAGATTCAATGCGCTGCGAAGCAATACATGACTCTTCTGGATGCCTGAGGGGGTGATTGTCCGTCCCGTATTCTTATGGCCTTGAGAATTACTGCAGGTTTATCCTGAAGGCTGTCGTAAAAGATATCAAGGTCGCGCGGCGTCAAATCTGTCAGCAGCACTTCTCTCTGATAAGGGACAATAGAATGTTCGATGCGGTGGATACTATCAGAGGGGTAGGAATCTCCCCAGTGGTTAAGTCCGTAATGCTGCACAAACTCATTCATCAGACGTTGGAACGTGATGTACTCACTCTTTTGGTCTAATTCCTTGATAAGCAGCTCTTTGGGCGGTCTCAGTGTCGCTTGGGCGCGATCCAGCCGTATCTCGCAATACGGAGATTTGCTTCTTCTATCGTACCATATCTCTCGAAAATCGACTTTTCAAATCTAGGGAAACGAGCTATAAAGAAGAACTGTTCGGCTGCAGATTTGCTGTATAAGCAAATAACTCACACAAAAGGTCGATAGCTTTTGTTCTTCTTGTCCTGACAGTTCGTACGCTCACGCTGAGCTTTGCAGCGATTTGATCATTATCCAGGCCGTCCATATAGGTCATGCGGATCAATTCGGAGTCTCGTTCATCCATCAAGCCGATGTAATACAAGAGCCGTTCCTGCTGCTTTTCGAGCATAGCAAGATGGACTGCGATTTCATGCTTTGCTCTTTCATTTTCTTGACGAGCCTTGTCTCGATAATTCAGGGCAATATATAAAGTCTTATTGGAGACAGATCCTTTCGGCGTCCCTTGATGGTCGCCATGCCCAAAGGTGAGGACGTCAATCATATCCTCTTCTGATATCGTGGACGGGTGTTCCAATTCGTAGCGAAGAGCCTCAATATACCGCTGGGTTTCACGGAATTGAGTCAAAAGGGTCATGACCATAGTTTTGATGTTATCCATTGTATTCCTCCTATCCTTGGTTCATTGTGACTATGTAATTCTAAGGGGCTAATGTGACCTCGATTGAATGACAGTAGGTGAATCGGTGGCTGTTGCTGCTAACCTGCTCATTGCTGGAGCGAAGCGCTAACAAAAAGATTCGACCTTATTCCTCGGTCCCCCTTGTTGAGATGGGGAAATATCAGGAATAAGGTCGAATTATTGTGCAGATCAACCTCTTGAAGGATTAAAGAAATCAGTTTAATCGGTGGTGGAAAAAGCCGTATTCCTTCCTTTTGTCGGTTCAAGGGGAACGATCTGTCCCAGATCATAATACATTACCTCTTCTTCATTCTAAAAAACATGTTCAACGGTGGTGTTAAAAGAAGTGCTTTCAATAAATATATTGCCTGTTAACCCCCAAAAGGGACAACCCCGCAAAAATTCTACACGATACGAGTGCATCTTTCATAACATTATTGAGCCAAAGTGCCACTGCAGATGCGAATAGTGTCCGAATAGACCAAGAGGCAGAAAAAAAGAAGCTCTCTTGTCCCATTGCGGCAGATTCATGCAATATAGTATTATGAGAGCATTTTTTAGCAGTTTATAGAATTGGAAAACCGGCTGAGAATGATGACATTTTAGCCACCATTGCTCCTATACTTTTCAGGAGAAGGCAATGCGCTACATATACAGACATATACTGACCCGTTCGATGCGATTGCTGGTGTATCTTTTTGCCTATATCATTGCGTCCTTTTTGATTATTCTTGCTTTTGGCGGCGTGTATAATCTGAACGGCATTGAATTTCGCGAGGCGGTAAGTATTAGCTTTCATTTGTTTTACGGAATAGAGTCAAACTACAAAGCAATCAGTTCCGGCACAATTGCCTTTGAGTATATAATACGAGACGTCATTTTTATAACGTGGGTGGGAGGCTCCTTATCCAAGCTTCTGTCTCCAGTCAATCCTATTTACTTCGCGGATTTCTTTACATGCAACAAAGAAGAAAACGGGCAACGCAAAACTACCTTTCGGTATTGGCTCATGTTGAAATCTGGCCAATTTCTCTACGATGTAGAAATACGTGTTTTCATTCAGGATACTAGTCGTCCACCGGGAAGAAACCATATTGCGACCTTATGGGAGTGGAACTCCGAGGATCAACACTTGAGCTTAGCACGAGGAATACGGTATATTGATATTATAGATAATGGGGAGTTGCTTAACCTAATATCAAAAAAGGGGCAAGTGGTTACCGTATTGATTCGCGGAATCGACGAGGATGGGAAGGTCTTCTACCGTGCCAGATCATACTCCAAAAAGGATTGTCATCAAGAACAGCAGTTTGTATCAATTCTGAAGACGATCTATTGCAAACAGCTTGGACTTAAAGACTATTCCCCAACTTATCCGTGGGTGCAATTTGATTTTTTCAATCAAACGACCGTCGAAGAAAAAAGGCCATCCAGGAAGCGGATTCAGAATAAATGGTTCTCTTTCTGGCTATATATGGACACATCATGTTGGGAAAGGATTAGGCAAAAATTCAAATAGATGACTTCAAGAAGGCCTAACTCGAATGATCCCACCCTGCTAATTCAGGCGCTATTTGTCAAGGGTGATTATAGAAGAAAGGCAAGTTCAGCCAAAAACTGCCCTTGCCTTAATAATACACTTTCTGTGCTCAGTTTGTCGCAAACAAATCAAGCTGTAAATACGTTGTGAAGCTTTTTTGACTGGTAGCTTCAAAGAAAATGGATCTTTCTTTTGACCTAACCTTATCAATCACCCTGCACTTGGTAATTCTGTGTGATATCTAGGAGTTCAATATACTGTGGTGCATCATACAACCCGGAAAACGCTGGATCTTCCAGTTTTTTTATGAGCCTTTTCCGAATATTCGCCTCGGTCAGTGTATTGCTATGTGCATACCAGACATACCAAAGGTCCCGAATTAGAGGGTTTGCGCGCTGCTGAAATGGCGGCACCGAAGTATGTATCCAGTTTAAATCAAATTCGACCATTGCTGACAATTGTTTAATTGCTCGCTCTTTATCTCCCAAACCCAAATATGCTTTAGCTGCAAGCTGATGAAGATCACCGCCATCCAACCAATGTAAAGCCGGAAGAGGTGATCCAGAGAACAGGTGTTGGATTAGGGAAAACATCGAATCACAGATGGTAATGGCATCTGTCCACGCTTCAGATGCAAGACACGCACGGCACATATATGCGCATTCGTTTAGTTGATCCCTCAATCGATAATAAAGGCTTGTGCCGTATTGGGTGATTTCTTTGTTGTATTCTCCTTCATAGTGCAGTATCCACGCATATGCTTCCAGTCGTTCAGAGAACGGAAAACCCTCTGCCAGTGCTTTCGCGCGCTCAAAATCCCGGTGAGCGGCGTATAGTTGAACAAGTCTCTTCTTTATTTGCTGCTGATTATCTATGGAGTGTTCATAAAGCAAAAGAAGGCTTCCTGCTCGAACAGAGTTTTCAAAAATCCTTTCACTGTGAACAGGATCAAAGTATGGATCCTCCGGACAAATCATGCGGAAACCGAGATTCAAGCTGTCTGTTAACAGCTTCGTATCAAAGGGATATTTATTAATGAGCATCTGAAGCTTTGTATATGCCTCCCACTCGCTTGAACCCGCTTTTACACTTTGCTCAAAATACGATGATTTCTGCGATTCCAATTCAGACGGATTGATTCCAAGCAGATAGTCCACACTTACATGGAAAAACTGAGCCAGTGGACCAAGCTGGCTAATATCCGGGCTACTAATGGCAGTCTCCCATTTGGAGATGCTCTGGGTGCTGATACCCAGATGAGCAGCAAGGCTTTCCTGCGTGATTCCGCGTTCTTTACGCAACGTTTTAATTGTTTCCCCAATGTTTGCAGACATTTCTTCACCTTCTAGAGTTTGCTGATGATCAGCCGATTTCCGTCAGCAATGCATTTCTTCTTTCGCTAGCAATCAAACCTCCGAACTATTGTTTAGAAAAGAGGAATCGTATTTTTCGGCTTGACGCATGAACATTGAGTAGTATCGGCCTTTCAGTGACATCAATTCATCGTGGTTTCCGCGCTCTACAACTCTTCCGTGTTCAATATAGCATATTTGGTCGAAGTTTAAAACGGTAGATAATCGGTGTGCAACCATTATTATGGTCGTATCCGCTTTCTTCTCAAGAAGCTCCATGAGATGGGCCTCAGCGAACGGGTCCAACGCAGCTGTCGGTTCATCCAACAGAAGGACGCCGAATTCCCGAAGAAACAAACGCGATATGGCAAGCCGTTGAGCTTCTCCGCCAGAAAGGACAATGCCATTCTCGTTGAATTCTCGGCTCACCATGGTGTCCAAATCATCTCCCGCTCGCTGCAGGACGTTTTCGAGGCCAAATTCGATCAAGGTCCTGCGAATCTGATCATCAGTGGCATCGCCATAAACAATCATATTATTGCGAAGACTCAATGACAGAATGCGAACATCCTGTAAGGCAACGCCGATTCGCATTCGATAATCGTGAGCTGCATAAGATCGGATATCTTCACCGTTGACAAACACTTTCCCATTATCCGGATCATAAAGACGGAGCGCGAGTTTGAGCAGCGTGGATTTTCCCGCGCCATTTTCTCCTACCAACGCAACTCTCTGACCCGGCTCGACCTTAAGATCAAAATGGTCAATACAAAAATCGGACCCAGGATATTGAAAAGACACATCGTGGAATTCCATCGAAAAGGGCCCAGAGGGAGGCTCCAATATCCCGTTGTCCTTCTCAATCACAGGTTCATTTGAAAAGAATCTTGCTATGAGTTCTGCATTGGCTAAAAGCCCGGCAACGCTGCCGATATTCGAAAAAACGGAATTCAGCGACGACGAAAGCTGTACCGCTGCAGCGGTAAGGCTGAGATAAAGTCCTATTCTTGATACGTCTCCCCTCACAAAGAAAAGGACCAAGTAGGCAATGATAATCGGGCTTTGGATGGCAGAAAGAAGGCCATTCGGGATCTCATATTTTAATGCCCGCTTCATTACGCTGCGGCCAAACTGCGTGATCTTATCACTGCCCGCCTGATGTTGGCGAAGGACGATCTTTCCGGCATCGCTAATTCGTAGATCGATCATGTTCTCCTTTTGTAACATGATTCTTGAGATATAACCCAAAGGTCGCGCCAGGTCAATCGTTTTATAGGCAAGCTCCGCGCTGATTCGTGCTATCGGAATACTTAAGAAAGACTGGATAAAGACGATACCAAATGAGATAAGACAAAGAGCCGGTCCAGCTTGAAGTATGATCGATCCCATGGCTAAGATCGTCACGATGGATCCCAGAATACTAATCAACGTCGTTAATACGTTCTGCGATTGATTGGCGTAGTTTTGCTGTGAGAACGCGAACTGCGCGAATGAATCCGGTTGATCCATGCAAGCATAATCCAACTGCATCCATTTTGTGAGTACGTTTTTCTGTAAGGCGTAATTGTATCGCAGCCCACTAATACCCGCTAGACGACTCAAAACGGAACGGACGGCGGAAAGTGCCAGCAGACTGATTGCAAAGCATATGATGATTTGTAGAGTCCAAACGGCACTCTTTCCGCTCGACATAGAATCAACGGCCACTTTCGGAAGCAGTGTGGAAAGAACCTGTGACGCCGGGATAACTGCCATATAGAGCAATGCCGAAAGCAGAACGAAGCCTTTGCCTTCCCGTTTGAGAGGCGCAGCCAGCATACGAAGATACCCGATTTTCTTGTGAAGCGAATGACCACTGTTTTCAGTCTGTTTATTATGCCTCATGTCCGTTCCTCCCATTTTAATACACCAGCTGAAGCCAATTGATCACAAAAGCTGAGCATAGCTTCAGCGGCTTTCTCGGAAGTCAAATCAGGGAAAGACGCCGATAATGCGTTATAAATCTCACCCTCCGTCAGTATTCTATTACTGTTTATATACCTCTCCATGATTTTCCACAACGAAGAGGCCGAAGAGTTGAGCGATGTAAAGACTTTTTGTTCCCTGAAATACAGAAGCATATCTGAATCAACTGCGGTTGCTATATATTCGGAGATAAAAGCTCTTTTCTTGTGGTTTTTAATTTCTATTGAAACGATATTCATCTTCCTAACCTCCAAACCATAAGGTCAAAAGAGTGCTTCAGACAAGCCGGTTGGTATTGCTGTGTTGCATCGCAAGCATAGAACCTGTGGATTGTCTTTTAGCGGTTCGACAGACCAATTGAAACAAGGCCTGTTTTGTAAGATTTGGGAAAATACATATTGATAATACCGAACAATTTGCTGACATTGCCAATTTCTTGACTTCTTCGAATGGACAGTCTTTCGCATATGACTTACTGGACATCCACCTCTACAGAATCTAAAGGCAATACATTCTTCACAGTCGGATAACAGGTCTAGGATACGTTCAGCAAGTGGGCTGCTTTCCGTTGTGACAAAACTGACAACACCATTTGAGACATGGCCGATTTCAGGCTCAAAACCTTCACCCTCCAAACAGGAGACTATTTTCCCTGAAGGCAGCAGCCAAGGACACTCAATTCCTAAAGCGCCGCAATATTGACTTGCCAAGCCATTAGGGAAAAAGGGTGTAGTAATCACCGCATTGGTGTGATGCTCTTTGGTATAGCCAAGCAAATCGAGATAATAGTCGAAAAAATCGCCCGTGTAGCTCTGCAAATCAGCAACTGCATCCTCAGCTCTTCCCTGTGGAAGAACAGGCATGATGTCCCACTGCGAAATCGAATACGAGGAAAGCACCTTATCAGCCATCTCTCGAAGGCGGGAATAGTCTTCTGGCCAAATAGTCGTCCGAACAATCAGCCCTTTACCCTGCATCGCTTCACTGAATTGTTTAAGTGTATTGTCTAAGATGTGTTCAGTTCCGGTTTCAGACGCAAGGTGTCGATTTCGGTTTTGTATATCCGGCAAGCCATCATATGAAATCATGACGGACTGAAAATACTTTGAAATGAAGGCAATCTTCTCAGGTGAAAGGATTCCGTTAGAAGTCAGGCTCAATGAATAATTGATTTCATTTTCCTTGCAAATTCGATCTGCGTATTCGACGATGCATTTAAACTCATGCCAATGGTATGTCGGCTCTCCTCCTCCAGTAATATGTATACTGAGTGACTCGTCTTTGCCGGTGATTCTCCGGTTCATAATCATCGCTTTAACCATATGGCGAAGATAGGCTTCAACATCTTCGACTTTGATGGTGTCAGCATGCCGCTCTTCTGAGCGAAAGCTACAATATGCACAACGTAGCTGGCAGTCATAAGTTAAACAAATACCCACATGGGGAAAAACGAAGTTCCCCGCATATCTCGGATTCTTTGCCACCCTATCTGCAGCTAAGATTGAAAGCGCAACATCGTCGTTAATTTGCATAGAGCGCAAAAAACTGCGGAAATCATCTTCACTCATCGACTTTGGTATAAACACTAGCCTTTTCGAATCAAATATATAATCACCTATCGGAATCATCAGATCCCCTCCTTACATGACGAAGTGTGTTTGAGAAACCTCACTAAAGATGCAAATGCTATTTGTTGCTCGTTATGGACAGCGCCAAAAGACAGGTCCATGCTCTGCTGCCACCTCATACTTTCGTCTAATCAGATCTCAGCTGTTGGTAATTGACCATTCATGAACCTGTCTTTATGGCTGTTGATTCTCTCCGTTTGGCTAAGTGCCTGCTTTTTCAGGTGCATCAGCCAGCGGAGGTAGAGGCACAGTAAAGTGCGCCTCCATTGCAAAGGATGATGTAGGGTGCGCCAGCAGCACACATGATTGCACTCTGACCCGTCACCTGGCATACTGCGATAACAGTTGTTGCATCAGGGCAGACGGGGTAGCCATCTTCCGGGGCAGACGAAACTGTACGCAGACCATCCGCCTCAAAAACCTCGACAACAGGAGCTTCGAACACTGAATTCACCTCCTTTGCTTAGATTGCAGATACATTCAATCCACTTCTTTAGTTCGTTAGATTGAAGTATAAATTGCAACATAAGCCTAATACATCCGCCACATTCAAAACCACAAACTGTTTGGATGGTTCAAATCTCCAGTAAGTTGATTGTTTGGTCATTACACATTTGCTCGGAATATGCACATCTCTCAAATTCCGAACCATACTGTTACCGTTCCTGACCATGAGAGCGCAGTTTGCGATAGGGCATCTCGAAAGTGATTTCACGTTCCTGTTGCTGCATTTCATGTTCCCATTGTTCAGCCAAACCGTCCTCTGCCAGCAGCTTGTCCGCATTTTGGATGCAAGTCCGGAATCTCCAAAAATCGACCTTGCCGCTGCTGACGGCTCCCCGGATGCGTTCCTTCGCCTGGGCTTCCATCTGCGGGCGGAGGGCGAGGCGGGCGTCGGTCAGTTCGCCACGTTCAAGCCCGGATGCCTGCTCTTTCAGCCCGGTAAACTTTGCACGCTCCTTGTCGATGGCGTCGGTAAGGGTAGTTTCCTGCTTGCCGAGCTTGACTGCATCCGCTTCCACGCTGGAAATCTCTGTTTTGGCCTTCTTCATCCCGGCGGCGTCCTCTTTGTCAAAGGTTTGCATGACGCTCTTTTCCTCAAACCGCAGTTCCTCAATTTCTTCGGTGATTGCCGCAAGCTGCGTTTTCAATTCTTTGCGCCTGCCGATACTGAACAGGGACAAACCATCCGGCTCCTTTTGCAGCCGGTTACGCTCGTCCAACCTGACCCGGATTTGCTCATGGAGCGTCGTATACTCGGTATAGATCCGTTTCGCCTTTTCAACGTATTCCTTTTTGTCCTTTCGCTGGTCCCGGATCAGCAGCAGTTCGTATTTGAAAACGATGATGTTCTGGCGCACGGTTCTACCAGTGGTAGTCCTTGCGTTTTGTGTTGGATGTTTGATGAAAAAAGCAGCTAAAATGGTGTCCTCTCAAAATGAGTACCACAAAAACGACCAGTCATCCGCATTATGGATGACTGGTCGTTACATTTAGATGAAGAGATGCGAAGCCCGCGATTATGCCACTTTTTTCATCCGCAGGCCCCTCGCCCGAATAGACAGCTCCTGAGAGAGGAACTTGAGCGTGTCAAATTCATCGTCCAGGCCGTCCAGCTCCCGACGGAGGATCTCCTCATAGTGGCGCTTCTTCCCTTCCAGCGTGGAGATCTTGTTGACCCAGCGCTCCAGGATCGTCGGGCTGGAGCTGCCGCTCTTGATGAGATAATCGGCCCGTTCCTGGAACTCCGAGATCTCCCGCTTGACCGCCGAATAGAATTCCTCCGTCATCTTGTCGCGCTGCTTGGCGTCGTCGATGATGTAGAAGCTGTTGGCCGTCAGGAAGGTGTCATTTTTGTTCAGCTCGTTGAGTGCTTCGATGAAGCCTTCAAAGGTGTCCACCTTAGACATGCTGTGCCGAGGGACGAAATAGTTGTGGCCGGTCCCGGTCACTTTCGTCGCCTCCAGCATCCGCAGATAGTTTACGCAGATGGTCTCGATCTGTCTGCGGTTGACGCACCGCTGGTACAGCTCAAACAGGTCCTCCGCCTTGCGGCAGAAGGCCATCGCGTCCACGTCTTCATCACAGATAACGTCCCCGTAGCCGAAGCTCATATCCTTCTTGTCAAAGTGGATATTCGCCAGCTTTTCATAGCGGTTGGTACGCTGGTTCAGCGTCTCCTTCACCAGCTCGCGGGAGAGGATGTCCGGCGCGTGCTCGTTGTCCCGGCAGTAAACGGAATAGATCTTCTGCTCCCCGTCGTGTCTTGCCACGATGCGCTCCCGAATCTCGCCGGTGGCGCTGCGAAAGGCATCGGACACAGAAAGGCGCGTCCCGCCCGCATAGGGCATCCCCATGCTGTCGCAGAGCTCCTTCAGATCTTCTTTCTCCACCAGCACGCTGGCCAGCGAGAAGTACAGGAATTTTCCCAGCATATGCTGCTCTTCGCCGGAGGAGGTCCCCACCATGTCCTTGAAATCGACCAAGCTCATTGTCATCGTCCTTTCTCGTTTTTAAGTATGGATGGAGTAATACGCTTTCCTGGGATCGTCGCAACTGTGGTAGATCACGCCGCCATTGATACCGACGGCCTCTCCCCGCAATTCTCTGAAATAAAAGCTGTAGGGAACGGAATCATCGTACATACGGATCTCCGTAGCACCGGGCCAGCTGAATGCGCTGCGCAGAAACTTGGAGAGCTTCCTTCGTATCCGTTTATCGGACACGGATTTATGGAGATTTCCCGTATCTTCAAATACGATCCTCGGCCCGCGAGGTTTTGGCAGGGAAAGCATCCGGGCTTCTCTCGTCACGTCCTTTTCCGTACAGCTCTCAAGGTATTCGCGCAGTTTGAGGTAAGACAGTCTGACCTGTTGCTTCCGTCCGGTCAGAAACTGATCGCTGTGTTCGCTGAGCCAATACAGGCTGACTGTAACCTCGCTGCTTTTGGAATCAAGACGGAGTACCGCAAAGTATGAGCAGTCTCTGAGAATCACTTCCCTTTCTCGTTCCAGACGCAGCAATTCACTCCTGGCGGCATAAAAGGTACTTCTTCTGCCTCCGTCACCATGTGCAACTGTGCGGAGGATGATATACTCCTTGTCGCCGCGCAGCTTCACCATTATCGGATCGTTCATATCCGTCTCCTTATCCCATCGCGGCCACCCGGGAGAGGAAATAGTCGTCCACTCCCTTGTAAGCCGGATTCCATGTGTATTTCGAGTATTTGAGGCCAGGTATTTTCATGACCTCCTTCCTCATCGTCAGAACAGCGTTCCGCACCTGCGGATTGACCATCTGATCCATGTCCATAGCTTCCACGACCTCCGTAACGCCGAGCTCCAGAATCGTTTCCCGCAGCCCTTTGATGGCGCTGACGCCGCCGGTGCAGATAAACAACGCATCATTGGCGAGGAAGCTGGCGACGTCGCCCTTGAGGGGGCCTTCCGTCAAAAAAGCTCTCTTCCGGCTCCGGTTCCCGGTAACATGTATCCAGGAATAACTCCGTGTGCCGTTCTCAAAATGTCTGTCTCTGCTGGAAAGCCAGCGGTATTTCCGGTTGGGATTTGTCTCATCGTCCAGCCGGATTTTCAGCCCCTGAATCTGGCTGTTCCTGTTTCGCACCGGAATCAGAAAACCGTTTGGTCCGGCAATCGTCCACCGGCCATATCGAGTGTAAAAGCCGGGAATTCCCAAAAGCGTATGGTGGGCACCAATGAGCTTTGCCAGCAGCCGTCGGCTCTCCTCCGTGGTAGGCATGGACTTATACCCGTTCTGCTCGATTCGTTCATCGTTCAAACCGCGCTCGCGAAGGTTCGCTCGGTGCTCCGGGAGAAGCGTCAGATAGGACAACATCTCCTCATAAACCGCGTTTCGCTCAGCAATATTCGCAGGTTCTCGTTCTGTGTATTGGGGCGTTGGCTGGATGGGAAAGCGATAGATCTTACTCCCGCCGGTCAACTCCCGGTACGCCTCTCCATTTGTGACGCCTTTGATGGCGGCATACAGCGTTACACTGTTGCCATGTGCGCCGCAAAGATTACACCGATACTGATCTTTTTCGGTGTTGAGGCTCAGATGATACTTCCCCGGTCCGTGGTCGCCGCAGAAGGGGCAGCTTGCCTCAACTTCCGAGCGCCCAAGCGTTCGGTCGTTGAGGACAAGCCCGCACCGTCTGGCTGCGTCCACGATGGGTATGCGTATGTATTGACTTGCCAAGCGGTGCGCCTCCTTCCTTGGCTGTGAGGATTATGCCGCCTTCGGCATGGGCTGAACCTGCCCTGGCGCGCGCACAGAAAGCGGCGCACTGCGGACGCACTTTGCCATGATAATCTGGCCAGTAGGCTTCACATTGGAGAGGTCGTCCACAGATTCCATGTTGTCCACATACTGCGGATAGTTCCTTCCGGTGAGTCGCTTGATGAGCTCTGAAACCTCCATGCCGGCGCGGATCTTCTCGGAGAGAGACAGCCGGTCATACCGCCGCCCGTTGTAGGTAAAGCGGAAGGCGTCCTTGATTTCCCCGGTCGTCTTCACCACATCGAAAAGGGATATCTGCACCCGGTTCATCTTCAGCTTGGAGAACAGCAGCTCGGCCCGCTTGCTCACATAGAGGGCGACGTCGGCAATCAGCTTTTTGCGCTCTTCGATCTCCCGCCGGATGTCACTGAGCTTTTCATCGAATCTGTCGGTTTCCGCCTCGGCGGTTCGCCTTGCAGCCTCGATCTCATTCCGGCACGTTTCCATCTCCCCTCGGCAGGCAAGCAGCCGCTCGTATTCCTCCGGTGAGAGGACGCCGCACTCCGCGCTGGTGGTCAGGCTGCGGATCTGGTTCAGGAGTTCATCCAGTTCCGCCTGCCGCGCCGCAGCGGCGGCATGAGTCCGTTCCATAATGTCGGACCGTTTTTCCGAAAGGGCACGGATCTCTGCCTCCAGCTTCTCCATGTCTTCCGTCTGGAACTTGTGGAAGGTTTCCTCCGTCTGTGCCTCCATCGCTTTCAGTTCGTCCAGTTGTCCCTTGGCCGCTTTACCCTGGGCGATGACCTCTGACACGACATTCTGCAGGCTGCTCTGAATCACAGGCAGTTCCGCCTCCGTTACCGCCCGGCGGCAGGCCGGGCAGGCTGTTCCTGCCTGGAAGCTTTTGAGCATGGCGGTCTCCCGCTGATAGCGGACGGCAAGCTCCTTCACTTTTGCTGCGGCTTCCGCGATGGGCTGAACGTATTTAGGGACATACTGCTCGGCCCCGCGTTCTCCCAGCCTCTGGTGCAGCGTCGTCAGGCGGGTGTCCAGCTCCGCAGTATCCGCTGCGGCAGGAGTCTCCCTTGCCATTTCCTCGTAGCGTGCGCTCAGTTCCACAAGCTGTTCCTGAGTTTCCGAAACGTCCATGCCGGCGAATTGCCGCCCGTCCAGCTCCGTGTATTCTTTTTCCAGAACGCCCAGCCTTTCTTCCAGCTCCCGGAGCCTGGTCCGGGCTTCCTGTTTCTGACTCTCCGCCAGGTCTTTCTGACCGTTCAGGTAGATTTCGCTCTTCTCCAACTCGCGGATCTCTTCCCGCTTCTTTTTGAGAAAGCTCTCCGGAGAAAGGATCGTCTCCCCACGGAGCGTAGCCTGGGCAGATTCATTGAGCTGGGAGATAACCTCCTCCTGGGTGATTTCCGGCAGATACCGCTCCAGCAGCTTTTTGCCGTCGTCGCCCAGTTCTTCGATGAAGTAAAGGGGATTGAAAATGGAGAGAAACACATCCTTTTCCCCAAACAGGTCCGTAAGATCCGACTGCCGTACCTCACGGCCATCGTAGGTAATGGTCATTCTGCTTTTCTCTCTGCTGCGGGTAAGCTCATGCTCTGTGCCGTTCTCATCGGTAAAGCGTAAGGCGATGAACAGCTCCGGATTATCCTCCGAGTGGAGCCGGTCGATTCCCCGCTCCCCAAAGAAGGGGAGCCCGGTGACGGCAAAGGCGATGGCATCGGCCACGGAGGACTTGCCCTGGCCGTTGCCGCCGGTAATGACCGTGGGATTGCCAAAGGTCAGGACCGTATCAACAGCGAAGCATTTGAAGCCGGACAGTCTCAGCCCCGTGATCTTAAATCTGTGAATGGCGTTCATTCTTACTCCTTTCTTACGCCGCTTGCGGCTGGGTGTTCATGATCTCGTAGCTTTCCAGTACATAAAAAACGACGGTGTTCTGCTGCTTCAGGCTGAGCTTTACCTTGGTGAGCTCGGCGCCGGAAACCAGGCCTTTGTCAACGCCCCGATAAAAGGCCGGCTTGGTTTTTCCGTCCTGGTCCCGGAGAATCAGATTTGTGACCGTGTTCTGCTTCATTCCGGTCTGTGTTTTTGCAGACACGACCGTGTATTCACAAACAGTTTCCTTGACCGAGGGCAGCTGCGTGATCTTCTTCCCGGTATTTGTCTGCGGAGGCTGGGTCGGAGAAGCGGCCCCCGCCTCATGCGCCTTTGCAGGCTTTTCCGCAGCGTCCTTCCGGTTCCCGCTCTGTTGCGACAGCTCCGAATTCGCTGCCGGGGCTGCCTTAGGTGTTAGCTCCGATTGCAGTCCACCCGGCTGTGCCGGAGTGAGATTGAGCCGTTTCAGGGTTTCCATATACACCCTATCCAGGCGACTCCGCTCGCTGTCCTGAATGATCCAGCTTTTGCCTCGCTGATTGACAGACACCCAAACCGGCTCCATCTTATACAGCACCCGTCCGATGCCCCACTGAACGGCGGCTCTCTTCATGGAATCCGAGAGGCCACCCTTGATGGCCTCAATATCCGTATCCTCCGCGCCGTCCCATTTGGTCACAAATCCCCGGCCCTCAAAGTAGATGGAGATGCCGCAAATCTGGGACTCTTTCTTCCCGTTGCCGTGCCAAGGCTTGAATTCATTGTGCCAGTTCTCCGGTCCCACCACATCGTCGAGCCGATCCTGAATGGCACGGTTGGTCACATAGGGCACCGCAAGGCCACATTGCTTGTCTGCAATCGTTTGCTGCAGGCGCCATTCCAGATCCTCCGGAGCAAAGGGCTTTGCCAGCTCCTGCTTGATGGTCAATGCGTCTTTTGACATTCATTTACCTCCCGCTCATAAAAGCTCTCAGCGTCTTTCCGTCGGTTTTCAGCACGTCGGTGTAATAGTACGCTGAGGGCTTATCTTTTAAGTGTTCCAGAAGGTCCCGATAGCCCAGTCCCAGTTGATTGTTCGTATCCCGGAACATATCGTCATTATTGGGAAAGCCCAGGATCAGCCGCATCAGCGTATGGAGCCGCGTTGGGTCTTTGTAAACCGGAAGCGCATTGTTTCCCAGGCAAATCTGCTTGTCCCCGTGGACGTTGGAGAAGGGATATACATAAGTGGGCATATCCGGTGATAATCTTTCATCTGCGACGACCGCAAGGCCAGCGCCGAACACCTTCCCGGTCTCCGGCGAATACTTGAACCTGAAGACCAATCTGGGCAACGGGAAATCCGGGTACTCGGTGCCGTAATAGGAGATATCCGCGCAGAGCTCCGGATAACGGAGAAAATAAACGATGTCTCTACCGACCAGCGTTGCGGCGAAGCAGTTTTCCGGCAGGAAGCCTGTGGGATGGGTATCATCGTCATAGCGGCTGCCAAGAATACACTCCGCAAAGGTTTCCAAAGTCAGTGTTTTTCTGCTTTTTACCCCCCCATCCTCCTGCTCCACCACCAGTCCTGTGCTGGAGGGGGAAATCTTTATTGTCATATCGAAAGCACAATTCATCATGCCGCCTCCTCTCTACAAGGAATTCTTTTCGGCAATTCAATCAGATTCCGCTGATCCAATTCCGCGAGGGTTTCCTTCAGCTGCTTCAAATGCTTTTCAAAAGCTTCGTACACTTCGCACAGCGCACCAGGTACCTGGTCCAAGGAAAAGAATTCTGAACCAATTACCAGTACCAGGCGGCAACCGTTTTTTCGCTCTGTATCCTCGTAACTATAAATACCATAGGAATACTCGTCAAAATATAGTGCGCTATTGATTGCCCTGAACATTTCATCGCGGAAAGAGCTTTTTTCCTGCGACGTTCCCGTCCGCTTTTCATAGTCCTCACATAGCTTCCAGAAATCCGTGATCAAAGGGTCAAAGAACACATAGCTCTCAAGCTCCTTTTCATCGTTATAGTAGCAGCGAGTATCCTGAAAGATCGCCTCCACTGCGTTAACGGTAACTTCGTAAATTTCCGCGCCATTGATTTCCCTGTCCTTGAACGAGGCCAGGACAGGAGATTGTTCATCGTGATCAAAGACTTCCTTCAAAACACGCAGACAGTCCCAGAAATAATTGTCGATTTCCACCATGTCGATACCTCAACAAAAAGCGCGGTGTTTGCAAGCGGCAGGATTTGCGTCTGCAATACTACCCACAAGCGCCTTTAGCTTGTTTGCAACCCGGTACAATTTTTCATAATGCTCCGCAATGTCATTGATGTCATCAACGCAGAATTGAGAATAGTCGATGTCCCCATAGCAGATTTCCTTGCCAGCAAGCACGGGTCGAAGCACCTCGTTCAGAAGATAAGTATTGACTTCCGAAGCATCTACAGTATCCTCCGGCACCGCATTTGCCAGCTCTCTCCGCAGAGTGTTCAAATCTACCAGCATCTTTACCTCCTTCAGTATTCTTCGGGCAGGAGCACCGTCGTA
>Ga0310690_10003959_pt1 | contig 21606 bp, 19 predicted proteins | sample AusTroGonzalo_MG_2_FD_207661 | JGI IMG/M metagenome (GOLD analysis project Ga0310690, IMG submission 207661) | Bovine rumen microbial communities from tropical cattle in Woodstock, Queensland, Australia - Gonzalo_04 (v2) (version 2) | ecosystem: Host-associated > Mammals > Digestive system >... | reverse complement strand
TTAGAGGAGGTCGATATATGCAATATATCAAAAAAAGAGATGGTCGTTTAGTTAAATTTAACAAAAACAAAATCGTAGATGCAATTTTAGGAGCTTTTAAAGAAGTAGATGGTGAAGTTTCACCATATGCATTAGAAAAAGCAAACAAAATAGCAGATTATGTCGAAAAACAAAGTAAAAACAAAACTTTTACAGTAGAAGAGGTTCAAGACATTGTAGAGCGTGGCCTTATGGCTACAAAACGTAAAGATGTAGCAAGACGTTATATAACCTATCGTGAAGAGCGCGCCCGCATTCGTAACTGGAACTCACAAATGATGGACAAGGTTGCAATTAAACTCGCGGCCAGTGATGTCCAAAATCAAAATGCTAATGTTGATGAATATTCATTTGGTGGGCGCCGCGGCGAAGCTGATTCAGTTATCTTTAAGCAATATGCGCTTGATAATATTGTTTCAGAAATGGCACGTAATAACCATTTAAATAATGAGATTTATATTCATGACTTAGATGCTTATATTTTGGGAATGCATAACTGTTTAACTGTTCCATTTGATGATTTACTTGCAAATGGATTTAACACAAGACAAACAGATGTTCGTCCTGCTAACTCAGTTAATACAGCATTTCAGCTTGTGGCAGTTCTGTTCCAGCTTCAATCACTTCAACAATTTGGTGGTGTAAGTGCATCACATCTTGATTGGACAATGGTTCCTTATGTAAGGAAAAGTTTTTATAAACATTTTAAAGATGGCTTAAATTGGGTTGAAAAAGATAATAAACATATTGATTTAACTACAAATGAAATAATTAACATTTCAATTAATGATGACATATACCATCGCGCACCAGATGCATATGATTATGCTTTATCAATGACTGAAAAGGAAACGCACCAAGCTGTTGAAGGAATGTATCATAATTTAAATACACTCCAATCAAGGTCAGGAAATTAACACAATGGTTTCCCTGGCGCGAGAGCGTCAGTAAAAAATTGGGCAAAATCGGTGAAGCCTAAGTTTTAAATTTAAAATAAGGTAATACCGAGGTAACCGGCGCAGATTGCGCAAGGCCGCGCTGGTACCGTAACGCATAGGTGGTGAATAAATATAATCCACCCACGAGTGTCCACTCCCTAACGTAAAGGCGAGGGAGAAGATGTATGCTGAACTTATAGGAAACTATAAGAAGTAAAGGATAAAAAGCCTTTACGATAACATATTGCAATTACCTTTCACTTCAATCAACTACGGCACATGCACTTTACCAGAAGGTCGTATGATTATCAAAGCCTTACTTGAGGATTCAATCAAAGGAGTAGGAAAGCTCCATAAAACAGCCATCTTCCCTTGTGGAATATTTCAATATATGAAGGGAGTAAATGATAAACCAGGAACTCCAAATTATGACTTATTCCAACTCGCTCTTGAATCAACAGCGCGCAGACTATATCCAAACTATGCCAACGTAGACTGGTCTGGTAATGCAGGTTATGATATTAATGACCCACGCACCTACTTCTCTACAATGGGCTGCCGCACAGCTAATGGATTTGATATTAATGGACTTGGCCAACTTAAGGACGGCCGCGGAAATATCTGTCCAGTAACAATCATACTTCCAACTCTTGCAATGGAAGCTGGTGATGTAGAAAGTTTCATGGAGCTTCTTGATGAAAAAATCCACGAAGCAAAAGATATGCTTATAGAGCGTTTTGAATACATCTGCTCACAAGATGCGGCCAGTGCAAAGTTTATGTATGAAAATGGAACAATGGCAGGTTATGTGCCAGAAGAAGGAATACGTTCTGCGCTTAAACATGGAACAATTGTAATTGGGCAACTTGGACTTGCTGAATGTTTGCAAATTCTTATTGGCTGTGACCATACTGAACCAGAGGGTATGGAACTTGCTAAACGTATTGAACAGCTCTTTAAAGATAGATGCGCTGAATTTAAACAAGAATATAAATTAAACTTCGGAGTATACTACACACCAGCTGAGAATCTTTGTTACACAGCAATGAATAGATTTAAAGAAGATTTTGGAGTTATTCCAAACGTCAGTGACAGAGACTATTTCACAAACTCAATGCATGTGCCAGTATGGAAAGAAATTTCTCCATTTGATAAAATTGATATTGAATCAGAATTAACGGGTTACTCTAGTGCTGGTTGTATTACATACGTTGAACTTGAAGGTGCTGTACTTAAAAATCTTAAAGCTCTTGAACAAATAGTAACATACGCTATGGAGAAAGACGTTCCTTACTTTGCAATTAATGTCCCAAACGATACTTGTCTTGAGTGTGGTTGGACTGGAGAAATTGCAAACGAATGTCCAGAATGTGGTTCTACTAATATTAGTAGACTTCGTCGTGTGACTGGCTATCTAACTGGTAATTACACAACTGCATTTAATCCTGGTAAACAAAAAGAAGTCGAGGAACGTTATAAACATAGTAATAAATTAAGCCTATGAGTAGATATAATACAATAATACCTAATGACATCGTAAACGGGGAAGGAGTATGCGTCTCCTTCTTCGTTCAGGGGTGTCCACATCATTGCCCAGGCTGCTTTAACGAAGAAACTTGGGATTTTCATGGAGGTCAAGAGTATATGGAACATACTAAATGGGACATTATCAAAGCTATTGGCGCGAATGGATTGCAACGTAATTTTTCTGTACTTGGTGGTGAGCCTCTTGCACCACAAAACATACAGATGACTGCGGAGGTAATCGATGCAGTACGCCATGCTTACCCTAAAATAACCATATATCTTTGGACTGGATATGAATTTGATGATTTAATTATACATTTAAATGATAATCTTAAACAAATTCTTCAAAACATTGACGTATTAATTGACGGCCCTTTTATCGAGAATTTAAAAGATTTGTCACTTAAATTTAGAGGGAGTTCTAATCAACATATTAGAATTAAAAAAAATGATGCTTGGGAGATAGAAGAATAATGGAACATATTACTACTAAAGTAGAAACCCTAGATAAGGTTTATAATGCAATTAAAAAACATGAAATGAAAGAGGTTTCTTTTGAATTTTTAGTAGGAAGCTGCTTCCCGCACATTTTCAACAACATAAAAGAAGAAATGCGCCGTCAATACACGCTTGGTTATATTGATGGACAAAAGGAGGGGATGGATTATGACGAGTAGTTATGCTGTAATGAATATAATACTTGCTTTTCTCACTAGTATAGCTGCTTTAGTATTTCTTTTTCAAAAAAAGGATGAGAATTTAAGAGCAGAACAGCGAAGAAAAGTTCGTATTGCCAAAGGTATTGCTTTAACAATTGCTATTGTTTCTTGTTTAATTTGCTTATTTAGTGAAGATGCAACTTTAGAAATGGAATGGGTAGATAAGTGGACATTAGTAATGACTATTATGTTTGGCGGTGAATTAATGGCTGATTACTTCGTTAATAAAAAATGCCATTATATAGAAGAATAGGAGGAATTAATGAAAACAATTGCTTTAATTATTATGGTATCAATTGTTTTAGAAGCTTTAGTAGAGTATGGAAAAACAATTGATAGAATGGTAGTTGCTCATGACTATAAAACAGCAATTACCCAAGGAATTACTATTGTTTTAGGTGTGGCTTTAGCCTTCGTTTTCAAAGTACAATTATTTAATGAGGGATTAAGCGAAGTATATCAAGGATTAGCCATTGACCCGACAATTGATATGATATTAACTGGTATTTTATTCAGTAGAGGCTCTAATTTCTTTAGTGATTTAGTAAGTAAGCTACAAAGAAAAAATACTGTAGAATTAATGAGTACAGAGTTTAGTCAAAATGTTGAGCCACTGTTAGATGAAGAAGAAAATTATGAATGGCTTGATGATGATTCAGAAGAAGAAGTAATCGAAGAAGTCGTTGAATAAAAAAAACGCTGGATTGAAAAATCCAGCGTTTTAAATTTTGACAAAAAATATTTTTTATGGTATAATATATATAGAAAGAAAATTAGAAGGAGATTTACCTATGAAAATTGAACGACTAGAAATATCAAGTTTTAAACCGGCCCTACGTGGAATGAGGAATCCTATGAACTCATGGGATAAATCAGACTCAAATGAGTGCATTCATCATATTGGCCCAAAGGATTTAGATTTAGCCCAAAGATTAGTCCGCGGCGGCCCAGAACATGCTAAATTTATGAGACAAATTATAGTATGGGTTGATATAACTGCGCCATTATACTTTTTTAAAGAATTTGATACATATAAAGTTGGAACTACAGCTAACTCAACAAGCACAATGCACAAGCTTGCGGCCGCGCCAATTACGAAAGAAATGTTTGAATTTGATAATAATGATATTATTGTAGTTCAGGGAAAATCGATTAATGGCGAGTGGGAATTAATTTTTGATGATTATATTGATGATATAGTAGATATGTGCGAAAATCTGCGTCTTAAATATCTTGAAACCAAAGATAAATCTTACTGGCGCGCACTTGTTCAAATTCTACCAAATGCTTTTCTTCAAACAAGAACAGTTTCCCTTTCATACGCCAATCTCCGTAATATCTATTTTCAAAGACGTAATCATAAATTAAAAGAGTGGCATCAATTTTGTGACTGGATAGCTACTCTTCCATATGCAAAAGAACTTATAATGTTGGAGGATACCGATGAGATTAATTGAACAAACAGAAAAATATGTAGTTGAATCAGAAGAAGACGCTATTAAAGTAATTCAAGGATTCAAAAAAGACGCTGAGTCAAAAGGATATATACTTGGTAAAAGTGGATATGATTATAAAACCAAGAAAGCTAAAGGAGAAATTATTGGTGAAGCTTGGGTTGTAACTATTAAAAAATTACTTGGAGGAGTGTGGGATGACTTCGAATAATGAAGAAACTAAACTATATGTAGTAGATGGCGCTCAAGAACAACCGGCCGCGGAAGTAGATACAGAAACAACGGAATTAACTGAAGAAGAAATTGCCCAATTCTATGAAGACAATAAAGATGCAATCGACTTAATGGGTGGATTAGATATTTTTGAATCTTTAATGAATGTTCCCGACGAACAGTTTAAGGAATTAGAGCCAGCTTTTCTTCAAGTATTTCAAGAAGTTTTGAATGAAAAAGAAGCACAAGCTGAAATGATAGCTATGTTAGCTTCACAAGAATATAGTGTAGATAATATTCAACAAGATTTTGTTCTAATTAATGAAGCAATTGATACTATTGACTTTATTAGCGAAGAAAAGAAAGACTTCTTGCGTAAAATTACTATGATGTCAGCCAATAAAATGGAAGAGCTGAGTAATAAAACCGCAAAAGAAATAATAATTCCCTGTGAAGTCCTTAACGGAAATTTACCACCACAATACGCGCATGATACAGATGCGGGTATGGACATTATCTCACCGGCAGAATATACTATCGCCCCTGGTGAAACTATCATTATTCCTACTGGTATCAAATGTGCCATTCCTGAGGGATATGCGCTTCTCATACAACCAAGAAGTGGACAGTCTGTCAAAACAAAACTTCGGGTTGCCAATACGCCAGGACTTATTGATTCCGGCTATCGCGATGAAATCGGAGTAATAATAGAAAATATTGAACCACCTTTCAAAGATATAGATTATGAATTTGATGATAATGGAGAAATCCATATCAAGTCAATCCTTCATGGTCAATCATATACAATCGCGGCGGGTCAAAAATTTGCACAAATGAGACTCGTACAAGTACCACATGCACAGTTCTTGGCTGTAGAAAATGTTGGCGAAATAGGAGAAAATCGCGGCGGTGGCTTCGGTAGCACAGGAATGTGAGCAAAATAAAAGTTGAAGATATTAGAAAGGCGGCGATAGAACATGGTTGGGAACTAATTTCAACCGAATATAAAAATCTAAGTACAGAATTAATTTTTAAATGCGATGAAGGGCATGAAATAAATGTTCCCTATAAAAAAGTAAGAGATAAATGGGAATGTCCTTTATGTAAAGCAAATAAATACTATAATTTTACTGAAGCGGTCAAACCTAAATCTAAAGATGTACAACGGGTAATTGGATTAGACCAAGCCACTCACATTACTGGTTATTCTATTTTTGATAATGAAGAATTAGTATATGCTGGTACTTTTGAAGCTACCGCAGAGGATGAAATTGAACGAGATGTCCAAATTCAAAACTGGCTGATTCAACTAGTTCACAATTGGAAACCTGACATAATTGGTTTAGAAGGAATACAGCTTCAACAGTTTAACGATAAAATGGTAGGAGTAACAACCTATCAAACCCTTGCACGACTACAGGGCATATTAATGGCAACCTGTCATAATTTAAAAGTTGACTACATAGTTTGCCCGCCCGCGACTTGGCGTAATCACAGTGGTGTAAAAGGACGCTCGCGTGCGGATAAAAAACGTTCCATGCAAAATAAAATAAAGGAATGGTTTGATATAACTGTTTCCGATGATGTGGCAGATGCTATCGGAATCGGAAAATATGTAAATGAAACTCATAAGAAAAAAGTTGAAATATTCAATTGGGAATAAAGGAGGATTTTTAATGGTTAATGTAACTATGGACCAAATTATTGCTTTCAGAAATGCTGGAGATATCTTTGGAGATTATAAGCTTCCACTTAAAGTTGCTTATAAATTGAACAAGCTTAAGAAAGCAGTTGAGGCAGAAGGAGAATTTTATAGTAATAAGTTCCAAGAAATCGTTGATACCTATGCTAAAAAAGATGAAAATGGTCAGATTGTATTTAGCGAAGACGGTAATCAGATTATGATTCAAGATGGAAAAATTGAAGAGTGTAATCAAGCATTAAGTGATTTACAAGAGCTTACTGTAGAAATTGACAATTGTAATTTAACAATTGATGATTTCGGTGAAGAGGTAGAATGCACACCTGAAGACCTTGAAGCCCTTATGCCTTTTCTTAACTAATGATTAAAAAAAGATTAACAGAAGACCGCGAAAACATGGAAGAAATTTTGATTAGAACTGCAGATAGGTGTGATATTTGGCAGGATAGATTCATTTATGCTATCGCGCGGGCAATATATGATATATTAGACGAGCTAATAAGACAAAAAGAAAAGAGGGACAATTAAGTCCCTCTTTTTTTATTATCTGAATTTACGTACTTGAGTTACGTTTCTATAAGATGAGTCTTTAACAATGATTTTCTTAACACGTTCAGCCATTTTGTCTACATCGTAATCGTTTGCAATTTTATCTACGTTTATGTTGATTTCATAAGTTGCATTACCATATTGATCTTCGGATGAGTTGACTACCTTTATAGCTTTACTTAATATATCTTTAAGTGCAATAAAGTTTTTAGTATCAGTAGCATTTAACACAAGTTCTGGTCTTGAAGGAGTACCATCTAACCAAGCTGGGCCAGTATAATCAGCAAGACCACCGGTTGCATATTTATATGGAGATTTTTTATTATCTTTAGCTTGTTTACGAATCTTCTCATACTGTCCTTTTCCATAAACAGCTTCAAAACCCTTTTTAAAATTAGTATCGTTAAAACTTAAAGCAAGTCTATATTTACTCCATCCAGCACTTTTAAAACCTTTTATAACATCTTCCCACTTTAACGATTTAGTATCTGCCAAAGCTTTTAAAAGAGTTCTTTCTCCATGACCAGCATCGCTTGCTATCTTTTTTAAATCTTTTAAATCTTTTGCAGAAACTTTTTTCTTTTTAGCAATAGAAGTTATTTTATTTTTATAGGTTTGTTCTTTTTTCTGTTTATCAAGCTCTGTTGTAGCATCTTTATAACCAGCTTTTGATAATTCTTCCAAAGTAAAAGCTTTTTTAACATCAGAGTATTTCGCGCCTGCTGTTTTGAAGTCTTTTGCATTTGTAAAACCAAGAGATTTTATATCTTTACTTGTATATCCTAAATCTAATAAATCTTTCAGATTGGTAATACCACTCTTAAAAGCTTCTTTTGCAGTATATAAATCAGAAACGCCTTCTTTAAAACCCCCTTCAACCATTTCTTTGGCAGTTGGAGCTTTTTTAGTTACTTCACCATTTTCATCAGTTATTTCTTCCGTCGCTAAATTCTTCGCCGTCGCAGCACTTACACCCATATCATGTAATTCTTTTACTGAAAACTTTGTTTTAATTTCTGGTATCATTTTTTCTAAATCAGTAATAATGGTAGTCAATGAAGATTCAATAGTTGATAAATTAATAGTAGACTCAACTTCTTTACCTTCTGAATCTAATGTCTTGCTTCTCATTTCTGTAGCATAAGCCATTAATGTTGCTAATGCACCATTATCACCACTAATTGCTCGATAACGCATCCATGCGGCATCCCATTCTTGCAATAATTGTTTTTGTCCATTTTCAGTAGCTTCATCATAACCAGCGTTAGCCAGCCAAGCCTGTTTAATTTGTTCTTGATAGCGCTCAGGATCACGAAGCCATTCGTTGACTTGAGCTACATTAGTACCAGTCGCCGCGGCTAAATCTCGTTGAGCTTCAAGTAAATTAATCTGACGTTCTCTTTGTTTTGTTGCTTCATCTTGTTGTTGAGATAGTTTATCCAATAGCTGATCTTCAAGTGTTCGTCCATAATTTTGCTGTGCTTCTGCTATCTCTTTTTCTAACTGAGCAATTTCAACTGCATGTCCACCAGAAGTGTCTGCTCGCAATGCTGCTAAACGTTGTTGTTTTTGTGAAATGTCTTGTTCAGTTTTAGCATTATCTTCTTGTTTTCTGCGCTCATCTAATTTACGTTTAACTTCATCAATTAAATTCTTCGCTGCAGTATCTAAAGTACTATTAAGCTTGCTCAATTTATCAATCTCTTTATCAGTCTGTTCTTCGAGACCTTTTACCAAAGAGTCTTCAAAATCAACCATATATGATTGATATTCTTCAATTTTTTTATAGACATCCGTTAATGAGTTAAAAGTATTAGCTAAAGCATCGTAATATGCGCCTTGCTTCTCAGCAATTAGGTCTAGCCCTTCTTTAATTTTATCATAGTCTTCATTTTGCCAGCGTTGTTTATATAAAACTTCTAAGGCTTTGTCATAATCAAAATTATTTTCATTAAAGCCAATATCTTTTAAGAAATTGAGTGCAGCGGTTCTAGAACTTAAATCTTTAGTAGCATTAGTAGCATTTTCAAAACGTCCTAATTCTATAATGCCAGTTTCTAAACTAAATGCATCTTGATATTCTTTCCAAGTGCTATCAACTATTTCATAATTAACCTTTGCTTGAGTAATCATTGTTTCAGCACTTTTATTTAAAACATCTCGTACTATATCTATACTATTAGCTATATTCCCAAAACCAGCTTCTAATTTAGCGGTTTGTAACTCATCAACAGCTTCATATATGGCATTTAATTTATTAAGTTTTTCTAACTGTTGACTTAATAAATAAACATCAGTAATAACTTTATCCCATTGATTAAAAGCATCATAGGCATTATTATAAAATTCTTCAAGCTGTTGTAAAGCATCTTCTTTTTCTGATTCGGCTGATTCTAATTCAGAATTTAATGTATTAAGTTGCTTTTCTGTGGCTTCTTTTACTGCTTCAGCTAAAGATTTATTTTTTGAAGCTAATTTACTAATTGCTTTTTGATCAAGAATATAAGCTTTTGTATCTTCATCTTGAGTAATGTAATCTGCTAAATTAACGGTTTTATTTTCAGTAACTTTACTTTTAGTTTTGGTTACTTTTCCTTTTTTATTTTTCTTAGAGACAGTTTTTGTTTTTTCATATGATACACTAACTCTTGCTCCAATAGCCTCTGCATAAGCATTTTTTTCAGCATCTTTTTTATACCCAGAAGTTCCTTGATATGCTTTTTTAGCCTTTTCATATTCTTTTTTAGCTTCTGTATATTTTTTCCTATTAGCTTTAGTATTTTTTTTCTTTTTATTACTTTTAGCTGCTTTTAATTTCTTTTCTGCAGCATCTCGTTTCTTTTTGGCAGCGGCTTGTTCATTTTTTTCGCTTTTCGTCTTTTTTGGAATTCCAGCATCTGCAAAAGAAACACCTTCATCAGAAGCTTTTAACTCTTTTTTAGCTTGAGCGATTTTCTCATCTGCTATTGAAACTACTTTATTTAAATCTTCTTCAAGTGTCTCACCAAGTTTACTATATTGTTCTAAAGTAGTACCAAAGGTAAGTAATAATCTATCTAATTTTTTTTGAGTATTTTCTGCTGTATTTTGAGCCTTATTCATACGGTGAGCAGCATTTTCCCACCAAACGAGAACCTTTCCAGCTTTTTCTGTAATTTTAATAACTTCTTTAGCTGCATTTTCAGAATTTGTATTTTTTTTCTTCTTTCGTTCTTTTTGACCAGAAGAAATATTAGTTGATTGAGTAAAAGTAAAATACTTTTTATGATAAGACGAACTATCTCCACTATAATCAGCATGAGAACCGGCTGGTATACTCTTACGCTTTAAAATATTTTTTGATTGTTCATGAGTATATACTACAGCATCAGATGGTAAATTTAACATCTGTGGTCCACTCGCACCAAGAATCATAGAACGATTTTCACTAGGTATCCAAGCAATCTCAAATCCTTTTTCACCAGTAAGGGTTAATCCCCCTTTGTTTTTAGGTCCTACTGTACCTCCATGACCTTTTGCAGCAGAACCAAAAGAAGGAATTCTATCTGTAGATATTTTATTATTGATACCTGTAGCGCCAGATGGCCCACTAAAAATACCTGTAAATTTTTCTTTTAAACTATTTAACTTAATTTTAATGCTACTAATTACACTACTAGTATTATCTGTAGCATTAATACTAGTATTATGACTTCTAGGAAGACCTGTGATACTACTATAAGCCGCAGCTGCTTTAGCAATAGCATCAGAAGAATCTGCAGTTATTGTAACTGGTTCTGTTACTCTATCATAAACTTCATCTATTTTTTCTTCTAATTCTGGAGTATTTCCTTCATTAGCAGTGGCTTGTATTAAAAAATTAATAATCGGATCTTTTTTAAAGGTTAATAAAGTATCATGTAATGAAATAAAACTAGGGTCTTCTTCTCCAGTAACAACCACTTTCTCTTCAGTTTCTTTTATTTCTTTATTAACGACTTCATTAGTAGTTTTTGTTACTTTTTCAACGCCTTCAACTACTTTATTATTAATTTCAGGTGCTACTTTTTCAGCCTTTTTTTCAATTTTTTTATCGGCCTTCTCTTTTTCACGTCTTCTTTTCTCTGTTTGTTGTAAGTATGATTCGTATGCGGACAAACCCGTTTGATAATTTCTATCTACATCATCGGCTAGATTAGTCCAATAATCAGCCAACTCTTGATAACTTTTTGATGTTTCTCCAGTGGTCGTATTAGCTATTGCTTGAGCTTCTGCCGCATTGTCTCGATAAGTTTGAGTTAATTCAGACATATACTTCTTTTGAGTCTCAAACTGTTCTGGAGTCATCCACTGGCGTTCGCCATTTTCATCTAAAATTTGACCAAGACCAAAAGCTTCAACATTAGTATCTACTCCAGCATCTCCAAAAGTTTGTTTACGCTGTTCTTGAGCTTCCTCTAATTGTTGTTGCGGACTTGTTTCGTTCATATTGTTTAAAATATTAGTGGCTGTAGTATTAAGTCTAAACAACTCGTTTGTTTGTTTAGCTAATTCAGGATTATCTAAAGCACTAACTAAATCACTATATACAGTATCAAAATTTAAATCGCCTATCATTCCTTGATTTTCTGCATAGGCTCTTATTTCTTCTTCTGTAAACTCTCCAGTTTTATGTAAAGTAGTAATTAAATCTGGAAGTGTTTTTATACCCATATCTTTAAATTGGGTAGCTAATTCTTTAGAACCTTTTTCATATGCTTCTGCCGCTTTAAGTACTTGTATATTTTGTTTATTTTGTAATTTGTCTATTTGCTGCTGCTGTTCTTCTTCTCTAACATATCCTGCTTCAGCTAATCTATTTAATAATGTTTCTTCTTTTACATAAAGGCTTTGTTGTCCATTTTTATTAGATTGTTGACCCTTAATGGTAAAATCACTTTCTTCTAAAGATTTTCTAACTTGACCCAAATTCATAAAAGAAATACTAGCAAACTGACGTCCCTTGTTTAACATGGAAGTTAACAAATCATCAGATATTCCTAGAGCTACAGCAACATTATGCCATTGGTCATCTGGTATATTAGTAATAAAACCACTTTGCTTATCATATTTTACACCAGCTTCGGCTAATTTATCCATTGCTGGAGCGCATTCAAGTACTCTTTGAGTGAAAGCATCAAAACCTTCTTGTCCTTCTCGGAGCATAGGTTCCAAGTCTTGTATTTTTTTTGCTACTGCAGAGGCAGCTTCATATCCATCCTTTCCTTTTGTAGCTTTTTTAATTGCCTTCTCACTGAGTAAAGCTTCTGCGCCAGTCCAAAAAGTTGCATCACCTCTACCTTCAGAATGTTTTTTAATTTCTGTTTCATAGCTATCTTTAAAGGTTTCAGTAACCTTATCAAAAATAGATTTCATTCCTTCGGCTGCAGTAGAATAATCTTTTTCTGTAGCTTTATTAAACTCTTCCAAAGCACCTTCAGCAGCTTTTATTTCATCAGTGGCAGTATTTAAAGCCTCTGTTAAATTAATTTTGGCTTCTGTAGCATAATTTCTTAATTCGCTAGCTTGTTCTCTACACTGTTGTGCAAAAACTTGTCCCGCTCTACCGGAATTTTCCCAAGTATCAGCTAAGTCTTCTAAGCCAACAGCTAAATCCTCTACTTGATTTTCATAATTAGTAACTGCATCGTCATCATTAATATGATTTAAATAATCTTGTTGTAAACTATCTGCTTCTCTTAATATATCACTATATTCTGAAGTTGAACCTGCCATTTTCTTCCATTCTTCAGAATAATCTTGTATTTCTTCTTTATATTTTTTAGGATCCCAATCTTTAGTTAGGCCCTCAAGCATTAGTCCTTCAAAGCCTTCATTGAAGCCACTAATAAATTCTTCCCCAAGTTCTAAACCAACAGCATCTAATTCTTCTTGACCCATCCACTGTTGTAAAGCATCAGTTATTGGCTTACCAGTTGAAAGTACTTCTTCAATAGAATCATGTGTGCCCGCAAAAGCTTCTTTTAATCCTTCTTCTGCTTCTTCCTTTATTTCTGGATTAAACTCTCTAATTTTATTTAAAATATCATTGTAATGATCAGAGATTAAAATCAATTGACGATCTGTTAAAGCATCTACAGATGCTGCTTCACCTATACCTAATTCATTAAGCATTTGAGAAAAATCAGACCAATCAACCCCTGCTTTGCTAAGAGAACTAGCTAATTTTGTTCTTTCTGAATTAAAGCTCTTATTAACTGCTTTTCCAGTAGATGTAGTGCCAGAAAATGTTTCGTGATTATTCTTATAAGCATCTGACGTTTTATACTCACCAATTAAATCATTAATTGACTCATTGGTAACATAATTATCTAAAGAAGCTTGTTTTTCTTCTTCGAGCTTATCTATAACTTCATCAATTGCATCAGCTTTACGTAAAATTGCTTTACCCTCAGCATCGTACCCAGCTATTAATGAAGGAGATAATTCAGCCAACTCTTGGCTGATAGAAAGATATTCCTGATATTCTTCATCTGATAAACTTACATTATGACCAAATTTATCAACACCCTCTGAAAGTTCAGCATATCTATCTTTATTACTAGCAAGAGAATTAATTTTTTTGTCATTTTCTGTAAAGCCTTTTTCAAAACTATTTCTTACTTCTTCACCAGCTTCTTTAGCTTTTTTTTCTAAATGACTTTTAACTAAAGCAATAGCTCCCAATAAAACCGCCCCTATGATTGCAGCTATTGGACCAGCATGCATACCTCCCGTAAAACCACCAATAAAAGCTTTTATAGCACCCAAACCAGTTGCCGCGGCAGTTGTTTCTGCAGCTACCGCACCAGATGCTACTGCTGCTGCCATTGCTGCGCTACCATACTTAACTGCAGCAACTCCAGCAGCTATTTGTCCACCAACTTTAGCTACAACAGTTCCAATGCCAGAAATACCCATACCAAAAGTAGCTACCATTGTACCTACTTGAGAAATTAAAGCTCCCACACCTTGTAACGCAGGGCTTAATTGTCCAAGTTGAGCACCAAACATTTGTATAGATAAGCCTGCTGCAGAGAATTTTGAACCCAGTACTCCAATAGTATTTGCCAACTGTTGAGATTTACCCAAAGGAACAGATATATTATTTAAACTTTCTTCATCTAATAATTTTCTAGCTGCAGCATATCTCTGTTTATATGCCTCGCGCATATTATCATTTAGCATTAAATCTTTTAAAGCTTTACTACCCATTGTATATTGAGTTGGGTCTTTTACTAAATATTTTAAAGCTTCTTGATTTGCTTTTTCTGCATTCTGTGATGCCATGGCTTTTGCATATGTAGCAGAGAAATTTTTAGCCACATCTGTTCCAAAAGCTTGTCCCCATTTTTGAGGTTGCCCAATTAATTTAATGCCATCTTTTACAGGAATTTCTTTTTTCTTCATTCCTTTGTAAATAGCTGACATCAATTGTTGTCCAGTTTTTTGAGTTTCACTATTTAACTGTTTACTATTAAACCACCCCATAGTTGCTTGTTTCATGGCATCAACTGTTCCAGGAGTGTTTCGATATGCAGCATAAGCATGCTCATCAGATAAAGTATTATACTGGCCCCTAATACTTCCAAAAGTTAGATTACCACTAGTTAATAACCGTCTAGCTTTTTCATAATCAGCAACCGATGAAACAACTTTCGTTGGCTGTCCGCTTTGTCCACCTTGTCCATTTTTAGTTTTTTCAACAGCTATGAGTTCATTAAGTTTAGCTACAATAGGGGTTGTAATTCTTCCGGCTATTCCGCCTTGACTACCAGGGGTATTAGCTGACCAAAAACCTTTACCAAAAGATGAGGTTGGATCTACAAGTCCACCCAGTCCACTAATCGTTCGATTGGCAAGACGGCCGACTCCTTTTAAAGCAGTAAAAGCAGTAAAAATAGAAAGTCCAGATTTTAATAAGCCCGCTTTTCCATTAAAACTTAATACATTAATAATATCATTAACTATATTTAAAACCTTAGTTCCACCATCAACTAAACGCTTAGTCCAAGTATTATCCATAATGCCCATTAAAAATTCTTTCCAAGCATTTTGGAATTTATTTAATTTGGCTTCCATGGACTCTAAAGTTTTACCGAACTGTTCTGTTGAAGCGCCTTCACTATCATTAGCATAACTCATTAATTCAACAGTTCTATCGTAATTATTCATCATAGCAATAAAACGAGACTGTTGTCTAGAGCCAGCAGCAATAGTAGCTATATAACGTTGTTGAGTTTGAGTTAATCCGTCCCAACGTTTAGAGATGTCAAGAAATACTTGGTCTAGTTCTCTAAACTGACCGTTTGTATCTTTTAATGAAACTCCAATAGATTGTAATGCTTTATCTACTTTATTATAACTAACTTCTTCTCCATCAACTTCGGTAATTTCTAAAGGATTTTCTTTTAATTCTTGGAAACGCGCAACAATAGTTTTCATTGCCGTACCAATATTCTCTGCCGGTTCTCTTGTGGTCTCAATTGCTTGAGCCAAGAAAGCTGCAGTACCTTCAAAACTCATTCCAGCAGAATAAGCAATCGAAGCGGTACGTTGCATCGCTTTACCAAGTTCTTCAGTATTAGAAGCTGTTTTAGCAGCTAAGTTTGAGTAAACATCATTAATACGTTCTGCAGAAGTATTATTCAACTCCATATTAAAACCACGAAGCGCTGCAGTCATCATGTCAGTAGCATCTTTAGCTTCTAATCCCGCTATACGAGCCATTTTCATAGTTTCTGCAGCAATACCCATCGCAGCTTCAGTTTGTAAACCCTGTTGATAATAAAGAGTTGTAGACTCATACATATCCTGAATAGTAGCACCTAATGCATTAGCATTGGCGGTATATTCAGGTAATTTAGCCCACATATCACCAACACTATACTGAGTAACTACTGCAGTTTCGGTCATTGCAGCATCAAGTTCCTTAACAGTCTGTACAGCTTCTCTAATTCCTCGTTTAAGAAGATTAATCATATTTCTTAAACTAAAGAAATATTGAGTTGACTGTTGTAATTGTTTAACTTCATCTACAGCTCTTTGAGTTGCACTAGCATGTTCTAATAATGCTCCATTTGCTTGATTAATAGCACTATGTTCTTTCTCATAAGCATCCGCGGCTCGCTGGGCAGCTTCACCTGCTTTTTGCACCTGATTAGCTTTTGTGTTTTCTAAATCAATTTGAACTTGTTTAATTTTTCCGTCTGCAGCTTCAAATTCTGTATCTAATTGCTTTACAGCTTGCAAAACTTGTTGAAAAACTCCTGTAACATTGGAGCCAACTTGAGTTTCAAAAGCTTCTTTTTTTGCTTTGCCTAAATTTTTATAACCATTAATTAACTGATTAACTTCCGCAACAGCAGCAGTTGTATTGCCAGAACGCAAAGAAATTAAAGCTTTACTAGCACCCTCTCCAGCTTTAGTTGAAGTCCCCGCTAACTCTTCAAACTTCTTTAATAATGTTTCTATATCAGCGGTACCCATTTTTCCGCTGGTTTCTATTTTCATTTGAAGAGTATTAACGGATAATTTTTCTCTTGCCTCTACTAGTTTATCTAGCTTATTTTGTGCCTCTACTAAAGCTTGCGTATTAACCTTAAAATCAATTGATTTACCAGTTAATTTTGTAAAATTTTGAGAAATACGATTTAATTCTGCATCTAATTCTTTACTAGTTTTTGTAAAAGCACTAACGTCACCTTTTGTTTTAAAGCCTTTTTCTACTTGACTTCTATATCTTGCAAATATAGTATCTAAATTGGAAAAACTTTTTTTAAAACTATTCTCTAACCCATCTGGTATTTTAAGCTTAGATAGGCTATTTTTTAATTTATTGATACCGGCCTCAGCATTATCTACCTTCACCAATAGATTCGCAACTATATCAATTTGCTGTGGCATTTATTATACCTCCTTTTCCAATAAAAAATAGCGTTAACCAAAGTTAACGCCACTCATTATCTTTATCAATATCATCCTCTAGATAATACATTTCTAATGCTTTAGAACTTTTCCTATCTCCGGTAGCTAAAGCCGTACCAGTAAATTTGCCAACAATTGGTTGTGCATTCATCCCAAGCGTTAGATTAAAGTCTGACGTTATTTTCAACTTCGGTATATATATGATTGCCGTATGAGTCTCACCCGTAACGTCATCCTTTATACGTGTTCGTCCCTCTAAAGTCACATATCCTTCAAAGATGTCTTCACCTATAGAACTTACGTTCGCGCCATTGTCATAGGCATATTCATAATCAACAATAACATCTTTGTAGACTAGAGGGGTTTGTATAGTATCTGGCCCAGTACGTTCTAAACCAGTTAATTTCTCACCTGTTTCTTTATTATAAACGAAAATATAATTATTGGCTGGCTCATGAGTCAACGTAATTATACCTTCACTATTTGTTTCTAATTCATCCCGTTGCGCAATATAAACTATCCAATTTTCCTTTTTGAGTTCAAGTAATCGCGCGTTATTCATAAGTCCAAATTGTGTTTTAGAAAATACACCTTGTGTAAATACTAAATCTACTCCCTCAGTCCTATTCCAAATTACTAACTTTCGATTTTGATATCCACCTTGTGCCGCGGCCTCACGATGAAGTTCTTTAAAGTTTGCAATTTGGATTTTGTCAAATGCAGCTATTACTTCACCAGGCTGAATTTGACGTCCGTTTATCTCTATTATAGAAGTGGATTTTAGCTGCACAAAGTATAGCTCTTGCATTCCAAATTGATTTTCCATTTGTATCTCCTAAACAAAATGGAGGGACGTTACCGCCCCTCCGCCATTAAGTTGCTCTATTAAATTACTCAACAATTTGTGAATTACCTGAAATTTTAGCAGAAGGTGAAGTATAATCTCCATCAACATAGTTATCATAATCATCAAGTACAGATGCAACACCCTTGTTCTTAATACCAGTATCACTACCTGCAGTAAGATTGTATTTAACCAATCTAACCATATCTCCACTTTCAGACTTTAAGCATTGAACTGTCATTGAGAATGTAGCTGGGTCTCCATCTGCTTCCATCGTAAGACTTACATCTTCTGCAGAAACTTTTCCCTTTGGAATAATGAACTGTAAAAATTCATCCTTACCAGAAGCAACGTTTCTAGCATATGTATCACCAGTAATATAGTAAGTATTAGAATTAAATTCCGCACCAATATTAATAGTAACTCCTCCACTAATTACTCCATTATTAGGAGAAGCACTTCTAGGCTCTGCTTCAGAAGTACAATCAAGTAAATCAAAAGTAATAAATTCAACTGTTTGATTATTGCTAGTTTTACCAGTGCTCCAAGTTATTGTATTATTAACAAGTGGAACGGGGTCTTCTACTTCAACACCACTAGTGTTTTGATAACTAAAAGCAGTTACAAGGCTTTTAGCAATATACAATTTATTACCAGCTATATCAAAAGTTAAATATTGTGCAGTCTCAGCACCAGATGCAGTTGCTTCTTTAATTTTAGCAATGTCATAACGCAAAGTTTTTAAAACTTCTTGTTTATTATCAGTAACTTTCATATTTCCACCGAACATAATGCCAAGAGATTTAGCACTATATACAGCGTCTTCCATTTCGATAGTAAGCTCTTTATTAGTATCCCATGAAAGAATCTTAACGTTACCCTTACCACCTCTAGCATCTACTACTTCTGAACTCTGACTTAAAGTAGAAGTCTTAAGAGTATCAAGATAAAGTACTGGAGCAGAAGGTGCGCCCTTTGAGTCTAACTCATAGAACATAACGTCAGCGACTTCTTTAATAGCATATTTATCAAGAATAATTGCCATATTATATAGCCTCCTATTCGTTTTCCTAATCTATATTTTTAATCCAATATTTTGGTTTAACTTTTTTGCTATCCGCGCCCGCAAGCAAAGCTCGAATATCAATATCATATTCTTCCTTTTGTTGCTCCATTGCAATTAACCAATGAACACACGCATAGCTCATCTCTCCAATGTTAAGTGGAGTCAAACCAATTCCCATACAACAAATTGCCGCAAGAAGCGTTCCAAAAGTTGGACCTTTACCAGCTTTCTTTTTCGCAAGCATTTTTTCACTTGCTCTTATCTTCGCCTTATATCTCTTAATGCGTGGGTCTAAATTTGGGTCTTCTGGCTCTGGTGGCTTGGCTTCACTTTCGCCCATAACTTTTCGAATCATATTTTGAAATTCAAAAAAGTTCTCTTCCGTCAATAACCTCGGACTTTCCAAATCTACGTCTGGGTCAATTTCATCTTCGCTTTTCCCAATCAATAACATTTCAATTTCTGGCACAATTGTTACTGGCTCATGTATGAATTGTTGAAATGCTTCATGTATTTTTCCTCTTATCATTTCATCTTGATAATAGTTCATCAACAAATATTGAAAAGGAGTTGGGACTTGCTTAATTCTTTCGTCTTGCCCATACGCATCATTCAAATCTTCTTGCGTTATAGTAAATAGCGATTGGTAAATAAGAAAATCCTTATTTCCAATCACATCATTTACCGTCGGTGGATATATCTGGCAAATATCCTTAAAATCTATTGGATAGCCAAGAAAAATCCGTTCATCAATCATAAGTAGTAATTATAAAAGTTTGCTCATAGGCTCCAATTTCTTCAGTTAAAAAGTTTAAAGCAAAATCTCCACCAACCATCTTACCTAAACCTTCAATCTTCTTACCATTTAATGATTTTTGAACTTCACCCATGATAGCAAACGGGCGCAAATTAGTGCCTTTAATAATCCATTGTGTAAGTGGAACAAATATCTCCACACTAATCACAACATTTCTAAACTCACCATTTGACGCCAAACCTTGACCGCGCGCGACTCTAACAGCAACAACTGAATGAGCTGTCTCGTGCGGGCCAACTCGCGGAACAATCTTAACCAACTTTTCAAACACTTCTTCTTGTATCTGTTCATCAGTTAAATCTTCGTTAGCTAACGGGTCTTTATCAGTATAGTAAAGCAATTTTAACAAATCTTGATTTGCAAACAATCTCTTTATCACATACTGTAAATTTTCCCCCAATTCAGCACAATTTCTTACACTCATGCTTCACCTCCACGATTTAACCAATAAAAATCTTTATCTTCATCCGCGGCAGATTGAATTGGTGGGTCACTATGGTCTCTTAAATACTGAGGGTCAACCGATACAAATTCAACCCCTGGAGTTGATTGTATATCATAACCTGTAACTACATAAGCTTCAGTTAATTTACCTTGTGAAACCTCTAAATAATCATCTTTTCTAATATTCTCATTTAGTGGTGTAATAAAGAAACTTAACTTTAAGTTCTCAGTATAAAGAGTTTTATTTCTACTTCTAGACTTTAACTCATCTTTCAACATGTTGTCTTCTTGACCATAAAAATAGCCCCAAGCCCAACACTTCTTTCCTTGACGATTTATCCATTCCAACTTATGCGTCATTTTTAACATAATATATCTATTATATCCGCTTGCCACATAATCTTCTAAATAATAAATCATCCAAGGCTCTCGCTCACCATCTTTATCTGGCATCATGAGAATAGTCCCATTTGGCATATCCAAATGTACATCTGTTAAAAGATAATGCATAGTCTTTGTTTCATTTTGCTTTAAAGGTGTAAACTCACCTTCATATTCATTATCTTTATAGTCGAAAGTTACATAATAAACTGAACGTTGCAACTGTAATTTGAAGTTTTCTTCGCGCTGGCGCTGCATGCGCGATTGAAAATCAATCCCATACCTATTCAATCTTTTCAAGTAAACGTCATTATAATATTCAGCTTTCATTACTCTCCCTCCTTTTCTCCGCGAGAAAGTAAAGCCATACAATCAAATATGGTCTTTCTAAAATACTTATAATTTAAACGCCTACAAGAAGCAAGTTTATGATACAAGGAATAATAATCAATCGTACGCTCATCAATATCAAATCCTTCTAACTCAATTAAAATTGAATCAAGAAAGGATTCCCAATCGCGCCCGCGCTCATACTCACATAATAACCCATACAATTGGCTTTTCAACTTATTATTATAAGCTTCCAACATCTCTGGGATATAATCCATTCTATTCACCTGCCAACTTCGTATAATCGAATGGCTTTCTTTTTCTAGAACGATAATATAATCTCTCCAGATTTTTTGCATTGGCTCTTTCTTCTTTTAGGAGTTTGGTATATTTATCAATCAAATTAGCCTGTGAAAAGTCCCTTTCTACATATAATGGTTTAACATTTTCCCAAGTAAGTAAAACTCTATTGAGCCACTCACACTTCATAAAAGTTGCTAAAATTTGAATCTCCTCTACACCAAGGTCGCCGTAAAAGTTACCATTTTCATCAATGTCTATATCGACTCTAGGGAACTTAAAATTCGGAATTGCAGCATCAAGCAATTGGCGCCAATCCGCCTCGATTTCCTCCTCTG
>Ga0310690_10003958_pt1 | contig 21607 bp, 26 predicted proteins | sample AusTroGonzalo_MG_2_FD_207661 | JGI IMG/M metagenome (GOLD analysis project Ga0310690, IMG submission 207661) | Bovine rumen microbial communities from tropical cattle in Woodstock, Queensland, Australia - Gonzalo_04 (v2) (version 2) | ecosystem: Host-associated > Mammals > Digestive system >... | reverse complement strand
GATGCAGTCGAGACGCTTTCCAAGCTGTATGAACAGCGCGAAGCAACTAAGCAGACAATATACGAGATAACGGGCATATCTGACATTCTTCGTGGCGTTAGCAAGGCCTCTGAGACGGCAACCGCCCAGCAAATCAAGGCCGCGTGGGGTTCAAGTCGTGTCGATGGCTACAAACGTGAGATTCAGCGTTTCTTGGCTGATACGCTTCGCCTCGCGGCTGAAATAATCTCTGAAACCTATCAGACGCAAACGCTGGCAGAGATTACGGGGCTTAACTTCCCCACAAATGAGCAGAAGGCGCAGGCTCAAGCTCAATTGCAGGCCATTGATATGCAGGGCCAGCAAGCAATGCAGGCCGCGCAGATGGGCAATACTGAAGCACAGAAGGCCGTTGAACAGCTTAAGGGCCAGAAGGAACAGATACAGAAACTGCTCGATACGCCAGCATGGGAAGATATACAGGGCGTATTGCGGTCTGACTTGCAACGCTCCTACAAGGTTGAGATTGAGACTGATTCTACGATTGCACCGAATCAGCAACAAGATCTTCGAGACCTTTCCGACACTATGCAGGCTATCGGCGGTTTTGGACAGGTATTTCTCCCCGGCGTACAGGCTGGCATAATCCCTGCCAATTTGTTCATGGAAATTCTGCGTGCCATTATGCAGAAGACTCCGTTGTCCAATATGTTGACGGATAAGTTTGATGAATACATGGAACAGCTCGGCAGCTCTAATCCTTTACAAAAACAAATAGATGCGTTAAAGGGAGAGCTAGAACAGGCCAAAGATGAACGCGGCTTGAAAGAAGAAGCACTGAAGCTGCAAGGTGCTGAGATACAGTCTCGTGAGAAGATTGAAGGCGCGAAGTTACAGCTTGAAGCGCAGAAATTGAACTTGCAAGGGACTGAGATAGCGCAAAAGCCGCAGATAGAGGCCATGAAAGCGCAGAATGATTTGCAGCGTGTTGGCATGGAGGCGCAAGCTAAAGCGCAACAAATGGCAATGCCGGGGTTAGTGTGATGTCAGCACACAAAATATATGGCCCTTGGGGCAAGAATAAACAATATATTTGGCTGGATGCCGATGACATAAGCCGTGTCAGTGATGATGCGGGCCTGACTATCATGGTACAGCCTAATATTTCATACGCCTCGCCTATAGACGGCAAGCCTGTAACAACATGGGCGGCGCGTAAATATGATTTGGAAAGCAACGGTTGCATGGACGCCCGCGAAGGTCGCGCCTGTGCTGCTGATGCTAGACGTAACTGGAAAACTGGCCTTGAAGGTCTGACATGCGAAGAAATGTTTAGTGGCGTTTCCCATCGCATGTAAGGAGAGCAAATGGACGAAATGGAAAGCACGGTTGCCGAACCTGAAGTTACTGAAACTGAAGGGCCATCGGCAGAAGAAACTCTTAACGCGGAACTCGATCAAATTTATGAGGAACATACTTCAGAAGGCGAAGTTGCGCCGAAGGATGCCCCTGTACAGGCCAGCACTCCCGAAAATGCACAACCTACGCCAGAAGAAGTAAAGCCTATTGCGGCCCCGGCAAGTTGGGGAAAGGATGCTCAGACAATTTTTAGTCAGCTCCCGCCCGCCCTTCAAGCTGAAGTCGCAAAGCGTGAAACGGAACGCGAAAGGGCCATTGGTCAAGCGTTCCAGATGCGCCAGCAAGTTGAACAGGCAAAGCAAGTCCTTGAACCTGTTTTTCAGGGCTTTAACGACTTGTCGCCGTACTTCAACACGTTCCGCAAGGCTGACGGTTCCCCGATGTGGGGAGACCAGCGCGCGATGATGCAAGAGATCAAAGACGTGCTTGCTACAAAGCAGTTGCTTTTCCGTGACCCGAAAGCCGGTTTACAGGCCGTGATGGATTGGATGCGTTCTGCTGGCCTCAATCTTGATGGCATTGACAGCCAGACACAGATTGACCCGGAGACTGCACGGCTCCGTCAGAGGCTTGCACAGTTGGAACAAGACAATCAACGCCGCGACAGTGCGGAGCGTGAGAGACAGGCCGAAACGCAACGGCAAGAGGCCGTCCAGCGCGTGGCTTATGGCTTGAATGACTTCGCACAGGCCAAGAATGAGGACGGGCAGCCGCTTTATCCTCATTTGTTTGGCGACCACGGCGCACAGGTCGGGGAGTTAATGGGCCGCTGGATGCGTGCAAACGCCGGACAGGACGGCATCACCCCCGAACTTTTCAAAGCCGCGTATGAAGCCGCTATTTTTAGCGTAGCTGAGACGCGGGAGGCTGAATTTAAGGCACGGGAAAATGCGCGGATTAAGCAGTTTCAGCAAAATTCAGCGCGTGCCCGCAAGGCTGCCGGGATTAACCCTCGGCCCAATAAAGCGCCGGAAGTGGACCCGCAAAAGCCGATTGAAGAACTATATGAAGAAATCTGGCGCAAGCATAACAGCGCCTAGGAGATATCACCATGCCTGAACCGAACAGCATGTTCACCGAACTCACTGTTAGCACGCTCAAGAACCGTAGGCGCGACATCATCGACAACATGAGCGCCCACAATGCCCTCTACAAGAGGATGAAGGAGCGCAACAACCTCCAGACTTTGTCGGGCGGCACGACAATCGTTGAGAACATAGAATACGCGGAAAATCAGACACTTACGCGCTATTCCGGATACGATACCCTCAACATCAACCCCAGCACCGTCTTTACGGCTGCTGAGTTTGAATGGCGTCAGTATGCCGAGAACGTGACCTATTCGGGCCGCGAAATGCGTATCAACATGGGCAATAAGGAAAGAGTCTTTGACCTCGTCAAGGCCCGTGTCGATAACGCCGTTAAGAGTGCCGCGAATGCGATGAACAGAGATATGTATTCCGCTGGTGCGCAGAGCAATCAGATCGGCGGCCTTCAGCTCTTGATTGCTGACACTCCGACCAATACCGTGGGCGGCATAAGCGCGGCCACCTATGGCTGGTGGGCCAATCAGACTTTCAGCCTTGCGGAAAATGCCGACGGCACGGCCATTAAGACGGCCATTGACAAGGCTTACATCGCCCTCACAAGGGGCACTGACAAGCCGGACTTCATCTTGATGGACCCGGACCTTTACGCCGACTTTGAAGGCAGCTTGCAGGCTCTTCAGCGTTACACCTCGGCCCGTGAAGCCGAAGCCGGCTTTGAAAGCCTGCGGTATAAGGGGGCCGATGTGTTCTTTGACCAGGTGACGGATGACTTGAACCATTCCGTCATGCCCAGCGGACATATCTACCTTGTCAATACCAGCTATCTGAAGCTCCGTCAGCATCGTGATGCCGAATGGACGGTTGCAGACGACAAGTTCCCGATTAACCAAGATTCTGTCGTTATTCCTCTGCTTTGGATGGGCAATATGACGATCTCTAACCGCAAGCGTCAGGGTGTCATCATTCAGTCGGGCGGCGGCGGTTCCGATACGGATACCACGACCTCTAGCTCTACCTCTACTAGCACGGATACGACTACGACCTCCGACACCACGACCACTTCTGATACCACCACCACCACGGAATAACCCTCTAACATGGGGCGGGGGCTTATGCTCTCGCCCCATAACACAAGGATTTTATATGCCCCAGATACAGTTTGAACAGTGCGCCGTTGAAAATACAGTTAAGACCGCAAAGCTCGGTAAAGCGTGTTTTGAGGACGGTATTTGTGCCACAATAACCATTGACCCTAAGAGCAACATCAAATTCATGTTCCCTTCCATGCGTAAGGGCGAAAGTGAAACGGCTTTTATAGCGCGTCTGCCACATGAATTGAAGAATCACTGGGTAAATGAGATTTTGGCATACTGCAAGGGCAAAGCGTTTTGCGATGGTACGCCGCTTCAAAGCATGGCGTGGCTGTCTCCGGGGCAGATTGAAACATTGCGCTCGGCGGGCGTGTCTAGTGTTGAGCGGCTCGCCAAAGTCGGCTCCGGCATCCTTGAGCCGTTCGGGCTTGACGGCGCTGATCTTTCCCGAAAGGCCCGTGCTTGGTTGGACGACCAGTCAGGGAAAGCCGTGGCTACGATTCAGGCGCAGGGCGCGGAATTGGATGCTTTACGGGCGCAGAATGCTGAAATGCAGAAGGCTGTCGAGTTTTTACAGAACCAGCTCGCGGCTATGCAGGAAACTGGCGGCAAGAGAGGCCGCAGGGCAGCTAACTAATGGCTACTACGCTTGATATAATCCAAGATTGCATAGACCGCCTCTGTGTCGCCAAGCATCCGACAACGCTGAATTTACAGGATGATACGCAGCGGCAAATGCTGGCTCTCTTGAATGAGACGGGGCAAGACTTAACGCTTTCCTTTCAATGGCAGGTGTTGACAATCCCCGTTGTCGATCAGGCGGCTGATGATGACCGCAACATGAGCGATCAGGGCGATATAGATGAACTATGCCCCGGTCTGTCTCGCTTTGTGGACGATTGCTTATACTTAAATGGCAGGATGATGCCCCTTATCGGCCCTATGAGTACGCAGGGCCGTACTTTTATGAGGGCTGGCGGCATGGCGTTGCTGTACGGCTTTTTCATAGAGGGTAATCATCTTTGGATTACCTGCCCGACTACTTCGGAGCAAGAGCTTAGATTTGCGTATATTACGAAAAATTGGGCACAGGATGCTGACGGGAACGGCATTGACAGGCTGACACAGGCAACGGATACGCCTTTGCTTGACTCCAGATTGCTTACTCTGGGCGTTGTGTGGCGGTGGTTAAGCCGTAACGGTTTGCCCTATCAGCAAGAGTTTTTGAACTACGATAACGCGCTTCGCAGTCTACAGGCAAGTGATTCTCCGCGTGGCGTTCTCAATGCGGGTGGGCCGCAGGCTTATGACCCGCGTAATTCCATACTTGGCGGCGTTGCGCGGCCTTGGGCTTAGGGGGAAGTTATGGCGGCTGGACAGTACATTGCACCTCCTGAAATTCAGGCGAAGTTTCCGAAGATGACCGGGGGAAATGACCCCGGCAATGTTCGTTTTGACGGCACTAACAAGGGCGGCGGCTTTGCGTCCTTTGATACTCCCGGCGGCGGTCGTGCATCTGAAATATCGGTTGGAATGCCGGGGCCGTGGGGCAATAGCAATGAACTATTCCGGCCTTTGATTTATGAAGGCATCCCCGAATGGGAACTTTCCATGCTCAAGGGTTTAATGAATTACAATGCGCCTCATGCTCCGGGGGCGGCTGTATTCGATATAAATGACCGTTCTTTAGATGATATTTTTAAGAACTCATATATACAGGCTATAATTCGTCAGGGGCAAGGAAAATCGCCGTTCTATGAAGTCGGCAATGATGAAATGCCCGCTTTCGGCTATAATATGTGTATTCCTGCCAATGCGAGGTGATAAACATGGGTGTTCGTGCTGATATTGTTGCAACTGCAAGGGCGACTGTAGGCCATATAATCCGCTACATCACGGGCGGCGGTTCCGCTAATGAGATGCCTAATAGGGAATACTTGGACTTTGCGGGAAACTGTACGGTTCAAGATGACGGAACAGGAATTAAGGTAACTGTGCCCGAAGTGCCTGCTGGTTCTGTGACTGTCGGCAATGTCAGCACTGGCGCACCCGGCACGATGGCATCCGTGACAAATAGCGGTACGCCAATTAATGCCGTTTTAAACTTCACTATCCCTCAAGGTGCAACTGGCCCACAAGGCTTGCAGGGCGAGAAAGGCGACAAAGGGGATACAGGGGCAACGGGCGCACAGGGGCCGCAAGGCGAACAAGGGCCGCAGGGTATCCAAGGTGAACGTGGGCCGCAGGGCATCCAGGGCGTACAGGGCGAAACAGGCCCGCAGGGCCCACAGGGTGAGATGGGGCCGCAGGGCGTTAAGGGAGATCGTGGGCCGCAGGGTTACACCGGCGAAACTGGCCCCGCAGGCTTCTCTCCTTCCGCAACCGTTACGCAGGTGCAGGGCGGCGCGGTTATCTCCATCACTGACGCAAGCGGCACCACGACCGCAGAATTGCATGACGGGGCAAGCTCTTACGATGGGACTGCCCCAATCGTCATCACGGGTTCCAAGATAAGCGTATCCGATGCCACTACGACCTCTAAAGGCGTTGTCCAATTAGAAAGCTCTGTCACTGGCACTTCAGGGCTTGTGCCTGATTCCGCTGCCGTGAAACGTTATGTGGATAGCCATAGTACGCCCCTTGTCTCCACACCCGACATTGTGGGCGATTCCACGGTCTACACGGGCGGCTCCCACACATACACACTAACGGCAGATGCGGCGTTCAATAATGCCTCAATCGCCAGCTTTGACGTGACGTTCAACGGCACTACTCAGACGGTCACGGCAATAAGCGATTCAGCCACGGCTACGATTGCCATACCCGCGAACATAGCTATTGGGACGTATCCCCTGACAGCCAAGGCCACTGACACCTTGGGCAACGAGAGCGCGGTCGCCACCAAGTCCCTCACGGTGGAGGAATCGTATGTGGATGCGCCTGTCATCGTGGTTCCCACGGCAAACGCGGATGTCATCATTAACGGCGGCGTGACGGTCGCCACGGATGCCTTCTCGACCACGGGCGCAAGCGACTCCCATGCAAGCACGGATTGGAAAATCACTTCGGATGCGGCTGGCGAGACAGTTGTCGCGCAGACAATGGCATCTTCAGATCTGACGAGCCACACGTTCAGCGCGTCGGATGTTTCGTCCATGACCGTGGGCAACGCCTATTATGCGTGGGCACGGTTCCACGGGACAAACTTGGGCGCAAGCGAATGGAGCAGCGGGCAGGCTTTCGTTGCGAAAACCGCAACAGTGACGGATTCTGGCAGGCTAATCTACAGGCATCCTAACGATAAGGGCAGCGTCCTTGAGTTTGACATGTTTGGAACTCCTGTGAAGCTGTTTGTCGCGGATGCACAGTACAGGGCAGCATTGTTCTTCACATCTTCATATACGGCAACACCGGCAGGTCTAAGCAATTTTAATTTTAATAATGGAACTGATTGGTTTATACAGCCAAATTATGCTAATCAAAGCTCGTCTGTTTCACCGGGAACAATTACTGACGCACAATTACAATCAACCTGGTCTAGTTTATCCACAGACAAGACTGCAAGTGGAAATTGCGATGTCTGGATGACAGTTTCATCTGCAAGTTCTTCATCTTATGCTGTAGGATATGCAAGAAGCCTAAATGCTTTTTCTGGCATTTTAGATGGGTGTGACATTCCTAATGAGTATGAGCTTATGGTTTTGTTCATTGAGATGAATTACATTGATAGCCTTGACCCGACAGTTTCTTCTTACCAGCAATATGCATTAGGGAATAATAAAGGAATTAACGGAGAAAGATGGAAATGGGATTCTACAGGTTTTCCTGCCGCTTGGTCTTCTACTGCACTCACAGATGGTAATAGCAGGTATGTTAGAAATTCAGGTGACTGTTCAGGCGTAAGCAATAGTGCTAGTGGTTACGTTGCGGGCGTTATCCCTGTCCGCGAACTTTAACAGCAGGATGCCTATATGAACTACTACAACCAATCCCGCCTCGTCACCGAAGCCACCCTGTGCGGAATGCTTGGGGGGATGCCATCTGATGACATTCTGCATAGCATCGGCTGGTATCCCGTGCGTTACGACTACCTAGATTTTGACCCTGACGAATACAGACAGGTGCCCGAAGACGACCTTGAGTTTGATGCCGCCTCGCAGGAATACGTTCAAGGCTTTAGTCTTGTGGAACTGACTTCAGAAGAAAAGACGCAGAGGGAAGAAGCACGGCAGCGTGAAGCCAAGGAGAAGCGCCGCTCCGAAATCCTAGCGGAACTGAGCAATCTCGATTCCCGTTCCGAAAGATGCGTCCGCGCTGTCTCAAAAGCGTTGGCGCATGGGCAGACTCCGAATCCTGACGACCTAGAAATGGTGGACGGCTACGAAGCGCAGGCCGAAGAACTGCGGGAAGAACTGCGAGCCTTGGGGTAAGTTATGGCAGGAACAGGCATCGGCTCTCTCCGTTATGCGGGTGGTCAAGATGTAGGCATGAAGGCGGCTCGGTATGCCGTCAAAAGACGTTCTCAAAGCAAGTTTCTTCCTGCACCCGTTCTCGGCCTCAATACGATGGACCCGCCCGAACTTATGAAGCCGGGATATGCCACTGAATTGATAAACTGGTGGCCTAATGAGAACGGCTTAACGACTCGCGGCGGCTCTGTTCAATGGGCCATCGGTTTTGGTGGTTTCCCCGTGCATACCGTCATGCAATGGAATAGTTCTGAACTGTTTGGTGTTGCTGATGACACAATTTATAGTATGACGGATACGCCGAATCCCGAAGCAAGAGCGGAAGAATCATATACAGGGCTAACGGAAAGCAATCTCTCTTGGGTGAATTTCTCAAATGACGGCGGCACTTTCTTATGCGTCTGCAATGGCACAGATGCCCCTATCTATTACAACGGCACACAGTGGCAAACGGCGGCGTTCACCCAGAATAACGCTTCTTATAACGCCTCTACCTTCTTTGCCGTCACTTCCCACCTGTCCCGCCTGTGGTGGCTCAAGAAGGACTCGCAAAGCGTTTTTTACACTGGCACTAACGCCATACAGGGCGCTGTTACCGAGTTTCCCGTAGGGGCTTATTTACAGCGCGGTGGCTCTCTCGCCTGCTTTGGTGCGCTTACTCAAGACGGCTTGACAGGCAGTAATGACCTCTTTGTGATTGTTTCGTCCGAAGGCGAAGTGCTTTTGTATAAAGGCACGAATCCCGATGAGGCGTCTGCTTGGCAACTCGTAGGGCATGGGCAGATTCCCCGCCCTGTCGGTGCGCCTCGGTGTGTATGCAAGCTCGGCCCTGATTTGGTTGTTATGACCGAAAGCGGCCTCGTGAGCATCAATACCGCCATGTCGAAAGAGTATCCCGGTCTTGATGCCACAATATCAGACAAAATCCGCAGCCATTGGGATAATCACCTTGCAACCTACGGAAGCGGCGAAGGCTATGATTTGTGCGTTTATCATGGGCGCGATTTAATTATGGTCAATCTCCCCGGCCCCCTCGGATGCACGCAGTTAGTCGTCAATCCTTCTACGAAAGCATGGGGACAGATACAGGGATGGGAGAACATCAACTGCATGTGCGAGTATCAGGGGCGGCTCGTGGGCGGCGGCAATACAGCCGTCTTTATTCTCGACTATCTCTATCAAGATGCCGTAGCCGGTTCCAAATGGATTGAAGGGACTGCCATTTGGGCCAGAGATGAAGATGACCCTGAAGGCTCCGAATGGGCGCGGGATGCAGAAGATGCAGGCGGCAGCACATGGACGATATTCACCACCACCCCTGAGCCTGTTCATGCGCGGGTGAAACATGGGTATGTTGCGCTGGGTGGTCAAGTAAAAAAGCGATTCACGCTTGCCAAGCCGTATCTCATTTCCAGTTCACAACCTGCCGCATGGTTTGACCTTGCAGAAGATTTCAAAGAAGGCGACCAGCTGTCTGAAATGTTCTCTAAAGATGATATTGCGGAGAGCGGCGAATGGTATGTGTCGGACTGGAATCGGGACGCTTACGACACAAGCGGCGCAAATTGGATGGTTGGCGAAGGTGAACGACAAATGCGAACCCGTTGGATGCAGGCAAAAGGCATCGGTTATTTCTGCGCTCCGATAGTTGCCGTGGATGCAACTACGCAGCACGTTACTTATACGGGATGCGACGTACAGTATGAAACCGGAAATACTATATGACGCTGATGCAGAAGTCGCGGCGTGGGTATTCTCGCAACTCCCCTACGCCTCTCACTGTATTGCAGACTTGCCGAAAGACTGGTATCGTGCATACGGAATAGTTAGACATGGAAAGTTAATTGCCGGGGTTGTGTGGCATGATTTGCAGAAAAACCTCGGCGATGTTCAAATATCAATAGTTGGGAAAGGCCCGTGGATAACACGGGATATAGCGAACATCATAACATCCACTCCGTTTGAACGGTTCGGGGTGGCGCATTGCACGGCTCGCCATGCCGCCAGTAATGAGACAGCAACCGTAGGCATTCAACGATTAGGTTGGGTCTATGAGGGGCGGCAAGCACTGGCTTGGGATGGTAAAGAAGATGCCCTTCTGTTTGGCCTGACTAAAGAGAGGGCACAAACATGGGCAGCACGGTCGGCTCAATATTCGGCTCCGGTGCGAAAGGCGAAAGCGAGAGCAGCGGTAGCAACTCCTTTAAGAATGACCCCGTAAATAGTTACACTCCGTTTGGCAGCGTAACCTACAAACAGAATGATGACGGCGAATGGGAACAGCGCGTTGAACTGTCTCCGAATCAGCAACGGATGCTTGAACAGCAAGAGACGTTCGGCATTAAATCAGGCGATTATGCTACGAATAATGCACGGCTTACTAGCGCCTTAAATCAATACGCCACTCCTTTAGACACATCCGGATTATTTAATCTCTCCGCAAATGGCGATACTCCGCTTGGTACACAACTCGCGGAGTCTTTTGGTTTGCAGACATCTGGTTTCAATCCTGAAACGTATGGGCAGGCATACGATACGTTGCTGACCAATTACACGCAGGGAATGCAGATGGAGAAAGATCGTCAGCAAAGTAACTTGGCGCAACAGCTTGCCAATCAAGGCATCCGTCAAGGCTCTACGGCTTATGACAGGGCGTTGAATGACTTTGAAACTACTTGGTACGACAATCTTAATAAGGCTCAGCAACAGGCCGCGGCAGACGCATATAAGTATAGCAGTGAAGATGCAAGCCTCAATAATGCGGCTACTACGCAGGCTTTGCAGAACGCGATACAGGCTAACAATGCCAATCTTGAGCAACAGACGCTTGAGAATACCTACTTATATAAGATTCTCGAAGCTCTTATGGGTAACACTTCGGTTACTCTGCCGCAGGGCTACACGGGCGCGCCTCTGTCTGGCTATGGTAGCTCGCAATCTGAAAGCGAAAGCTCGTCCAGTAGCGGCGGGTTGCTTAATAGCATAGGCGGTTTCTTTGGATTCTAACAGATAATAAGGGGTAAAGATATGTTTCCAGCTTTTCTCGGTGGAATGATGAATGGTTTGCTTGGCATGGGGACAATGGGGCCACAAGCGGCTGGCGTGGCAAATGCGGCAAACGCTGTCGGCAATCTTCAAAAGATGCCCAGCGCAGGCGGCTTTACTTCCAGCGGCCCACAACAGCAACAATCGCAAGCGCAAGCTCCAATGGCGGGCGGTCAAGACCCGCTGATGAATCAGGATAGCCTGCTTAACGGCGGCGTCGGCGTTCTCAAAAACTTCTTTGGCTTTGGAGGTTAGCAATGGCTGGCAATCCTCTTGAAGCGATGTTGCGCGGCCTCTCTGGGGGTCGTGGCGGCTTGGGTAAAGTCAATTATATGAAGTCGGTAGGCGGTCTTTCTGGCGGCGGTGTGCGTGCAAACGCTGGCTCTGCGCCTCAAGTGCGTGCGCCGGGTAGCTCCGATTTGATGGTCAATCCTAACTCTGCCCTTTCGCATGGTGACGCGCTCTTGAAAGGCTGGTGGGAAGAACTGATGCCTACGCCTCAGCAAAAGCAGGCTAGGACTAATAATGAGGCGTTTGTCTCGGCTCTCATAGGCAATGATGGGCAGCCGGGGCTTGTCGGCGGCAATATCACGCCCGAAACATTGCAAGCCGCTATGGGCAGGGCAAAAGAAGGCGGTGCTAATGCCGCTGGCATGATAGACATTTTGAATTATGCAATCCCCGCTATGGGCCAGCAACAGCTTTTAGAGCAACAGAGACAGAAGATGGAAAATGAAGCCCTGAAAACGCAGGCTTGGCTGGAAAATATGCGAGTCAGAACTGATAATTCTAGGGCCGCGGGTGCAAGGGCGGCGGCGAAAGGAACGGGCGGCGGCTCGGATGACGATTTCTAATGGGGGTACTATATGAATCTGTTTCCATCACAAGAATCGTCTATGGGCCGTCTAGGGGGCGCAATTCAGTTCAAAGACTCTATGGCCCCTGCCATGCCTGATTTCGGGGCTTTGCCTGAATCTAGTGCGATTGCGCCTAGTGCTAATGTGTCAAGCCCTGCATCACAGCCCGAAGTAAAGCAAGCCCCGGCTGATGACCCTATGATTAAGAAGTTTCTTGAAGGGCGCAAAAGCGGGAAATATGACGAAAACGGCTTGCGTAAAGACGGCAAGATGTTTCGAGGCCCGGAGGCTCGCCTTTTTGTCGCACAGAACGGCGGCAAAGATGTAGTCTTGAAAGACAAGAAACTTGCGGCTGAATTGAACCGTATAACGATTGCCGAAAATAGAAAGCTAGGTGGTCTTGACCCGTTGCCAGAACCAGAGGCAACGCCCCCGCAGGCTGATATTAAAGATGTTTTTGGAGCGCACAAAGAGTATTACGACCAAAGCAAGCAATATCATTTGATGGGGCAGGCTTTGAATAAGATGCTCAAGTCTGTGCAAATGGACTCTGCGGCGGGTGATTTGGGCTTGATTTTCGGCTTGATGAAAGCCCTTGACCCGACTTCTGTAGTCCGTGAATCCGAACAGGCAAGCGCAGAAAATGCGGCTGGCGTACCTGAAAGAATCAGGAATCTGTATAACAAGCTCATCAATGGCGAAAGACTTTCTCCGAAACAGCGCATGGATTTCTTACGGCAAGCGCAAGGTATGTTTCAGGCGTTGGAAGAAGAACAGGCTGTGCGGGATAAGTATTTCACAGGTTATGCACAACGGCATGGTATGAATGTTGAAGATGTAGTTGCAAACCCGTATCTTGAATTGAATAACAAGGTTCAGGATTACTTTAATAAATTCAACGCTGACCCGAACAATAGGAAATTGATTGAGGGTACAACCATAGACCCTAATAACCCTGTAGCAAGTGCGGCACAAGCGGCTGGTGTTCCTAATACTCCCGCCCCTGCATCTGCTCCGATGCCTGTACCTAATAGCGGCAATACAACTTTACCCCCGCCTCCCAAAGGCTTTAACATTGTAAACCCCTAGAGGTAGACATGAGAATTGCCCATAATCCCGATACAGGGGAATACATAGGCGAAGTAAACGGCAAGTGGGAAAAGCTACAAGTCGCAAAGAATAATGCCGGAGATATGATGTATTTTGATACAGGCTCCGGCAAATGGTCGCCTTTCAATGGTGTGGCAGGTGCTACACAAAAAGTCGAAACGCCTGATAATTCAAAGCTCTCTTGGCTTGATGTTCCCGGAGAAATGGCGCGTAATTTGTGGCCCTCTGCAAAGCGTATTGCTACAGAAATGGGAGAGGCTATTCTTTCTCCAAAGGAAACAGCAAAGACTTTTGCCAATACTGTTTCGGGGCTTGCGTCAAAGGCTGGTATTACTGACCTTTTTGCTCCCGATGATATTAAACGCTCTGCAAAAGAAAATGAAAAGTATGTGGATGCCATTACGAAGTATGTTAAAGACTCTTATGGCAATCCAGACGCTATCAAGGAAAAGCTATCAAAAGACCCTGCGGGGGCTTTCTCTGATGCTCTTTTGCTTACCACTGGCATAGGCGGCGCATTAAAAGGCGGTTCAAAACTCGCTAGTTTAGCCAAGGCAGGCAATGTTGCGAAAACTTTAGGCGAAGGTGCTGATATGTACCTTAATGCGTCGCGGGTTGCTGACCCTCTTTATGCCGTAAACAAAGGTCTAGGCTATCTTTTGGACAAAGGCTTTGGAAAGGGCATGACCGCCGCACAAAGGGCTATGCTTGGTATCATAAAGCCTAGTACAGCCACGATGTCTTTAGATGACCGTATTGCAATGGCTCAAGCCGCGTTAGATAACAAAATCCCTGTTACTACAGCAGGGCGTAATAAGGCGGCACAGCTTGTTAATGATTACAATACTAAAATAGATGAAGGCATTGCGGCGGCTGATGCAGGCGGCAGAACTATTGACCCGTATTATGATATAGCTTTCAATGCAAATGACAGCCCTACTCGTAAGGAAATATTGAGCTTAAATACCCCAGATGCCAAGCTAAAAGAGTTTGACAACGCCCTTTTAGAGTATCTTGATTATCATGGAAATGATACAAGCGTTGCGGCTAATCAGGCATCCAAAAAAGCCACATATAAAGAGCATGAAAAGAAATATCAGGCGAATGCTCAAGATTTGTATTCTGGCAAAGCCGAAGCCGCTATGGAGCTTGCTAGACAACAGCGCAAGGCCATAGAAAAAGCTGTTCCCGAAGTTGCCGCCCTTAACAAAAAAGAAGGCGCAATGATTGACTTGCGGGACTCCATAGAACGCGCTCTCAATAGAACAGCAAATCACAATTCTGTTTTGAATATGCGCTCTTTGCTCACCTCCGCAATGATGGGCGGTGCTACTCAAAATCCGTGGTGGGGTTTAGGCGCGGGTGCTGTAACAAATGCTTTTAGCACTCCCGGCATGGCGAGCCGTGGCGCGTTTATGCTGGAAGATATGGCGCGTAAAGGACAACTGCCGTGGTTGCGTAATTTGATGCATACGCTGTACGCAGGCGGTCAAAATAACTCTATTCAGAATTGGTTTAACCAACTTTATGGCAATAACCAGTAAAAGAAAGGGCCGCCCCGAAAGACGGCCACTAGCTCTACTTTCTTGCAAAGGGCAAGTAATAGCAATATAATTTCGCAACACAACGGAGGTTACAATGCCGATTTCACAGAACACTTACACAGTGCCTAATAACTTCGTACAGCAGTACGACTTGGGGCAGAAGAAAATCCGCGCTGATTTGGTTGATGAGAACTTCACTGATGCGGCGGGGGCGATAAACACGCTGTTGACGGATGTAGCTGCTAATGATGCGGCGGCAGTGCATCTGACGGGCGCGGAGACGATTATCGGGGATAAGACGTTCAGCGGCAGCAATACGTTCAGTGAGGGGAATACTTTTAGCGGGAATAACACGTTCAGCGGCAGCAATACGTTCAGTGAGGGGAATACTTTTAGCGGGAATAACACGTTTAGCGGCAGCAATACTTTTTCTGGCACTGTCAATCTTGTCAAGACAGACGGCAGCAACCTGTCTGGGGCAACGGTGAAGGCTGTTGTTGATGCAGGGGAAACAGGCACATCATGGTATAGGAAATGGTCTGATGGTTTTGTTGAACAGGGCGGAAGTTTTTCATATAGCGGCACATCTGCTAATCAAAGCGCGTCAATAAGCTTTCCAAAAGCGTTTACTAATACAAATTATGTTGTAATTATCTATAGTTTCAATGCTACAAACAGCTCTGGTCATTGCGTTGTGAATGGAAAAACAACAGCTGGTGTGACCTATGTACAGCCAGCTTCTGTTCCTTATGCAAGCTGGTACGCCTGCGGATTCTAGGAGGTGAACAATGGGATACTCTCTAAACCAGGTTTTCATGGCGGCATATCCCGCAGACGCAGCAACATTCTGCAATGCCAACGGGTTCAGGATGGCAGAAATTGAACCGCAGGACGGATTGCGCCGTTTTCAGATTCAGGAAATCCCCGTGCCTACGCCTGAAGAACAGGCTGAAATGAGACGGCAGGAAATCCTTGCAGAGCTTGATCTCATCGACCGCGCAAGCTCTCGCTCTCTCCGGGCCATTCTTACGGCACAGGCGGCAGGACAAGACCCTGACAAAGCAGACGTGGAAATGCTTGCGGAGCATGAAGCAGACGCAAAAGCTCTTCGTGCGAAACTGGCAAAGCTCAATGCCTAGCATATCTCATAAGCGCATAACGTCCCCCTCAGAACTTGGGGGGGACGGCATAGGTCTTGCCGACGGTCAGCAATGGGAAGTATCTGATTGCATCATTGATTTTACTGACTGCGATCTTGAAGATATTGATGAGTGCGTGGGCGTAACGTGGGGTTCCAGTGCCACCTTCAAGCGTTGCGTCATTCGTGGCGGCGGCAAGCTCGTACTCTGCGGCTGTGGTGCTGATGACAAAGTGCCCGTTGAAACAGGCAAGCGCGTCTCGTTTTATGATTGCATCCTAGAAGATTTTGGACGCCGCGGCCCTGAAGTGCAAGACGGAATGTTAGTCGATATGCACAACTGTCTGATACGCAACTGGGGAGACCCTGACAGATTCACGACCCGCAATTTCGGCTCTTGGGCGCATCGTGGTGGCCGAATTGATGCTTATGGATGTGTTTACTGGCAAGACTCGTTTTTGCGTCCTATAGGGCAATTCTGGGCCGATTTAATAGATCACATCGGGCAAGCGTGGAATGATGAAGGCGTTAGAGGTTTACTCAGACTTTCGACTTACATACCCGGCGTTTGCAAGGGCTTGCTCGCAACGGATGGCGGCGAGGCTTATGCTTGGCAGTGCTGGAAAAATCATTGGTGGATTTGTCTGCCGTGGCGTCATACCACGGCCATGATGGATAAGATTGATGCCAAGAGTATGATTGCTTATCTTCAACGTATGGCGGTTGAACTGGATGCGGAGTTGCCGAAGTAGCTTTAAAAAAGCAATAAGTCAAAAAGCAAAATGCGGCAAAAAATGATATCCAAAAAACAGAATATACCACCACTTCTTGCCATGTCATATCGACTCCTCTAAAATTAGGCCATAGACTAAAATTAGACAATGGCCTAAATGGTTCTAAATCTATCCCTGAAAATACTTTGTCAGGCTATCAACCGCATCTTTCATGGTGCGGTTTTTTATATACTTGTAATTGGCTGGGTCTGAAAAGCGTTTTGCCCATTTATGCAGATATTGAATTATCCGCAATCGCCTTTCATCGTCTGACAGTTTCACGGCTGGCAGTTTATTTTCCCTGCACCACTCATTAAAACCCACAGTCGGCTCGTAGAGGAAACAACCGTTGCTTTGACCTGTCGGCAAGGGATTCCGCGTTCCGTCAATCATACGCCAAGTGAAGCCGCGCAATTTATTGATTATTAGCTGTGCAGGCATCATGCTTGAAGGACTACGCAAAAGAATTGTCACGTCTGCCTCTGGACGCGCAAATGCCAGCATGTGAGCCATTGTGCCCATTGTGGTAGCAATATGCGTTGCATTGGAGATATGGCGTATCTGCGATGACAAGGGGAGTTTTTCTGGGGCAATGACGGTATAGCCAAGGCTTTTGAAAAAGCTCTCGTAGACAATCTCGCCCACGCCGTCATCGGCTGAAAATTCGCGCCGCGTGAGATATATCTTTTCGGGCGTCCATCTTTCGGAACTGTGCTTAACGTCATCACGCGCCTTGGCCTTCAACCAGTTAAACCATGAAAGCCATGTTTTGTTCCCGCCCTCCCCAGTGTAGAACGCTTCATCGGGGACAATGACTTCTTGAAACTGTGTTGGGCCGCGCAAAATCTCGTAGTTTACGCCTGCCAGCTTCAGGAAACGCTCCGCATGGGTGGAAGATGCCCCCGGTTGTAACACGAATACGAATTTTATGTTACCGTTTTGAATCCTTGTATGGTACCAAAGGCGCGTCATGCCGTCCAAAATCATGTGGCCGAAGTGACCGAAAATGATGCCCCCGAACACAACTTTTTCCTGCCGCACGTCCATTCCCACTGTGACATAGGACTTCTTACAGGCGAGATTGTACAAAGGGGCGCGTGAATTGCGTTCTAGGCCTGCCACAAAGGTGAAATCAGGGCCGCATACCCCGCCCATGTACGCATTGAGGTCGGCAGGGCAGTCATCACGTTTCTGAAGCGGCAGCAGGATGCCCCGCTTGACAGTGCGGACTTTCGGGTCGGGAAGCGTCCGCAGGCTGTCTAGAGTCGCTTTCCACTGTTTTGCATATTCGCTGTAAAATAACGTCATTTTCCCCCCGTATCACTAACCTGTGGTGATACAACTGCCTATAACTATTTGAAATGATTGACGCTCAATGGGGTCTCCCATCCCGCGCCGTTTCACCTGTGATACATCGTAACCAGTTGAAAATAAATGGGTTAAGCGAAAGCCCAGCCCCTTTTTGTATCACCTTGTATCACCTTTTGGAGCGACCGAACAATTTGCCCCAAAATCCTACAGGCTTTTCTTGCTCCGTCTGTTTCCATTCTGGCATCTGTGAACGGTCAAGGGCGTTCCAATCCTCAACCATGCGCTTGCAAACATCACACAGAAATTCTTTGCCCTCATAACCGCACTTGGGGCAATACATATGAAGCATGGGGTTGAAAAAGCAAGATTGAAACCTAATCTTTGGGTATCCACACTTCGGACAAGGCTTTGCAGGGATAAATTCAGACATAGTTACTCCTCAATTTTTGGCATAAGTGCGGCGGCTCTCGCCTGTGCGCCTGCCGTGACATGGGCATAGGTTGCGCCTGTGGTGGCGACCGAAGTATGGCCAAGTTGTGCGGCGACTGCTGCGAGGTCTGCGCCCGCCCCCAGCATTACAGTAGCGGCAAGGTGTCTTATATCATAGGGCCGCATATGAACGCCAGCCTTTCGGCAAGCCGCTGCCCATGCGCCGTCATACGACCGCACCTTATGCCCGTTTCGATGGCATACCCAGACAATGCCCTGTGCGTGGTCAACGGCGTAGCGTTGCCGTGCCTCTGCCATGTATGCGGGTGCGGGGACAACGGTTTTCATGAGGCCGCTTTTGCCCTGCCGGACTATGACTAGCCCGCGTTGCCATATAAAGGCATTCCATTGAAGTGAGAACAATTCAACCATTCCAAACCTGAGAGCAAGGGCATACGCCGTCTTACTTGCCCATTGCAGATATGGAGGTAAAAAATGATATATGCGGCGGAAAGAATCAAGACTGACATTGACGACATGGCGTTGTGTCTTTAAGGGCTTAAAATCTCGCCACGGATTCAAGGGGATTAACTCTTGATCTATGCCCCAGGCTAGAATGGCCTTGAGGTATGCCGTGCGCGTATTGATTGTCTTATTCGATACGCCTCTGGCCCTGTAATTCTCCCGCAATGCTTCAAGGTCGCGTCTTGTAAGGGCGTCTGCATACTTGTCCCGCAGGAACTCCCCGTCACCGTCGATATGCTGTCCATCTGGAGTTTCATGGCCTGCAAGGCATCGGACAATATGCCCCTTTGTGTGGTGATGATAGTCTGGGCGGGAACGGAAAAAGCAAGCTGTTAGCTCTCCCAGCGTCAAACGGTCGTTCTGTGCCTGTTCTTGGATGCGGTCGGCTTCAAATGCCTGTGCCTCGGCCTGTGTGCGAAAATAACGGCGCCGTTCGCGTCCATCTTCCTTCCACTTACTGAACCATAGCCCACGTGGCTTAAAATAATGGACGCTCATGTTTAACCCCTATGCCCCGCAAGCCCTCCTGAAAAGGTCGCGAGAAAGAGTTTTCTTCGGTGGCTTTCGCGTAGACTTATCTTGTTCAAGCCCTGCCAATTCCAAAATGCGGCGGTCAATCGCTGCCAACTGTTCTAACAGCTTATTTCGCTCTGGCATGATGCGCCGTATCTCGTCTTTAAGTTCGGATTCGCTCATGGTTCCTCCGGCTCAGGTATTGGCCCAGCCCACATAATGCCGTCTTGAGACAGCGGCCATCTTCCTTTTTCGCCGGGTACTTCAAAAAACTCACTGTCAGATTCGACATATACAAAAACGATGCAAAGGTCGTCTTTCAGGAAGCGGCTCCAATAATATCCCGATTCTGTCGGCTTCTCCCGCGTCCACAGCAAGCGGCGTGGCATAATAGGCCATTTCAGTACGTCAGGCATCTCATCCCCCTACCAATCAGCGTGGCGGCAGTATTGAAAACTGAACAACCCATCTTTTTTCAAAGCAGAATGAAGATATTGAGAGTCGGCTACTAACCGATAGTAAATAGCTCTTCGCCATGTGATTCTATCATTCGATACCTCAACGTGGTCGCCCCACTTAAACTCCGGCTCCGGCGGCGTGGGGCTGTCGGTTGTGCCGAGAAGGTGTGCGGTTTCGTCATTGTATGGGATGCACTGTTTCCAATTTCCAGAAAAACATAGGAAGTAATCGCCGCACTTTCTTTCAAAGAAATTGATTTTCCATTCGTTATGGTCAAAATCCCGCACCAGCACCTTTTGGAACGGTTCAAAAGTCACTTCTGACATGTGGCCTCCTTTGCGGCTTTAATCCAATGTTCTTTTGTGTTGTATGACTTTTTCCCAGTCAAAGTGGCGATATAGTCTGCCAACCAATCCCGTTCTGCCTTCGCTTGCCGCAGCTCGGCAACCAGCGAGAGGATTGCGGCGGGGTTCGCGGCGGCGATAAAGGCGGCGTTCTCACGCCATTGTTGGCCGCTTGATTCAAACAGTCTTATGTGTCCGCGCCTATCTTTGCCAAAGCAACAGTTGTCAAAGAGTATGTGGTCGCATACCTTTGGGTTTGTTGTTTTCCATGCCGTTCTTACTATGTCGGCATTTTCTAAAAATTCAGCTTTGGCAGTTCTCCACGGCCCCGGCGTTGCTGCCTTGGCGGCGGATTCAAGGGATGAAAGTTCGGTGTCTGTCATTTTTCCTCCAAAAGAAAAAGGCCGCTCCCTGTTTGCCTGCTGGGAACGGCCTTCGACTTTTCGTGTACTCTACATCACGGAAAGTCTGCCACAAGAAAAGTGTATATTATTTTTCAGCGTTGTCAATCATGCCCGTATCTTTTCCCACACTTTACAGGCTTGTTCTTCCGCTTCTGGAAACAAAGGATATAGGTAATTAAGGCAAAGAGTGTCCGTTGTGTCTGACAGATAGCGCCAATTCTTGTTGGAATAATCAGGGCAACAAACATAAACATCTATGATAAGATGCCCGGCAACGCCTGCCAATATGCACCACTGTTCTGCGGCGTATTCCTGATTCTGTGCCTTTCCCGTGTCGAAGTACGGGGCAAGCATTTTCAGGCGTCGTTTCGTAACATCCCACATTGCTTGGGGCATACGGACGGCTGGCAAGTTTCGTGTGCATTCCCAGTGCCATTTAAGGCACTTCGTAAGTTGCGTATTGAACGGCTTGCTAGGGATCTTCGCCTTGTGAAAGCGGTCGAATATCCTTACAGCGGCGTTCAATGCTAACTCTGCTCGGCACCGCTGGACGGCTGGGTTTGTCCACATTTTTTCACCTTTTTTCTGTAATTCGGTTTTAAAATTAGTTCTTGAGACCCCTTAAAATGCAAGGGCTTTCCGCTTTCTAGGTAGGCTAACATCTCTTCCTTCAATGCCCTTGACATGGCGTCAATTTCTTCACGGGTGATATATCCCCCCGGCTTTTGACTTTTCCACATGGCGTTTGCCACTATTGTTCTCCATGCGGGTATGTTCATGCTTTTCTCTTGCCGTTTTTGTCTAACTTCGGAATTGGAGGAAACTTTCTAACATTGCCCCTTGGCGAATTCATCTTTATCTTGAAGCAGGCATTTTCCGGGTACCACCCTTTTCCTATGTCAATTCTGGACAAAATAAGCCCCTGCCTATATCCGTGCGTCCGTGCCCATTCAGCGAAAGTCCAGTAGTCCTGCCATTCATCGCAAACGGGTATGGGTGCGCTTTTCCTGCGACCGTTGCGGCAACGAATGTGTCGCCATGCACGATAAAGGGGCGTGTCCGGGCATGATTCCCCATGTATGAGATTGTGCGCCCGCTTTTTTGCCGCTGTCAAACAACCGCAACTTGTGGACTTGTTATGGCGTAAA
>Ga0310690_10003957_pt1 | contig 21610 bp, 21 predicted proteins | sample AusTroGonzalo_MG_2_FD_207661 | JGI IMG/M metagenome (GOLD analysis project Ga0310690, IMG submission 207661) | Bovine rumen microbial communities from tropical cattle in Woodstock, Queensland, Australia - Gonzalo_04 (v2) (version 2) | ecosystem: Host-associated > Mammals > Digestive system >... | reverse complement strand
CAAATGTTGATTTACCTATACCAATAGAGCCAGTCAATATAATTGTATTATATTTCGTGGTTAGATTATCAGGGAATACATCTTGTAGCTTTTCTTCTCAGTAAGGGAAGAGCGTAAATCTTCCATCTTGGTCATATAAAGCATTTCCAAGATATTTTTTATCATGTAAAAATGTATGAATATCTACAGGAATTTCTTCAAAGTCTGCATATTTCAAATCGTCTAAAATAGGAGACTTGCCTTCTTGGGAATATTGTTTTAATATCTCAATAGCAACCTTCTTTTCTTCTTCAGACAGATTATTAAATTTTTCAGATCAATTAAGATTTTGCATAGTTATTCAATATTATTATACAATAATTAGGTTATTTTTCCTCTTCTTCTGAGTCCTCAGTTTCTTGAGCTTTTTTAGTTCTTCCACCAGTTCCTGTAATAGGATTCTTATTAGAGCCTTTTTGATATTTACCTCTATTACGTCCGTAATCATTAATAGCATCAATTAAGCCAGTAGAAGAGTCTAAATATTTATCATCGTCAATAAGCCCTTGTTCAACCATTTCATCAGCTGGAATTCCATAAAGTTTTGGGAATATAACTTTTAAGAATGGTTTTTGTAAATGTTCTTCAGCATAGTGAGCATAGTTATTTATGACTGATGCAACTTTCATTAGCCAGTCTCCATTAGCAAGAACTAATAAGACATGCTTACAACCTCTACCCATATCATCTTTTGGGTTTCTAAGACCTTTTCCTGGTCCTGGATCTTGAGCTGTATCATCTACTGAAACATTATTTATAATATTCCAGTGAGCAAATCTATATTTATAATCAGGACAATTACATTTAACATAAATATTAGCAGTATTAAATATTTTAGTTAAAGCTTGGATAATTGTTTTATATTCAAATTTGTTATTATTATTCTTAATATTTCTAGCAATTTCAGCAATTACACCTTCCATTTTAATAGAAACAGTATAGTTATCAGTTTCGCCAACTACTGGAATAGCAACTTGAAGCATATCTTGCTTGAAGAGCTTATTCATATCAATTTGGTTATATTGCTTAACGGTATTAGCAATTTTAGAATATTTCTTTCTTTCAAATCTATTCTTACCACGTGATTTATTTGCATAAGGGCCGACATTACGGGACTTGTTAACTAAGGCTGTTCTATTATCTTCTAATAATAGATTTTCTCTTAAGCTTCCTTGATTATAATAATATTTTATAATGTTAATTAAGTCTTCTGGGCCATAATAGTCAGTATCATAAGCTTGGAAATCACCATTAGTAATACTAATTTGGAACTCATCTCCAGTGCAACATTTAATCATCCAATCTAATAAAGCTTCATACTGCTCTTTTGAGATTTCTTTTTGTGGAAGTTCAATAAATGAAGCAGGTAAGTTATTTACACTAAATGATAAGCCACTATCACATCTAATTCAGCCTCTTTCATCAATAATTTCTTCTTCATCTAAATCACAGCCAATTAAATCAATTAGTCCTGGGTGGTCAACATCTTTAGCCCAAACATATAAACCATTTGGGGTAATGTAAGAGGCTCCTCTATGAGGCTTTGTCCCAATATATTGTAATAATTTGCTTCCTTCTTCGAGAATTTTTTGTTCTAGCATTGGGCCATTCTTTATAGAAATTTCTTCTTCATTCATATGTTTAAAATATTCGACTTGTTTAAGCCTCTTTTCTGCTTCAGCTTTAGTATTATATGTTCCCATATTTCTACCCTTCTCAGACTGAACTTGTCATTTACTACCTATTTTAACAATTTTCTCTTTTAATTCTTCCATAATGTTTTAGCCTCAAACGTCACTATAATTTAGCAAATAAATTTAATAAATTTATATTAAATCAAAAGAAAAAGCCCCTTTCTGAGGCTTTATTTTAATATTTTTAATTAATTATTTAGCTCTAATAATTTGAACTGGGAATGGAGTATCCCAACCAAATAGTTCACCTAAAACATACATTCTATGTTTGCCTTCTTGTCCTTCAGGTTCAGTTCCTGGAACAAAATTAGCGTATGGAATAGGGAATTTTTTATTATAAACTTTAATAACTTGCACTAGATGTTCGAGTTTATCTTTATCATCTTTTACATAGTTAAGTAAGTCATCAACTGGTTGATGTTGAATTCTTGAACAAATTGCAAAGTATTGTTTTGGAGTAATTTGTTCAATTTTACTATCTAATTTTTCATAAGCTTTATCATTAGACCCATCTAAGAGGTCTTGAGCACTAAAATTACTTCCTTTTTTGACATCAACATATTCATCATCAGCAATTTCAGCAGTTTTATAATCAAAAAATTTATGGTCATCATCTAAATAGGCTTCATCAAGAGACTTTAATGATAGTCTATTAGCAATTATTCTATTTTTTAAGTCTTTTAGTCTTTCTAAATGGCCTCTATTTCTTAATTCTTTGAAAATTAAGTTCTCAAATGAATACTCACCACCATTTTGAAGGCCTTGTTGACGAAGAACATAAAGTCTATCTACAAAGTCATCTATTGGAGTTTCATCAATTGACTTTTCTCCTTCAGCTTCTTTAACAATTTTCTTATATTCATCTTCCCAAGGTTGATAAGCTTTCATAAACTCATTCCAATCAATTTCTGGAATAATAGTTTCAACAGGCTCTTGAACCCAGGCATCATTTTTAACGGAGTAAACTCCATTACTAACTCTTGTGGTATCTTCTGTTTCAACATAAATTTCAACAGGAATCTCATAAATATTAATATCCATTTTATTATTGAAGATACTCTTATAAGCATCATAAATAATTGGATATAATTTATTTGGGTCATCTAAGCCTGTAGTATCAGCTATGATATGAAGGTCAATATCACTGTCTTTTGTATAGTTATAGCTTGCATTTGAACCAGTTAAAACAATATCTTGAACTTTAAATGGAATTACTGGGTCTGTGAAGTTTTTAGCAAATTCATCAACAATTCCAAGTAATCTTTCTCTCACTTCTGGTTTTAAGTGATTATTTTCAAAAAGTTTTGGATTTAATTTATCATGTTTTTCAACGTCTTCTTCAATTTCAGTATTTTCATTTAAGTTTTCAATTAAGCCTCAATTATTTACTGCTGCTAATAAAACTTTATCCACATCAGTATCAGGGCTTTCAGTTAAAGATTCTGTTTTCTTTTTAGCAGCTTCAAAAATTGGTTTATATTTTAAGAAAACTGGAACAAAATATTGTTTTTCTTTCAAGACCCCTTGCATTATTTTAGACATTTGATCTTGGTCGATACCCATTTTTTTAATTTCTTCTTTTAAGTTATTTGACAAGAGTTCTCACTGTAATAAGCTACTAGCAATAAATCTTCTAATAAGTCTAGATGGGTTTCCATTACTAGCTGATCTTAATATTCCAGGTATTTTATTTGGATTTAATTTGAAACTACAGAATTCTTCATCCTCTGTATAGGCTCTCATTGAGTCACAAACTTTTTTAAAATCATCTTCTTGAGGAATAAATGGAACTGCATCTATTGTACCATCATCATCAAAAATATCTTCAGTTAAATTTTCAACTTTAGCTTCTTTATATTTTTTATATAAATGTTCAAATTTATTTTTATTAGCAAGAACATGAGCTAAAACCATTTTGATAATTTCATTATTAAAACCATTATCAATAAGTATTTGTTTAAGAGCCGCTTGAATATCAGTATAACCTAAAAGTGCTGCAATAATAAAGCGCTTAATAATATAATAAATAGTAATATCACCAACTTTTACATCAGTTATTTTATGGATATCACCTTTTTTATGCGCATCAACTACAAGCTGCCAGACATCTTCGCCAGAAGGAATGACTCAATTTTTTGCTCCTGTTTCATTAAATTCTTTTACAAATCTATCAGCTCTTGTTTCTGCTAATTGAGCTGTAGTAGGCTGAACAGCTGGAGTAGGCTGAGCTTGGGGCTGAGTTTGTACTTGTTGAGCTGGAGCTGATTGGACAGTCTTTTGAGAAATTAAGCCTCTAGCAAGCATTTCATCTTCAACAACTGATAAAGCTGTTCATAATTTATAATCAAGACAAACTTGTCTGTTAACTTTTAATTTTTCATCAGAAGCTGCTTTAGCATTAAAACCACGAGTGCCTTTTTCAAGAGCATTCATTTTTGGTACTTGGTCTCAATAGCTAACAGCTTCGGTTAAACTATTTCTTAATATATTTAAAGCTTCCATTACTTCCATATAAAAGCTCCTTATTCATTTTCTTCTTGTTCGTCTCTAATATTTAATTCTTCAATTCTTGCTGGGATAACAAATTTTCTATTACAAGCATCACAGCATCTTCCTTCATCTTTTACTGGTGCTGGATTATTTCCATAACCAACTGATTTTTCACCACAAATGCAGCAGATAAAAGTATCATCTTTTCCTTCAGTTAATTTTTCACCGTAAGCATTAACATCTTCAAAATCTAATGTAAATGGATTAAAGCTATCTAAACTTTCATGAGTTGGCATAGAAACTTTGATTTCTTTATCTTTTAAGTCAGCATCTGTTAGTCTATCATCATAAATATCACCAAATGTTGAGTCAGAAATTGCATCAACATCTGCAACTTTTTTACGTTCTTCTTCATGTTTAACAAATAGGTCATAGTCCATAACTTGAACATGGTTCTTATCATATAAAACATGGTCATCATAGTAATAGATAATATCACTTGGTTTAAGTAAGTGAATATCATCATGGTCATCCAAGTTCTTTAATGAATAGACTGAGCAGTTTTGATCACCTGCTGCAACAAGAGCTTTAAGAATTTCTTCTTTATTTGATGCAAAAACATTTTGTGGACGAATATAATAACGTTTAACATAACGTTTTGCTTCATTAAGATTTCTTTCAATTAGTAATTTACCATCTGGGTCATTTGGGTCTTGATCAGCAATTACATCTGCAACTACTGCTTGTAAACCTCTATCATGAATATCTTTACCTAAATCATACATAGACTCAAGATAATCATAGGCATCACTCCAGCCATAAATTTCTAAAGCTACATCTTCATCAAAGTCTTTTCCACTTAGGCCATCTTCAAAACTGCCATGTAAATCATCAACGTCTACATCACAGTCAAGCCAGTTATTATAGTATAAATCAAATAAATCTTCTTCAGTAGTAACTTTTTTAAGTTCTTCTTTTAAGCTTTCAACTATGCTTCTACTTCCAAGAGTTTCTCCTTCTGTTGAAAGATAGAAAACTTGATTAGTATAAAGAGCTCTAACAGCAGGTTTATCTGTACCTCAGCTATGTTCAATATCTAAGCCTGTGCTATTTGTAATTTCATGGCTTGTCTTAGTAGCTAAACTACTAATCCCACTTTGACCATAATCAGCTCGTTGTAGCTTTCTAGCTAAATCTTCCATATCTCATCTTCTTGTATATGGATATTTTTTAACATATTCTATAGGGTCAATACCAAATTTTGTAGCAATTTTATAGTTATTTACAGAAACTGTTGGATATTTTAAAATAAATTCAGGCATAGTCATTCCAAGTTTCTTTTGAACCCAGGCTGCTTCCTCAGGAGTATATGCTTTAGAATCTTGAATGAGGAATTCATTAAAACGGTCCATAAAAGTTTTATAAATATTTTTACGATCAACTCTAACCCATTCAAAGTACTTAGCTTGAGTTTTTTTACCATTTGCATCAGTTTCAATAGCTCTATATCCTACATAATAAGCAGATTTAGGAACACTGCCAGTTTCAGGATAGAATAAAAGTCTATTCATATCTACTCTTTTGCCCGCAATTTCAGCCCAGTCATCTTTTGAGCCAGTATTATGAGCTAGCTTATTAGTTTGGCCACGGTAATCTGCACTAAATCCATCTGGGTTTAAGGTCCAACCATGGGCACCATCTGGATTATCAATGATATCTTGTTTTGCTTTTGCTAAACGAGCAGCTTTTTCTTCTTCAGAACCAACTGAAACATCTCTGTAATCAATTCCAGTGTATCCTTTAAAAACAGTAGCTTTTAAAACCTTAAAATAGTCATCAACATGGGCGTATAAAGTAAACGGAGTAATATATCCAATTTCAAATAATTGTCCAGGTTCTAGTTCTTTAACAAAAGCTTCAACATCTGTTTGTGATAATAATTTAATACCATTTGGTAAATTAACAGTAGAATAATCTACATGAGCATATAAATCATCTTCATTAATAATTGTTTCTTTAATATCCATACTTTCTCCTAGGCCTCCTGCGCCTTCTCCAGCTCCTGCAGATTCACCACCGCTAGCTTCACCTACAGAACCTTCACTTGCTGTGCTAGTTTCACCACTTAAGCTTCCTTCTCCAGAAGAAGCACCAGTATCAACTGTAGTATCAATTACTGGAGCTGTTTCTTTTTCGGCCTCTTTAGTGGCATCTTTAATTTGGTCTTCAAAATCGGTTCCATGCAGTTTATTAAACATTTTCATGTTATATACTGGGTCACCTGTTGTATATGTTATTGAATTAAAAGGTAAACTTCCTTTAATTTTTTTCTTTCTTTTTTTAGCTTCTTCAAGTTTTGTACTAAAAGCATCTAAAACTTCACAATCCATTCTGCCAAGTAATTCTCCAATTAAATCTCTATCATTTTTTTGGAAATCTGCTCTGGCAATTAAATCTTGAACTTGAGTTGTATTAGGTAATTTAACTAATGAAATGCAGCAAGAACCATCAACTTCTTTGAAATGTATTTTTAATGCATCAAAGCTATCTCTCATAACAGCTTCATCTGTGCTGCTGTCATGAACATAGTATAAATTCTCTAAAAAATCTTCAACAGTAATAACAAAAATAAAGCCATTATCATCAATTAGCTCTTCATTCCATGCTTCATTTATAACTAGTTTTTTCATATATTTACCTCAAGTAAGCGATACTTGAGCCTTCGGTGAAAGGATTTAAGCCCGTCAGCTCAAGCATCGTATAATTTAGCAGAAATAAAGAGGCTAAAAAATAAAAGATAGCATATAGCTATCTTCTAAATTTTAGTTAATTATCTACCAGCTTTTTGAAGTTGTTCAATTTCAGCATCTGAAATTGGTTGAGTATTTGGGTCTACATCATCAAAGTCAACGAAGTATTCAAATCTATCATGTAAAACTGGAGTATCTACTTTAACTTCAGGTTTAACTTCTGGCTCAACAATTGGTTCAATTTCAGCAACTGCTGGAGGCATATCTTCAGAGCCTTCTTCTTCAGCTTCTGGTTCAATTGGAACTATGCCAACTTCTTCACCTGTAGCATCAGAAATTGTAACTTCTTTTTCACCAATATGAATATCGACATCTTCTTTTAAGTCTTCAGGTTCTTTGATATATTTCTTATCTTGTAAGAAAGCTTCAAGTTGACCAATACAAACTAAATATGAGTCAATTAATTTTTGAAGAACACTTGCAACAGGCTCTCCACCTCTAAAACTCTTAACAGCTTCAATCTCGCTTTTGAGTTTTCCAACTTCAACCCAGCCTTCACTGACAAAGTCAGTTACTACTTGTAATGGAAGTTTTTCATTTGATTCTTTTAATATTTTCATAGAATTTTTCTCCTATTTATATTATACATTAATCTAACCAATATTCAAAGTTTCCGTTAAGCCCCATTAAATATTTAGGAGCATTTTCAGATTTAGTTCCTCTTCATAGCCACCAAACACAGCCAGGAACTACGACTCTTTTTAGATTACCTCAAGGTGTAAATCTATCAAAGTCATGATCTGTCATAATAATGACATTATCAGCGCCATAAGTTTTAATTGTTTTTAATATGTCAGGGAAAGCTTTAGTTGCCTGTTCACCATAATGTCATGTTGGGTCTGGGCGGTCATGAACTGTATTAGCAAAATATCTCTTAACTAACTCAATTTGACCACTATCAACATAGCTATCAAGAGTTGTAACTGCTTGGTCGCCAACTTTAATATCACTTTCATCCCAAGACCAAGATTGGTCATAGAACATAAAAATTAAAGGTGGTGAAGTTACTAGTGGGTTTCTTTCACCTGGAACTGCCAATCCAGTTGCTTTACTAAGAGGATTTGGTGTTAAATATGATCTTTCTGTAGTTTCATCCTCTTCTTCCGCAACTTGCTGATTAACAACTTGTAATAAATCATTTTCAAAATTAGAAAATTTAGCAGGTGTTCTTTTCCTATTAGCTAATTGCTGAGCTCTTTCTAATTCAGCTTGTTTATCAAGCTCTTTAAGCTCTCTCATTTCATTATCAGTTTCAATACCATGTAAAGTATCTTCAGCTCCTTTGCCAGTTAAATCTTTTTTAATTCTTTCAACACGAGCTGCTTTTTCTTCTGGTGTTTCATCTGGATCATCATCTAAAATTTTAGTATTTTTAGGGAGCATTAAACCTTTTTCTTTGAAATCATCTGCAGTTTTTTGATCAATTTCAAAAGGTCTTCTTCTTGAATTTTTAATTGCTTCAACAGCATCTAAAATACCTTTTTTCTTATCTGGGTCAAGATGTGGGTTATTTTGGGCCTCTTCTTTTGCTTTTTCTAAATCAGCATCAGAAGTATTATCATTATCAAATTTAGATAATGTACTATTCCAACCATCTTTAAAACTTTTTTCTGCACTATTAACTGCTTGTTGGCCAGCTTCTTGAGCTGCATCAGTTGCTTTAGCAGCAGCATCAGCGGCTTTTTGAGCTGCTTTTTCTGCTTTCTTAGCGGCCTGCTCAGCTCCTTTAGTATCACCATTGGCTTCAGCTTGTTGTGCTTCTTGTGCTGCTTGTTGGGCTTCAGCAGCGGCCTGTTTAGCTTCATCAGCAGCAGCTTTAGCTTGGTCTGCTTTTTGTTGAGCTTTAGCTCCACCAGCTTTGCCTAATTTATCAACAAGATTTTGGGCAGTATTAGCGGCTTGTTCTGCAGCATCAGCTGAGCTTTGGGCGCTGCCTGCATCACCTTGGGCTTTAGTAGCATCAGAAGTACCACTTTGTGAGCCTTCGCCACCTTCGCCGCCTTGATTGCTGCCGCCTTGTTGGCCCTGCTGACCTTGCTGTTGGCCCTGACCTTTTTGTCCTTGTTGACCTTGGTCATCGCCTTTTTGTTGATCTGGTTTATCTGGGCCTTGTTCTCCGCCACCGCCATTACTATTTCCTTGGTCTGGTTTGTTAGCTGGGTCATTTGGCCCATGATAAGTTGTATTAGATTTTTGTTGCTGTTGTTTTAACTGATTATCTTTACTTTTTTGTTGTAATAATCCTTTTGGGTCAAAAATTTCAATTGGAGGAGAATCAGGATCATCTGGATTATTTCCTTTTTTCTTAGGATCTTTTAACTTTGGGTCTATTCCTACAGTAATTGGTCCTGGTGGCGTTGGCATTGGGCCTTGGCCTGGTCCTGGACCTATTCCTTGCATTCTTGACTTGAGAATTGCTTCAATAGCATCTTGAACTGCTTGTCGTTGATCACCATTTAATTTCATAACAATTCTCCTTTAATCTAAATCAATTTCGCCATTTTCTATAGCTTTTTTAACAATTTTTTCTAAATCCTCATCAGAATACTTATCATCATCATATTTATCTATAATTTTATTATAAATATCTACATATTCTGGAGAATGATTTTCTTCTTCAATATGAATTTCTATCTGTGGGTGCTCTTCCATCCATTGAATTGCTTGTTTAATTTCTTCTCGTTTTTCTTCAGCAACTTTTTCTAAGATTTCTTCGAACTTCATACCCATCCATTCTGGATGCTTATCTTCAAGAATTAAGCCGCCAATAACTTCACCACAAAGAGTCATATTTCTAACAACTTCTTTGTCATAGTCATCATATTTTTGTGATAAATCAAAGTCGGCTGCAATATTATCAGCTGCTTTATAAGCACTAAGGTTTACAATATCATCAGGGGTTAAATTTTTTAAGCTAGATTCATCATCTAATTGTAACTTTGGAAATTTCTTTTGCAAATATTCCTGCATTCTAATAATGTGAGCTAAAAGATAATGAAGCATTTCATGTCTAACTAAAACTGATAGCTGATCTAATGTTTTTTTATCTTCAATTCCGTCAATAAATCAATTAGGATTAAAAACAATAGTTCCATCACCAAACATTGCTGCGGTCTCGACTGTACGCCCTTCATAAGCATCGGCAACTAAAAATCTAAATTCTTTTAATCTTTCAGCGTATGTGGCAAAACCATCTTCTCCAAGCTTTTTGATAATAGCAGTACGCATATCACTGCTACGTGGGTCCATGGCTTCTTGTATAAATAATTTATTATCCATAAACTATTTTCCTTTTCTTTCTTTATTTATTAAAGTCATTCATAACACTTTGGAAAATATCATCAATTTCTTCTGCAGCAGCATTTTGAATTGTTGGGTCAATTTGTTGTCCACCGAAAACAGAATTGCTTAATTTTGGTTTATCAACATATGAAGCTAAAGCAGTTTCAAACATTTGATAAGCACCAAGTGTATATTCACCCCATTTAACACGTTTTAAAAAGTCAGCTTTTGTTCCGTCAGAGCCATAAACTAATTGGGCAAGTTCACGATAGTTAACTGAATGTGGGTCTTCAGTAATTCCATTCATGATTGCATCATCATGTGCAGCTCTGGTCTCTTCTCTATCCCAGAAATGGAAATTTTTATCTTTCATTAAAGCTTCAATAATACGGAATTGTCCTTCATATTCATATCTATCTTCAGGGCTAAGATACTTATTTGCTAAGATACTATTATATAAGCCCTTCATAACAGTTAAGAATTCTTTTCTACTACCTTTTTGTCTATGTCTAAGGTTAAATCTTGAATCAAGAGCATTATTTAATTTATGAATAGTTTTACCAAATAATACAGAGTCAGTTGGGTTCATTGCACCAACAAAGAATAAAATATTATCAAAAACTGTTTGATTCACTTTCTTTCCGTCAGGTCCTTTAGAAACAATTGGAAGTTTACGTTCTGCGACAAATGTAAGTAAAGCAGCTTCAACATCTGGTTTAGAAGTATTAATTTCATCTAAAAATACTACAACTTTTTGTCCTTTATCAGGATCAAAAAGAACGTCCCATGTATCACTCTCGACATTTTTAGCTTTAATTCTTCCACCCTTATCTTCTTCAGTTGGCCATGGAATACCAGCAATAATTTCTCTTGACATGGTAGAAACTGTAAGAGTAAGCGGGGTAATGCCCATAGCATCACACCAGTCATAAACAGCAGCTGTTTTACCAAAACCTGGCATACCAATAACTAATAAGTTATCAGTTCTAATACTTCTTGCTTGTTTTCAGCCATTTACAGGGTCTGCTTTAGCAGTAACCCAACGTTTAAGACCAGATTTTAAACAAGCATTTAATTTAGAAATAACACTATTATCATCAGCTGCATTAACTGCTGCGTAATCAGCAGCTTTAGTATTAAGAGCGTCTGCAACAGCTTGAATTCCTTTAGCATATTCTTCAGCTGCTTGTGGGTCAACTCCAAGACCTACTTGAGCAGAGGATGCAATAATTTCCTGTTTAATTTCTTCAGTAGAAGCATCTTCAACATTATCAATACCATTACCAGCACCTGCAGCAAGAGCATCTTCAATTGCTTTTTCTTCTTCTTTAATCTCTGCAGGAGTTTGTTCTTCCTCGGTAAGTTGAACGCTTTCTAATAATTTTTCTTCTTTACTAATTTTCATAATAAATTATTCTCCTATTATTTATTCACCAAGGCGAGCAGCATTGATAAAAGCTTCGCCAAATTCTGTATTTACTCTAAAATATCCATTTTGGACACCTTTTTTAGATGTAGATTGTTTTACTACAGTTAAGTTTTGAACACTTGCTGGGTTAAGATTTCCACACTTAAGCATAAATTCATTAGCTTTATTTAAATCATCAAAGAATAAGACACAATCATCAAATCCTTGCCCTGAACCTAAACAAACTGTAAGTATATCACCTTTATGGAATTTAGACCCAGCAGTTGGACTTGGGTTAACAAAAATTCTTGGGGTAGTTGTTTTTCCAGAAGCTACTCAATCACCTTTAATAAATAAAGCATGTGAAACATTTAAGGTTTCTTTTGTGCCCGAAACTAATCCTACACAATTTTGTAGACTAATTGTTCTTTGTGTTTTTGCAGCTCCACCAGTAGAGGCTGAGCGAGTTCTTGTTTGTGTGTCAGAATTGCCTAAATTAAGGTCTTTATTTGCATTTGCAAGACCTTTTTGTAAAAGAGCATTTTGTTGACTCATAAAACAATTTGCTCCTCAAAGAGCTTTTCCAAATTTTGTTTTAATAAAATAGTCTTTTTCATACTCAGAATGTGAAGTATCATCCCAGAAAATATGATTAGTTAAACAGATATAAGATAAAAATCCTACCATTAAGTTAACAGTAATTGTATAGAGATTATCTGCATCACTATTTGGTATTTCTGGATTAATCTTAAAGGTAGTTTGAGATAATTGTTTAAAAGCTTGATCAGTTGCACCATTAACTTCCATATCAAAAATTCTGTTTTTAAGAACATCCATAATTCTTTCACAAGATCTACGAACATTATCTACTTCTCAAGAATAAGCTACATATTTAGCATTATCTACAGACTTTGAAAATGGTACAAAGATATATTGAAATCAGCGTTGACATTTTTTAATATCAGCTGTTGACGCATTAAATACTGCCATAATCTAATTTTTTCTCCTTAAACTTTGTTTAAACTTTTCGATAAGTCATTTAATTTAGCAGTTAAATTCCACTAACAAAAAGAAAAAACCACTAATTTTAGTGGAATTTTCATTTAATTTCGAAGTTAGTCAAGGTTTATGATGCCATTGCATTTTGGATATTTTGAACACCCATAAAATAATTTACCAAATCTACTTCGTCTAACTATCATTGGAGCTCCGCATTTTGGACAAATTTTTGGTTCAGCTGTTGCCTCTAAGCCCATTTCAGTATTTTTGCTGACGGTTTCTTCTAAGGTTGTATAGAAAGTTTTTAAGAATTTTAACTTATCTAATTTACCAGAAGCAATCAAGTCTAAGTCTTTTTCCATTTGTTTTGTATAATCAATATTGATTATATTAGAGAAAGCTCTGTCTAAAAAATTTATTAGTTGAATTCCTCTTTCAGTTGGAACAATAACTTTATCTTGAATTTCTGCATATCCTCTTGTTGGGCTTAAAACAGTTTCAACAATAGTAGCATAAGTAGAAGGACGACCAATTTCTCTCTTTTGAAGCTCTTTAATAAATGTTGCTTCTGAGAACCTTGCTGGAGGTCTAGTCTCTTTTTTAACTTCTTCAAGAGCACAATCTTTTAAGACTTCACCCTTCTTAAATGTTTCTTTTACTGGGCCAGTGTCTTCAGCATCTGGGTCTTTCTCATCTTTATAGCTATAAACTTTTCTGTAGCCTTCATCTAAAACTTCATTAGAAACTAATAAGAATTTTTGACCATTATTATCAATTAAATAGCCCGTCTCAGAAATTATAGCATTTGGAAGAGCTGCAGCGATAGTTCTTTGCCAGATTAGTTTATAAACCTTAGTATAAAGAGCTTTTGGTTCAATTTTACTGAAATCTTCTGGAGTCATTGCAGGATCGGTAACTCTAAGACACTCATGGCCTTCTTGAGCTCCATTTTGCTTTTTACCAACTCTTGGCTTTGTCCAAGATTTCTTTCCGTAAGTCTTTTCAATATAAGCTTGTAAAGTTGGAATAAATTCTGGAGCAAATTCTGTATCATCAGTTCTATGATATGTTATAAAACCATTTTCAAATAAATATTGTGCAATTTGCATTGCATCTTTTACTTTGAGGTTTAATTTACTTGCTGCTTCTTGTTGGAAGGTTGCTGTTGCAAATGGAGGTTTAGGTGCTTCTTCCTTTTGTTTTTGAGCAACGCCTTCAATAACATAACTTCCAGAGCATTCTCTTTTAACTTTATCAACTGCAGCTTTGCTGGTTAATCTATCAATTTGTTCAGTATTAGTTCCGCAGTATTTTGCTTTGAATTTAGTTTTATTCTTAACAAAATTAAGATATAAATTAAAATAAGTTTCTGGCTTAAAATTTTGAATTTCTTTTTCTCTATCTACGACAAGCTTGAGGCCTGCAGACTGGCAACGACCGACAGATTTTGCACCAACATAGGTTTTAGCAATTGGACTAAGCCTATAGCCAGTCATCTTATCTAAGACCATTCTGGCCTGAGAGGCCATTGCATTATCTGTATCTAAAGAAACTGGGTTTTCTAAAGCTTTAACAACAGCTTTTGGAGTGATTTCATGAGTAATCATTCTTCTATATTTACTCTTAGGTAATTTTAAGAATTTGATTAAGCTCCAAGAAATCTGAGCCCCTTCATTATCACCATCAGTTGCTAAATAGACTAAATCAGCCCAGTCTACCTGAGCTTTTAGTCCCTTAACTACGTCTCTCTTATCATCAGAAACAGCAAGGTCCATCTCAAAATCTTTGGTTGGCTCTATTCCTGTATTATAATAGCTACCACCATTTTTGATTTCTGCAATGTGACCTACTGAAGCAGCTACTCTAACATTATAGCCAGCTTTTTGTAAGTATTCTTTGACGTGAGAAACTTTGTTTGGAGATTCGACGATAACTAATATTTTTTTACCTGCTAATTCAGCTATCATTTTTTACCTCTTATTTGGCAACTTTATCCTCGTCTGCCTTTGCTTTTCTTGTTTCTTGAAGAGTTCCTTTTAACTCTTTTTCTAAAATTTGTCTAATAAGTGAGGAAATATTACAGTCTCTACGGAAAGCTTCAATTCGAAGCGCTTCTCTGAGGTCATTGGAAATTTCCAAACTAACCATCTTTTTATCCTTTTCCATAAATTTTCTCCTATTTTTTATGAGCATTATAGATAAATGAAACTACTGAATTACCCTTAGTAACAACTTTTCTTGTGTCAAATTCAAGGGTATCATTAGTTGAAACTCTATAAATACCTAAAATTTTTCTAGTATCAAAGTCAACAGCATAAATATCGCCATTGTCTTCATAGCGTAAGATACCAATAATTTTACGAGTATCGAAGTCTCTAATATATTCTTCTCTTGCAATCATAATTATTTTTTCCCCTTACTTCTAGTTTTTCTTGACTTATTTGCCATTTTCATAATTTGAGCCCTGTTTACTTGCTTAGCATACTGCTCTGTATTTTTAATTGAGAGAGCTGCCACTGCTTGAGCTTTTTTATAGCGGTCTAGATTTTCACCATCACCTTTAACCACTAAAGTACGACCTGTAATAACATCTTCTGTGAACTTTAATGTTCTAAATTCTTTAGAAAGCTCTTCATCTTCACTAATAGTTTTTTCCATTGTAGCAACTTTTGATTTAATAAATTGTTTATAAATCTCAAGAGCTTCTTTATACTCTTCTTCAGTTAAGTCTGAAAGTGAGCCATCTTGTTCAATATCTGAAACAAGTCCTAATTCAGAAGGAAGGACCCCGTCTAATAATTGTGCTTGTTGATCAAACAGTCTTGCAGCAAGTCCTAAAAGTTTATTATCTTCATATTTAAGGTCTTCAGTATAATAAACAACTGAGATTTCTTCAGGTCTTGTAATTAAAATTTCTTTTCCCGGCATTGAAGCAAAAGTTTCTCCTTGGACAGAATATTTTAACTTTTTAGTTATAATTGGATTAACAAAAGCTTTAATTGCATCATTAAACTTGATACAAATAATTCTTGCATCAACTCCAATTTGTGGCGCTGACAAAGCAAATACATTTTTATTTGCCTCTAGAACTTCTTTTAAGTCCTTAATAATTGTAGCACATGTTTCTTTATCTAAGCTTCCATCGTCATTAACAAACTTAACAGGCTTGGAAGCTTCCATCAATTTCAAAGTATCTGTAATGATTTCTTTCATAGAATTCTCCTACTTTATAATATACGATATTTTAATAATTTATTAATTTATTAAAATCTTTAAGCAAAAAAAATAGTAAATCCTATTTTTTTTCTTTTTCTGTCAAGTTTTTAAGCTCTTCTCTTAAGTGGTCTAATGCACTATAATTTTCAAGCTTAATTGAAGCATAATCAGCTTTTTTATCTTCAAACGATTTACCAAGCTCTTTATTTTGCTTCTTCCATCTTTCTTGTTTGGAAGGTCTATTTGGGAGCTCTAATAAATACATAAGATAGCCAACTCTATTGAAGTTAGATTCAATAACTTCAACTTGGGCTTTAACTTCATTTAATTTATCTTCTGTAATGTAGCCGACCTTAAAAGCTTGTTCAAAGTCTTCTAAGTCTTGCTTCATTTCAATTTTTTGCATTAAGAGATTATAATAATATTCTCTAACATCCTTTACTGCCATAATATTATCCTCTATAAGTTTTCAAATGTATCTTCTGCAGATGGGTAAGCATCAAAAGCTTCAATGTCAGTTATCTCTTCAGCTTTAGTAATTGCTTTTCGTCCATCATTTATGAACATATCAATTTCATGTTCTATTGCTTGCTCTTTATAATTTATCTTCTTAAATGCTGCACTAAATGTACTTTGCATCTCACAGAGATCTGGAACTACTGGACCAAACTTTAATATTCCAGTTTTACCCATTACTGTTTTTGTGATTAGATAATATTCTGCAGGCATCTTAATTCTGCCTTCTTGCATAATACCTTCACAGCGAATAGCACAGTTTCCAATATCATCTATTTGAAGAGTATCTGTAAATGTTCTTGTTGCATTAAACTCGAATATCATTTTCAGGTCTCTCGCTAATTTTTAAATAATATCTATCTGCATCAAAGTCCGCAAATAAGAATAAATCATAAGTATAATTATTAAGGTCTAATTCAAAATAATTTACTACTTTAACTGTAGAATTATTAGTATTTCTTTCAAATTCTGGGTATTCAGTATTAATAGCATTTTTATCTAATTTTGTATACATTTTTGCATACTCATTACTATCAGCTAAATCAATAACATAAAAATGATTATCATATCTTCCAGTATCTTCAATTTGTAATTTTTTTAAGACATCTCTAATATCGCTAGTCATCTTCTTCATCCTCTACTAATTTAGCATCTACTGTTTTTGCCTGTTCAGCAGCTAAGCCATTAATAAGGCTTGCCACAGCATCCTCGACTCTTTTTCTTGAGTCTCTTGTTAAACCAGCTGCGCCATCACCAATATTATTAGTTTGAGTATTGATTTGGATAAGTGGCTTTTCTGGTTCTGCTACTATATTCTTTTGACCTCTTTCAAGAATATCTTGAATTGTTTTTAAGCTTGTAATAATTTCTTGGTTAGAAATCTCATCAGGCTTTTCTGCAACTCTTCTTGAATATTCATTAACAAGTAAGTCCTGAAGTTTACTTAAGTTATCCATTCTAACCATTGTCTTTTTATTTTGATTTTGGTTAAATAAATAAGTTAAGTCTTTTGTTTTTTCAACATCACTTTCAGCAATAAGTTGATTTAATATTGCCAAAGATTCTTGATTTAAATCTTCCGTATTAATAGCTATTAATGCACCTGTTGTTTCTGGTGATATTGTAGCTCCATCAACTACTTTGGTTTCTGGCGAAGCTTTTCCGGGTTCTATAATTTGATCTAACTTCACCTGGCTCATATTATAATACCTCTTCACAAATAGCTATTAACTTATCAGTAAGTGCTTGTTCTAATTGTAATTCCATTGGGTCAACTTTGGAATTTAAACTATTTTTAATTGCCGTTTTTAAGTCCTTGCTTGGAATAAACTTACATTGCATATCAGCTAAGTTTACGCTTAGGTTGCCAATACCAACATTGATAATAGCTACATCTTCTTTATTTAGGACAGCATCATGAATTGCTGAGCCTATACATAAATTTAGCTTATGAGAGAGCTCTTGCAAAATTTTATTTGGAATTTTTGTAAGCGTTCCTAAGTCATTAATTGCATTAGATTGTGTTGCCATAGTAATCTCCTTAATCGATCTTTTTTAATACTCTCATCGGGTCCTCGCCATTTAAAGTTCAGAGGCTTTGATGAATTTTTTTAATATAAGCTTCAAATGATTTATCTAGCTTATAAGTAATACAACTGGCCATTATCTGGTCTTTTGTGTATTTATTTGTAAACAAAGCATTTATAAATTTTACTCTTGTTTCAAATGTCCTTTTTTCAGGATCAAATTTTTCATATTTAGGCATTAGATTAAAACTCCATTTTTTACTACCTGGCCTCTATCAATATTATATTGGCGCATAATTGGAATAATCTTTAAATATAAATCAGTTGCCTTTTCTTTCTGTTTTGCAGTGCATTCAACAAGTCTTGTTTGAGCTTCTGTAAGTGAAACTCCTTCAACATTAATATATTGATATAATAGAAGTGCATTTGTTAATTCAGCAAATTCTTCTTCTGTCGGAATAGTAATTGTTTTACCTGCAAAATAAGTAAGAAGTCTTGTTAAGTTAGCTCCATCTAATAAATAACAGAGTTCACTTGTAACTGCATATTCTGGAATGTCCTGAATTTTATAAATAATAAAGAGCATCAAAGAATAAATATCTGATAAATGCAATGAGTTTAGATTAGCTCTAATCCCAGTCTTCATATTGATTTTGCTCCTCATTTGAACTTTGTAATAATTTATCGACTACTTCATCATCAAGGTCAGCTTGCTTATAACAGTCAATAATTTCAAGTTTAATTTCAGTATAGAATTCTTTTAATAAGATTCTAACATAGCTTGACATTGATTTAGGAAGCTTTCATAATAAAACTGTTGGTAAATCAGAGTCTAATCTTTCTTTTACTTTCAAGGCATTTAATGCATTTAAGAGTAAAGAAATCTTTAATTTTTTGTAGTCAACAGAATTTGGGTTAAATGGTGACTTAGTTAATACTTTGTCTGCAATAGAGCCTAAATCAGATAAAGACTCTGCTAAATATCTTCTAAACTCATCTGTAACGCCTGCTGAAGCTCTTGCCCCAGCTCTCATTTGTTCCTTAAAGTTGTATGAATCAAACTTCTTAGAAACAAATTCTTCTGAAATAATTTCTCTATATGCTTCTCTTTGGTATTCAATTTTCATAGGATACATCAAAGCTTTCATATAGTTTAAGCATGATTTAATTGGTCTGATCTGTTTGCCCTTAATAACTTTACCTTGATTTATTTGGTTTTTCCTGAGTGCAAAAAAGAGTCGATTAGCTGCATAAAAAGCATAGGCATCGTACTCTTTAAAGTCATCGAGAAGGCACTTTTTAATAGCAAGTGCTTTAACAATTAATCATAGGTAGTTATAAACAAGATTTTCAATATCTGGGTATTCACCAGGATTGACTATCTTAGGCATATTTTCATCAACAAAAATACAAAGATCAGTGTACTTAATATCACTTGGTTTATGCCATATCATATTTATAATCTCCTTAGTACACTTTATTATACAATAAAATAAATAAAAACGCAGTTTTTCAACTGCGTCTATTTTTATTGAACTTCACTTATTCCATCAACATTCTTTATAACTTTTATTTCAGAGTCAACTGGAAGGTTTAACTCATCTGCATGATGGGAAATAATAAATACTGACTCAATATCTTTTAAGGTTGTAGATAAGAAATTCATAACTGCATCGCAAGATTTACTATCTAAGAAGTCCGTAATTTCATCTAATACAATAATATTAGAACTAAAATTGAAATAATTACAGAGTAAATCTCTAATAGCAAGCTGAAGAATTAAGTCAACTCTCATCTTTTCACCGCCAGATAAATTATCAATTAGCTTATTACAATAAGAAATATCTAAAGCATTTCCATCTAAATAAACATTTAAATCCTCTGTCCCAAAAACTAATTTACAATATTCTTTGGCTTTAAAGTCTAAGTAAGTAATTACATTAGTTAATAAATAGCCGCGGAAGTCTCTTCTAATTAAAGTTTCCATCTTTGTAGTAACTGCTTGATGGGCTTCAAGTAGGGTTTTTTCATCGCCTGTTATAGTCATTAAATTTTTAATTTGATTTTCTTCACCTTCAAACTTGGCCTTTGCTTTAAGAAGATCAGAATAATGCCTATCCCAGTTATCTCTATCATATTTTAACTTATTGAGCTTTTGCTCCTCAGTATTATAATGATGACTGAAATCATTGGCATCATCAGTTGCTTTATCTGCAAGTCTCTTATTTGTAGAAATAGTTTCTCTTAATTGAGTAATTTTTCCATCATTTTCAGCATTTATTTTACTAACTCCTGCTGAATAATTATTATCTAAATCATTAAGTTCTTTTTGAATTCCTGGGAGCTGCGCTTCTAACCCTTCAAGCTCTTTCTCTAAAGCTGAAGTATCTGGTTTAACTGCTCCTGGGATTTTTTGACCACAAGTTGGGCAAATATCTGTAATTGCTTTTTTAGTTGCAATATCACGCTTTAAACTTTTAATTTCAGCATCTAAACCTGCTTTTTTTGTAGTAATTTTTGATTTTTCAGCAGAATAATTTTTGAATAAATCTGTAGTTTCAGTTGTCTTCTTTTGAGTTAAAGTAAGAAGATCTTCATTTAACGTTGAATTAGTTTTTAAGAGACTTTTTGCAGCTTTATCACTCGCTTCATAATCTTTTTTAATCGAAGTAAGTAATTCTTCAGAGACCTTAATTTGGGCATCAAAATCTGGCTTAACTGCAGTTTCTAATTCTTTTTTAACTGCTTCAAGAGAAGCTTGGACTGTTGCTAAATTTGTCTTATTCACAAGTAAGCTATCTTCACAAATTCTAACCTGCTTATTTAACTCAGCTTGTCTATTACTAACTCTATTTTTAACGTCTTCAATCATAAAGTCAGATTTAGTTAATTGTTCAAGTAAATCTTTACGACCACTTGGGCTAAAACTGGAGAACTTATTAGGCATGCCCTGTCCAATAATGATACAAGATGCAATTAAGTCTTTTGTTAAATCTGGAAGAATTTCACCTAATTTTTTCTCAGACTCTCTAATTCCTTTACCTGAAATGTCATTTCCATTTTCAATAATTTTTAAGTCTGATTTAGGTTCAATATATCTGGTAATTATATAGTTATCGCCTGCATTTGAGAACTGTAGACTAACATAGCAGCTCTTCTCATCAATATTAACATTTTTAAGATTTGAGGTTAATCCTTGAATTGTTTCACCTGTTAAAGCATAACAAATAGCGGACCACAAGAAAGATTTACCAGAACCATTAGATTTGGCATTATCTTTTTTGAAGTTATTTTGGCCAGATACTAAACAGAAGCCTTTATCTTTTAAGTCAACTTCTGTATGGCCATAACTACCAAAATTATGTAAAATTATTTTTTCAAAACTAAGCAACATCTGGTAACCAATCCTCCATATTTGCAGCAATTAATGCCCAGAAATGACCTAACAATTGCTGTTTATCTTCTTCAAGCTTTTTATGCTCTGCTTCATTAATAGTTTGATCTGCAAGAAGAGTTTTACAGTCCATATATTTATTATATACGTCAATAGCTAACATAAGAGAAGAAATCTTTATATCCGTCTCTTCTGAAGTATCTGTTTCAGGAGTAGTTATTAGGTAGAAATCACGC
>Ga0310690_10003956_pt1 | contig 21613 bp, 17 predicted proteins | sample AusTroGonzalo_MG_2_FD_207661 | JGI IMG/M metagenome (GOLD analysis project Ga0310690, IMG submission 207661) | Bovine rumen microbial communities from tropical cattle in Woodstock, Queensland, Australia - Gonzalo_04 (v2) (version 2) | ecosystem: Host-associated > Mammals > Digestive system >... | reverse complement strand
ATGAAGTGTACGTAAAAGTAAGCGATAGCGATTGGTACTCGATTGAGACAAATACAAAGTTAGAATTTAAAAGATAAATCCGTTTCGCTATACATAAAATTTTATATTTTATGTGATAAAAGCACTACCGTTTCAATATGATAAGTTTGCGGAAACATATCCACCGGACAAACTTTTTCAACTTTATATTTATTATCTTTTGTAATAAGTTTTAAATCTCTTGCAAGTGTAGACGGGTTACACGAAACATAAACTATTTTTTTGGGATTTAAAAACAACAGATGTTCTATAACATTTTCAAATAGTCCTGCCCTTGGCGGGTCTATAATAACACAATCAAATTTTTTATCATTTTGTTTTACCCAATCTTGTGCAGGTTGTGCAAAAAATTCAATGTTGTTAATATTGTTTATTTTTGCATTATGTTTTGCACTTTCAATTGAAGCTTCAACCTGTTCCACACCAACAACGGATTTAACATGCGGGGAAAGGCAAATTCCAATTGCTCCAGTTCCGCAATACATATCAAGTAATGTATCTTGTTTGTCGGGTTGTAATAATTCTATCACAGTGTTATATAAAACTTCTGTTGCTTTTGTGTTTGTTTGAAAAAAAGAAAACGGTGCAATAGAAAAATTAAATTGTTTATCAGCTACAGTTAATGTTTCGGAAATGTTCTCGTTACCGTATAACAAGGTTATACTTTCGGCATTAACGGCATCCGAAAATTTAGAATTTTGTGTCCAATAAATACTTGAACAAAAAGACGATAATTGTTTTACCACGGTATCAAAAAAAGTTTTATTTATATCTTCTTGTTTGTTGGTAACAATATTTACAAGCAAATCGCCTGTATTAATACCTTTCCTTAAAACTAAGTGTCTAAAGAAACCTTCGTGAGTTTTGTTATTGTATGCTTTCAAACCTGTTTTAATTGCAAAATCTTTTACAATTTCACAAGCTTTTATAATATCTTCGTGTGCAATGTAACACGGTGGAACTTCCGAATATTTATAAAAACTCCCTTTACAATGTAATCCCAAAGAAATAACTAAGGTATGGATGTATGGAGGTATGGAAGTATTGAAAAAGCTGAATTCCATTTTATTTCTGTAGTTCCATTGGACGGGACTTTGTTTTGCTTGCGGAATTTCTATATCTAAAAAGTTTAACAACTCTTTAACACAATCGGTTTTAAACTTTATTTGATTTTCATAAGAAGTGTGTTCAAATGAACATCCGCCACACTTGCCGAAAGAAGGACATTTCGGTTCAATTCTTAAAGGGGAATTTACTAATATTTTTTCAAGTTTGGCTTCTCTGAAACTTTTTTTATCTCTTGTAACAAAAACTTCGGCTTCTTCACCGGGAAGTAGTCCTTCGGTAAAAAGGGCAATACCATCTTCACACCTGCATAAAACATTTCCCGGAAAAACTATTTTTTCGGCTTTAACTTTAATTATTTTATGTTTTAACGACGGCATAAAAATATCCTTTATAAAATCGTTTTATAATCTTTCCCGTCTACTAATAATTTTTTAGCTATGGGGTGTTTTCCTTTTTTATATGAATAAATTATTTCTACTATCCTTTTATCTTCCTGTTTTGAAAAATTTGATTCCATTAAAAGTTTATCTAAATACCTTGCATGTTTTTCCGAAACATAAAACCTATAAGACTGTTTATTTAAACTATCAATAAAATCTTGTTTTGTAAAAGATTGATTATTAAATTGTTCGTTATCTGTTTTATCCCAATCTATTCTGTATCTTATGTAATGTCCTGATAATAAATCCCGAGGATCGTAGCCTGAAATTGTTACCGTTATTTCCGTTCCGGAATCTTTATCATACCATAATAAACAATTCCACACGAATAAACATAAAACGGGAATTAATAACAAAATCAACAAAAATTTATTTTTCAATTAATTGCCTCTAAATTTTTTATGTATATTAATACTTTTCTTAAAACATATATTGAAATTAGCAACAATATTCCCCCCATAACAAAACCTATACCGGTAAACAACAAATTTCCGTAAGAACTTACAAACAGATAGATAATATAAACTTCAGTTACTATCGCAAAATTTCTAAAAACTTTTTCTTTTTTATATTTAAAAGATTTATACATTTTATAAGCTAACAAAAAGAAAATAAAAGTTATATCAACAATATTTCTTTGAAATGCCAATACTAAAATAACATACCATGCAGCTAATTTTGTAAGTATATTAAAAGCTTTTATAATTATAAATTTTTTATTAAGTGTTTCGTATAAAATTGTTCCCAAAGAATGAAAAAAATCAAGCAAACAATATAACAAAATTGAAAATAATGAAATATTATAAGTTTTCGGAAAAGGCAAAAGCTTATCCACAAAGAAAGAATAAATATCATGCAAACCGTCATAAAAACTTTGCGGAAAACTATTACACAACAAAACCAACCATAACATATTTATTAAAAAGGTTCTGCTTAAAAAAATAAAAGGAATTGTTAAAAACATCCAAAACCGTGCAAAAGAAAGCCAACCTCCGTCCAAATTATATACCTGTGCTATAAGCCCGATAGTTCCCGCAACCATAAAAAAAGATATAACTAAAAAAACTTCCGATAAATTTTTTTTATTATTACTTATAAAATAGTAATCGGCATACACTAATGCTAAAAACAAAATAAAGTCCGCTGCAATTTTTATAAAATTCGGAATTGATGCCCAGTTTGCACCTATTATTAAAATTATACCCAAAGCAATAAGAAGGGCAGATATAATAAAAAGTCTTTTCCATAATTTAGTATTGTCGTTATTTTTTTGATAATAGCTAAATATCTGCTCTACCTGTTGAGAAGTTATTAACCCTTCTTTATTAAGTTTTTCCAATTCTTTTTTAGATATTTTCATAATATTTATTTTATCAAATTTCAAACAATAAACATAAATTTAAAAAAGTGATAATGTTATAAATTTTTAAATTTATAACATTATCACCTTATATAATAATATATTATATTTTTTATTTTAAACTTTTATATAATTTTGCAACATCTTTTAAAAGATTCGGAATATCAAGTTTTTGAGGACATTTCGGTTTGCATATCCCGCAATTAATACATTTATCGGCTCTGTTTTCTGCCTTAACACTTTCATAAGCTGCAATAAAATTTTCTTTTTTGTTATCTGCTTTATATTGGTTGTAAATATTGAAGGTTTTCGGAATATCTATTCCTACAGGACACCCTGTACAATACTGACAGTATGTACATGTAATTGCACCCGAAGATTTGTAAACAGCAATTGCATTAGCAAGAACTTTTTGTTCTTTTTCAGTCAATGGTTTAAAATTTATAAATGTATTAACATTGTCTATAATATGTTCCATTTCGCTCATACCGCTTAATACACAAAAAACATTTTCAAGTGATGCAACATATCTTAAAGACCATGATGAAGGTGAAGCATCTGGATTTTCTTTCTTTAATAAATCAACTGCCGCTTTGTTAAGTGTTGATAACTGTCCGCCTTTTAAAGGGTTCATTACAACTACAGGAATACCTTCTTTTGTTGCTATCTCATATTGCTTTTTTGCATTAACGCCATACCAACCGCTGCTATCTGTCTTTTCCCAGTCTATAAGATTTATGGGAAGCTGAACAAAGTCCCATTTGTAAGTTTTAATTACCTCTTCTAAAAGTTCCGGTGTATCATGAATGGAAAAACCTAAATATTTTATTTTGCCTTCTTTTTTCTTTTGTAAAAGTTGTTCGTAAACATTGCAATCTTTTAATGTTTTCCATTCACCTTTATTTATATTGTGTGCAAGATAGAAATCAAAATAATCTACCTGACATTTTTTTAATTGTTCGTTAAAAATTTTTAAAACTTGCTCTTTACTTTCAAGAATTCTTAAAGGCATTTTGTCTGCCAAATAATAACTGTTTCTCGGATATTTTTTTAAAACTTTACCTGCGACAAGTTCCGATTTTCCTCCATGGTAGAACCATGCAGTATCATAGTAATTGATACCGTGTTCCATTGCATAATCTACCATTTTTTGAGTTTCAGCTATATCAGGTTCACCGAATTTTTGAGGAAGTCGCATAAGCCCAAAACCTATAGCAGAAATATCAAGGTTTCTAAATTTTTTTGTAAAAACTTTTCCTATAACCTTTTTTGTTTCTGCCGTAACTTTTTTACATGCACTTAATACCACTGCACCTATCGTTGTAAACAATGCCGATTTTAAAAATTGTCTTCTGTTCATAAAAAAATCCTCCGGATTTTCTAGGTTATTGGATTATTTAGTTATCAGGTTATTGGTTTTTTTACAGTTGTTTTGTTGTTACTGTTTTGAACTTATAACTCTATAACTTTATCACCATATAAACTGCCATTGCCGTTCTCAGCTTTCAGCCATCAGCTTATCATCAGCTTATCAGTTTCACTTATTTTACCAAATTAGAGTTACTATAAGTCAAGGATTATAAAAATTCTTTTGAAAAGTAAAAATTTTTATCTTTTGATAAAATTTTCAATTCTGTTGTTTCTACTTATACCTTATTTAGTACTATTGTCTTCGATTTTATATTCATACTGTCTATACTTTGATACCCTATCATCACTCCTATATGTTTATTTATATTCTCTCCAAATTTAATGTCGTATTTCTTTCGGTAGTCAATCTTGATACACTATTTAAATAATTCCATATTCTCTCACTAATAACCCTATCCTATTAAACCTAATCTCTTTATCTCTGTAAGAGTAAAAAACATATAAAGATGTGTATGTTAGAAATTAATGTACAGAATAAACAACGGGGTTACATTTTTGTATTTTGTAAAAACCTTCAACATTTAAAAAGTTAGTCATAGTTTGAATGTCAGTATCAAATAATTTTGTTTTGTCGTAGGTTGTTCTAAACAAAAATTTAATACCGGACTTTTTAATTAACTCTATACTGAGTTTTATATTATCAATATTGACGGGGACACAACAAACCGAATTATATTTATCAAACGGTGCTTTTATATCCATAGCAATAAAATTTACTAATTTTTGGTTTATAATTTCTTTTAATATGTTCGGGTTTGAACCATTAGTGTCAAGTTTAACCAAAAAGCCCATATCTTTTACTTTTTTTATGAAATCGATTAAGTCCGATTGTAATGTAGGTTCACCGCCTGTTATAACAACGGCATCCAATTGATTTTTTCTGCTTTCAAGAAAAGCAAAAACATGTTCTTCCGGTATTGAAACCTGAAATAAATTCGGGTAAACAAGCTGCGGGTTATGACAATAACTGCACTTAAAATTACAGCCCTGTGTAAAAATAATTGCAGCCGTTTTATTTGGATAATCTATAAAAGAAAATTTTTGAAGTCCGCCTATTCTCATAAAAATACTCCGTGATTTAGAAGATTTGAAGAATAGAAGATTAGACGAAAAGCGGAAAAAATTTAAATAATAGCAAAATTTGCTTCGCAAATTTTACAATTTAACTTCCAATCATCCAATCTTCCTATCTTCCTATCTTCCAAAATTGCCTTCGGCAATTTTACATATTCGCTACTTTTCTTATTTTGTATTCTTCCTGTTTACCGTCGTTCCATTGTGAAACAGGTCTTAAATAACCTACAACTCTTGAATATACTTCGCATGTTGCTCCGCATGTCGGGCAAACTTTTACTTCTCCGTTTTGGTAACCGTCGTTAGGACATACACTGAATGTAGGTGTAATTGACATATAAGGTAATTTATAACTTGTAAATGCTTTTTTGATAAAATTCTTCATGGCTTCGGTATTTGTAATTTGTTCACCTATAAACATGTGCTGAACTGTTCCGCCGGTATATAAAGATTGTATCTCATGTTGAAGATCCAAAACTTCAAACAAATCGTCGGTATAATTTACCGGTAACTGTGTTGAATTTGTATAAAAAGGCGGATTATTTTGTTTAACGGCTTCCATATTTGCAAAAATTATGTCGGAATATTTTTGTCTGTCTATTTTTGCAAGCCTGTAAGAAGTTCCTTCCGCAGGTGTTGCTTCCAAATTATAAATGCTACCTGTTTCTTCTTGGAAAATTTGCATTTTATCTCTCATAAAATTTAAAACTCTTAAAGTAAAATCTTTTCCTTTATCGCTTGCAATGTTTTCTTTTAAGAAATTCAAACAACATTCGTTCATACCTAAAACACCGATTGTTGAGAAATGGTTTTTCCAATAGCAACCGAATCTTTTTTTAATGTTTCTTAAATAAAAACTCATATACGGGTAAAGGTTTTGGTCGGTAAGTTTTTCCAACACTTTTCTTTTTATTTCCAAACTGTCTTTTGCGATGTTCATTAATTTTTCAAGTTTTTCAAAAAAATCTTTTTCATCTTTTGCCAAATAACCGAGCCTTGGCATATTTAAAGTAACAACACCTATTGAACCTGTTAAAGGAGAGGCCCCGAAAAGACCGCCGCCTCTTCTTCTAAGTTCCCTGTTATCTATTCTAAGCCTACAGCACATACTTCTTGCATCGTCCGGGTCCATATCGGAATTAACAAAATTTGCAAAATAAGGAATACCGTATTTTGCAGTTATATCCCATAACAATTTAAGTTCCGGATTATCCCAGTCAAAATCTTTTCCTATGTTATATGTAGGAATAGGAAAACTGAATACTCTGCCTTTTGCATCTCCTTCGAGCATAACTTCCAAAAATGCTTTATTTAAAATGTCCATTTCTTTTTGGAACTGCCCGTAAGTTTTATCTTGCGGTTTTCCGCCGATAATTACCGCTTCGTCTTTATAATGTTTTGGAACTTTTAAATCAAAAGTTAAATTTGTAAAAGGTGACTGAAACCCTACCCTTGTAGGAACATTTAAGTTAAACAAAAATTCCTGAAGGGCCTGTTTTACTTCTTTAAAAGATAAATTGTCATAAGCAATAAACGGTGCAAGCAATGTATCAAAACTTGAAAATGCCTGTGCACCTGCAGCTTCACCCTGCAAGGTAAAAAAGAAATTTACAATTTGCCCCAATGCACTTTTGAAATGTTTTGCAGGAAAAGATTCAATTTTTCCGGCAACACCTTTAAAACCTGTAAGCAATAAATCGTATAAATCCCAACCTACACAATATACACCGAGTATTCCCAAATCGTGTATATGTAAATCGCCTTCGGTGTGTGCCTGTTTTATTTCGTTAGGGTAAATTTTGTTTAACCAATATGCTTTGCTGACTTCCGAAGAGATATAATTGTTTAAACCCTGCAACGAATAGGACATATTGCTGTTTTCTTTTACCTGCCAATCTTTTTTTGACAAGTACTGGTCAACCAAATCAACATTAAATTTTGAAACTATTTCTCTCATTTTAGAATGTTGATCTCTGTATATTATATATGCTTTTGCCGATGCTTTATAAGGAGAATTTAATAAAACTTCTTCAACTATATCCTGTATCTGTTCTACCGTAGGTTTGTTGTTGCTTACCGTTTCCTGTGCAATACTTAAAACTTTAACCGTTAATTTTGAAGCTGTCTGTTCGTCAAATTCACCGGTTGCCTGTCCTGCTTTTAATATTGCCTGTTGAATTTTTTTTGAATTGAATTTTTCCTGTTTGCCGTCTCTTTTCAAGATGCAGTCGAAAACTGAAAGGATTTGTTCCATTTTGCATTTCTCCTATTTGTAAATTTTATTTTGTTTTTATTACAGATATGGAAATGCACCCTGTTTACTTGTTTCCATAAAGTTATTAAAGCCATTCCTCGACGACTTTTAATAAAGGTTTTTATAGGCAGGTCTTCTGGCTTAAGGGTAGTAACCTACTAAACTTTATCTTCCCGCTTGTAAACCAAACAGTGATTTAAAAAAGTTTTTCGTTCCCTATTACAGCACCGGGAGTGCTTCCGATTCTAACGGAATTTCCTATTAAGTTTGTGAAAAAACACCTGTAAAAATTTGAAAGATTGGAATAATTATATTTTTTATTTTTTTATTTGTCAATAAAAAAACACAATATAAAGTGTTTTATATTGTGTTTTAATCAATATATTGTATAAATATACTATATATTAAAATTTGATTTCCGTTCCGAAATATACGGCAGCCCCCGGCATTTTTGTAATAGGATAATTGTCGGCATCTCTATCTAAGAAAATTTCATATTCCTGATTTGTTAAATTTTCTCCGTCAACAAATAATTTTATGTTGTCATTTACGGCATAAGCAAGTTTTGCACTTACAACGGCAAAATCGTTTAGCCTTTCTTGTTTATCATTTTCACCGTAATAGTTTCCTACATACATACCGTTTAAAGACAAACTCCATTTGCTGACTTTAAAATTTATATTTAAATCCAATTTATCCTGCGGTCTGCCTTGTGTATTTTCTCCGGCATTAAAATAAGTATATCCCGTCTGTGCATCAATAAATTTGTTAAATATATAACTTAAATATAATTCGACACCTTTAAATTCGTAATCTCCGACATTTCTAAGAGTATACATAGGAGGTCTTTTACCGATTGGATTCAAATCCTTTTGTATTAAATTATCACCTTTCATAACAAAACCGGTAACATTAAAAATAAAATCGTCTTTTTTAAAATCGGCACCTATTTCATAATTATCAACAGTTTCCGGTTTTAAATTTTCATTTCTTGCAGGAACTAAATACAATTCATTTAAATACGGACTTCTAAAACCTCTGCTGTATAAACCTTTAACTAATAAACTTTCTGTAAATTGGTATTCCAAACCTGCTCTCGGAGCAAACTGTTCACCGGAAATTTCATTGTTGTTATACCTTGCACCTGCAACAGCCGTCAATTTATCGGTAAAATTATGTCTGTCCAAAGCATAAAATGCATATTCATATAATTTCCACGAACCGAGATACATACTACCGCTTCCGGATTGAGATAACAATTTTCCTTCTTGCTGTTTATAATCGGCACCTAATTTTAATAAATTATCGTTACCTATTTCCCAATCGTAATTTGCCATTGCACCGGTTAAACTGTCTTTTGAATGCCAATTGTTTGAAAATTTGTGGTCGCCGTCATTTCTGTATGCTCTAACGGATAAATGTCCTCTTGAAAAAAGTTTATCGTAATTTAATTGGTATGAATTTCTGTGATAATCTTCCCAATAATTGTTTAGATATATTTTTCCGCCGGACTTTGTTCTTGTTTCCGGTTCATGTTTTAAACCCTGAAACTGTTTTGCTTCAAACATTAACAAAGAACCGTCTTTAAAAACGTATCCTAATTTTTCATATAAATCGGTTGCATTGTACTGAGAATTTTCCAAATGACCGTCGCTTGTTATTTTGTTTGCCGCAACTTCATATATTATATTGTCCTGCAAACCGCCGAGATATACTTTTGCATTTTGTGTATTAAACGAACCGAATGAAACATCTATTTTACCTTCAAGCGGTTTTGTAGGCATTTTTGTTATTATGTTAATTACTCCGCCCAGTGCACCAGAACCGTATAAAACACCGTCGGGACCTTTTGTTATTTCAACTCTTTCAACATTACCTGCTAACATCGAATGAGAAACTCCGCAACCGAACAACGACATAAATTCCGGTTTACCGTCAATTAAAACTACTATTCTTCTGCAGTTATCTCCGAAACCTCTTATGGAAGGGTCTGTTCTTCCGGTATTACCTGTTGTCTGAACAACCACACCGGGAACGGTTTTTAAAACTTCCAATGCCTGAACCGGATTTACTTTTTCAATATCCTGTTCGGTTATTTCCTGTGTTGTTGTAATTGTATCTTCTTGTTTGTTAATTTTTTCAAGGCTCAAAGAAATTTCTTCCGCATAAACATTTGTAACGACAAACAATAAAGCAACTAATACACAAATTTTTTTCATACCATCTCCTTTTTCAATTTATAGGTTATTATACAACATTAGAGTTGCTATAAGTCAAATTTTTACAAAGCAAAAGTTGAAGGAAGGCTTAATGTATTGATGTATAGAAACGACAAAATAACATAAAATTGGAAGTAAGGTATAGAATTTGATAAAATTATTCAAAGTTTAATTAGGAGAAACATATTATGAAAAATATGCCGGAGTTTAATAAAGTATCAAAAAAATTGTTACAGGCTATGCCATACCAATATGTAGGCAACAACATAAATGTTTGTATAGAAACGGATGAATTTACATGTTTATGTCCGTGGACGGGCTTACCCGATTTTGCTCACTTAAAAATACAATATATTCCGAATAAAGTTGTTGTTGAACTAAAATCGTTAAAAATGTATTTACAATCTTACAGAATGGTTGGTATGGTACATGAATCGGTTGTAAACAGTATTATGAAAGATATAAAAGAATTGTTAAAACCGAAACAAATTTATGTTGAACTTATTTTTAAAATCAGAGGAGGAATTACTACAACCGTTTCTGCCGGAAGTATAAAAGAAATCAAAAAATAAACAAGTATTAAATTTTATGCGGCAGACAGCATATCAAATATAATTTCCGAAGGATTTTCTTTGTTAATGTCGTCAACAACATTTAATCTGTCGATATAAGCAAGCGGCGGAATAACTCCGAATGTATCAAACAATGTTTCCAACATTTTACTGCCGATATCTTTCGGTTTAACTTGTGCAAACAAATTATTATTGTCTACAAACAATATATTTTTGTAATAGTTAAAATTATAAACATTACCATTTTGAATAATATTGTTAAAAATTTCTTGTTTAATAATATTTTGAATGTTTTCATTTGCCGTCTTTTCGGTTTCGTATTCTATCCAAATAACATCAACTGTCCCGTTTGAAATATCAAATTTATTTAAATATATATTCATATCTATTTCCGTATCGGCAAATTTTATTGTTTTTTTATCGAGCAAAGTACTTGTTTCGACTAAATTTTCATCAAGTTTTTTATCTGAAATTACAAGCCCTACGGAACTTACTTTTTGGGTATGTAATTTATCCAAATATTCAATACCTTTAATATCTTTTATTGCACTACAATTTTCATCTATGCTTAACGGAGTTATAATTAAAGAATTATTTTTATTTATTTTTTGAGTATCTTCAACAACATTTACAATATTCAATAAAGGTACTAACAACTTGTTGTAAAATTTACTTACAGAAAAAACTGTAGAATTTACATCTTTCGTTTTTGAAACATTATAGGTATCACCGTCTTTAAAATACAATGTTTCCACACCATTGTCGGTTACATTTCTTGCAAGCCCCTGGTTTTTATAACCTTTTGACATACTTCTATCGGAATTTATAAGAATAGGAATTTTTAATTTAAAATTAAAAATATTGACCGTTACATATTCTATTTGATTAACATTTTGTTTGTCTAATTTTTCTATCGGATTATGCCCTACAACTACGGTTCCCAAACCTATTTTAGAAAATATTTTTTCAAAACCTGCCTGTTTCATTTCTTTAACATTCGCAGGTTTTATTTTTGTTGTGTTATCGGCATAAATTGATGTTACAATTGTTAATGCTTCCTGAATTTGCGACAAATCGTTTGAAGAAATATCGTAATTTCTAATATCTTCCGCAATAACATCAAACCCTTTTAACAAATTAATACCTTCATAATGAATACCTTTATAAATAAAACCTTTTATATCGGTATGTAAATTACCGTCTTTATCTACATAACCTATTGCAACATCAAGTTCGTCATCAACAGGTAAAACGGAATGCATATAACATATTCCGTTATCGTCTATTTTATACAAATAAAAATTATTTTTATAAAATTCCGCCATTTCCCGAAATAACGAATCTTCAAGGTAAGAAACATTATCTATACCTTTTTTATTTTCCGCTTTTAATTGTTCATCTCTGTAACCGATAAAACCCCTGTCTTGCGAACCCCACTTTGCATGGTATGCCCAATCGAGCCCGTTCCAATGTGTAGTTTGATAGTTTCCGAACATTATTGCATCAACAACCAACCATTGCCAATTACCTTTTTTATATTGTTCATTCATCATTTGTTGTTGTTCGGATATAATAGTATCAATTAAACCGTTTAATTGATACCAATATTTTTGGTATTGGGGATATTTGTTTGAAAGGAATTCAAGTTCTTGTTTCCTTTCAAGCCACCAATTTATAGACATTTTATCAACGGCTCTTATCCCTGTATAAACTGTAGTTCCTACATTTCTTCCGAAAAACTTTTTATGAAAATTTAATAAAATTTCATCTTCAGCAAAAATACCCGTCGGGTTATGCAACATATCAACGGATTTTTCATCTGTAAACTCATTACTAAAAGTTTCCATAAATAATTGTTGTAAATTTTGTTCCATCGGAGTCCATATTTTGTTTTGCCTTTCATCCGCATATTGCATATAATCGGCAAGAATTTTTGCCCAATATATTTTTGAATTTACCGTTTTATCTTTTTGTTGTCTTTTGTTTTTTAAAAGTTCTTGAATATTTATCTTATTACCTGCAACTATAACTTCATAAGAATCAGGTATTCCTTTATAATTTTCATAAAACGGTAAATGAAGTCCCAATAAATTCATAAAAGCATATAAATCATGATTACCGATAACAAATTCCAATTTTCCCGTTTCTGAAATTCTTTTTATAAAATTAAAAGTTTCAACAGGTTTATCTCCTCTGTCAAGTAAATCACCCAAAACATAAAACTTTGTTCCTTCTTTGTTTTGTATGATGTCAATAACAATATTTTCCAATTCTTTTTCAATTTTTTCATCCGACAAACTGCCGAAATTTTTGTATTGCGGATAATTTTTTAACAGTTCATTATAAAGTTCTTCCAAATTCAAATAATCTTTGTTTTGTAACTGCGGTTCCAACTGATATATAAAAAGTTGTAACCACCTTGAATATCCTGCATGAATATCCGTTGTTATTATTATTTGTTTTGTATTTGTTTTTTCGGATTTGTTATCCATAACAACTGTCCCGTTATACACATCAAATTCCATGGACGGTTTATTTTCAACATTTAAACAGATTGTAAATTTGTCGTTACTATATTTACATGAAAGCGGGAAATTTTCTACGGATAATTTCGACACTATATTTTCAATATTATTAACGGAATAATTATCTTCGGCTACTGTTTTAATTACTTTTATTAAATATAAAAATCTTGTTTCTAAAGGAACTTCTTCCATTGTTTCAAGCATTAAAGGAATTTTTGCCAAAGCTTGTTTTTCAAAAGTACTTTCAATAATTTCGTTATAAACCGCATTGTCTGTATCGTTTTTTACCGACGGTGTTATCATTAAATAAGAAATATTTTGTTTTTCTAATTGTTCCAAAACGGAGGTATGAAAACCGCCGGCAATTACAATATTTGTTTTTGAATTGTTTTGTTTTAACGAGTTTAAAATGTTATTTACAAAAACGGAATTTCTTTTTATATTTTCATCATTATAATTAAAAAGTTCAACCGTATAAAACAAAGCGGAATATTTATTAAAATCCGCAGACAAATATTGTGATATTAAATTCAAATATTTTTTATAATTTGCTTTAAAAAATTTATAATCTTGTTCTGTAATTGCCAAATTTAAAAATGTTTCAAAAATTTCCGTCATTTTTAAAACAAATAAACTTTGTTTTAACCGTTTATTTAAAGTTCCATCTTTTAAAAAGCTGTCAAAATATTTATTTTTTTGTTCAATAAGAGAAACATTGTTTAACTCTTTTATTTTTATATTATTGTAAAGATATTCATATAAATTTTTATATTTATTTTTTAATTCCTCTGTTTCAACCAAATAAGCATACAACATTTTATTATATTGATTAATATTATTCGTTGATAAACTTATTATTTCATTATACTGTTCAAAACTTATATTGTTTTTTAAAAATCTTAACAGATGTTTATGCTCTTTTGTCACCTGTTTTAAATCGAGTAATTTATTATTTTTTGACAGACGATAATATTTCTGTAAATTATCAAATTGCAGTATAGGTTGGTTCATTTTTGATATTATGTTAAAATCGTTTAAATTGAAATCAACATATTTCATTAATTTTTTATTATATGGTATTTTTTTATACAAAGCTTTTTTAAATTTTAAAAATAATTCTGCTTTGTTTTTTTTATCCTTTAAAATTAAAGCAGCCCTTTGTATATTATTAAAATACATATCCCAATTTTCCAAACCGAATATTTCAATATTTTTGTTTTTCGTAAGCAAATAATATTCCGTTGCCGATAACAAACCGCTTTCAAGTAAATTTTCCGTTACATTAAATTTTGAAAGGTTCGTTATAAAAGAAGAATCTATTTTTCGGTAAGGCATACCTTCAACTAAAACTTTATCAATCTGATAAGTTTTTGAAACATCTTCAATAATGTTTGATATATTTTTTTGGACGGAAGAACTTGTATGTAAATCCTGAATGAAAATAATTTGAGGTTTTTCGTTATTCGGTAAAAAGCTGCCGTTTATTTTACCTGAGGTCAGTTCCAAACCAACGGGAATACCTAAAGGTATAACGGCAGCTTCTATTGCTGCAGAAAACACAAAACTATACAAAAAACATAAACATAATAATAACGAAAAAAATTTTTTCATAATTTTTGTTACTGAAAAAATTTATCAACCGTAATTTTAATCCTTTTTAAAACTTCATCTTTTCCCATAACTTCCATCATATGGAACAAACTCGGACCTTGTGTCCTTCCGGAAATCGCAACTCTTATCGGATGAAAAACTTTACCGTTGCTAAACCCGAGTTCTACGGCTAAATCTCTTGCAAACTTTTCAAGTGCTTCAGGAGAAAAATCGGCTTGAGAAGGTAACCTTTTTAAACATTCATTTAAAACGACTTTTGAACTGTCTTTTTTTGTTTCCGATAATAAAACTTTTGCTACCGCCTGTTCGTCAAAAGACACTTCTTTAAAGAAGAAATCGACAAGCCCAGGTATATCTTTTAACAATTTTATTTTTTCATGTTCCAAAGAAATTGCCTTTTTAAGCAAATCTTTATTCCAATCTTTTATTAAATTCTGTTGATTTGTATATTCTATCCAATCAATAAACAAATTATAAATTTCTTCGTCGGATTTACTTCTTATATATTCACCGTTCATCCACAACAATTTTGAAGGGTCAAACGTTGCCGGGCTTGAGTTACATCTGTCCAACGAAAAATTTTCAATTAAACTGTTATCTAAAAACAATTGACGGCTGTCTTCGGTTGACCACCCGAGTAATGCCAAATAATTTATTAAAGCATCCTGCAAGTATCCTTCTTTTCTGTATTCAAGAACCGAAGTATGCCCGTGCCTTTTTGAAAGCCTTGCTCCGTCGGAACCAAGTATCATTGATAAATGTGCAAATATCGGATGTTCCCAACCGAGTGCTTTAAAAATATGAATTTGTCTTGGAGTATTTGAAATATGGTCATCTCCTCTTATAACATGAGACATTTGCATTAAATGGTCGTCTATTACACAAGCAAAATTATAAGTAGGTACACCGTTTGCTTTCATTAAAACAAAATCGTCAAGCAAAGCATTTTCAAAACTCACATGTCCTCTAACGATATCGTCAAACTCTATTTTACCTTCTTTCGGCATTTTAAACCTTATAACTGCCGTTCTTCCCTGCTTTTCATATTCTTCTTGTTGCTGTTTTGTTAAATTTGCACAATGTCCGTTATATTTTGGAGGTTGTTTTGCAAGCCTTGCCTGTTCTCTCATTTTTTCAACTTCTTCGGGAGTACAATAACATTTGTAAGCATAACCTTTTTCAAGCAATATATCTATATATTTTTGATATATTCCCTGTTCTTTTCTTTTCATTTGATAATAAGGAGCATATTCCGGCAATTCGTTACCCGGACCTTCATCCCAATTAAGTTTTAGCCATTTCATTGCATTTATTATAATGCCTGTCGAGGCTTCCGTTGACCTTGCTTCATCCGTATCTTCTATTCTTAAAATAAATGTTCCTTTTTCTTTTTTTGCAAAAAGATAATTAAATAAAGCCGTCCTAACTCCGCCTATATGTAAATCTCCCGTAGGTGAGGGTGCAAATCTTACTCTTATTGCCATTTTTTTGCTCCTTAAATTTAGAAAAATTAATAATTGTCTGCCGCAACTTCCTGAAAAGATTTCGGATGATTACATGCAGGACACAAATCTAAAGCTTCTTTTGATTCATAAACATATCCGCAATTTCTGCATCTCCATTTAACTATACCGTCTTTTGTGAAAACCTTTTCATATTTTATATTTTCCAAAAGTTTTCTGTATCTTTTTTCGTGTTCTTTTTCAACTACAGCTATATATGTAAAAACATCTGCAATTTCGTCAAAACCTTCTTCTTTTGCGATTTTTGCAAATTCGGGATATGCTTTCGTCCATTCTTCATTTTCTCCGTCGGCAGCAGCTTGTAAATTTTCAACTGTAGTACCTATTTTACCTGCAGGAAAACTTGCCGTAATTTCAACTTCCCCGCCTTCTAAAAATTTAAAAAATCTTTTTGCATGTTCTTTTTCGTTATCTGCAGTTTCGGTAAAAATTGCACAAATTTGTTCATATCCTTCTTTTTTAGCAACCGAAGCAAAAAAAGTATATCTGTTTCTTGCCTGTGATTCACCGGCAAATGATTGCAATAAATTTTTTTCTGTTTTTGTTCCTTTTAAACTTTTCATATTTTTCTCCTTTTAAAATTAAATCTCAAATTTTTGTTATTATTTCAACAAACTTATTTAGAAATTTACTTCTGTAATCCAAGCACCGTGAATGTTACAGTGCTCAATAACAGATATTTTTTTACCTTTAGCATTTAAAGATATACTGCATTCCGGTTTAACTCCTGACGTTAAAGCAAAACCGCCGATATATTCATTGTCCGCATAAAACATTATATTTGTAATGTAATGTTCCGGCAACATAGGGTGTTCCAATTCACCTACTTTAACTTTAATTTCTTGAATATTTTCATTTATATTATTAACGGATATAACAGGAAGATGTTTTTTATGGCTTTCACCTGTTGTTACTATATCGTCTTTCGTTTTTAAAGCATCGTCTTTTAAATTAAATACTTTTGAATCCATACCGCAAACGGGGCATTTTTCAGGTGCTGTTTCTTTTAAATGAACATATCCGCATACGGAACAAACTAATGCTTTTTGCATATTTCCCTCCATATAATAAAATAAAACTATACATACTGTAATATTATATCATTTTTTAATAATTATTGTTTGCCTTTTGTGAGAAAATTAATATATATTGAACTCATCTAATTTTCAATATAAAATTATTAAAACTTTATGATTATACTTATACCAATAAAAAAACTACAGTCAATTTAATTGACTGTAGTTTTTTTATTTTACATTTTTTATTTATTTTAGTTTTTCAGCTAATTTTATTCCTGCCAAATAACAATTATTTATTTCTTCTCTATTAGGTTTAAATTTTGCACCGACTTGGTCTATAACTTCTACTCCGAAAGAAGCTAAATTTGATGCAATTTCTTTAACGGCTCCGCCTGCCCATCCGTAAGAACCGAAAGCAAGTGCAACTCTGTTTTTAGGTTTCATACCTTTAATAAAATGGATAAAGCCTGCAATATATGCCAACATTTCATTGTCGTGAGTTGATGAACCTATAACAAAAGCTTTTGCTTCAAGCATTTCATAAGCAATTTCGGCAAAATCGGTTTTTGCAATATCAAACATTTTAACTTCTATATTATTGTCGGTTAATGCTTTTGCTATTTGGCGTGCCATTATTTCTGTTGAACCCCACATAGTTTCATAAACTATAACGGCTTTGTTTGTAACGGTATTTTTTGCCCATGCCAAATATTTTTCTATTACTTTATTTATATCTTTTTTCCAAACAAGTCCGTGGCTTGGAGCAATAAAATCCAAAGGCAAATTCATTTTTAAAATATTATTTATGCTCCTGTCTATCATAGCACCTAACGGCCACAATATGTTTGCATAATATTTTGCAATTTCTTTATCTATAATTCCCGAATCAACTTCATCAGTAAAAGTTTTATTTGTTGCTATATGCTGACCGAAGCCGTCGTTGGAAAACAATACCTTTTTTTCTGTACAATATGTCATCATACTGTCCGGCCAATGAACCATAGGAACTTCGACAAATGTTAATGTATTATTACCTAAATTTATTTTGTCACCTGTTTTAACGACGGTTATATCAATATTCAAATTATAATATTTTAAAAGTCCTTCTTTTAGTTTTGCGGTTCCGTAAAACTTTGCATTTTTTAAAGCGGTTGTCATATATTCAATAGAACCGCTATGGTCGGGTTCCAAATGGTTTAATATAACATGTTTTATTTTTTCGGGTTCAATAATTTCCGAAATGTTTTGTATAAATTCTTCTTCAAAACCTTTATGAACAACATCTATTAAAGCAGGTTCACTGTCATTAATTAAATATGAATTATACGTAACACCGCTTTTTGTTATAAACGTATTTCCGTGAAAACTTCTCATATTCCAGTCTACAACACCAACGGAAAAAACATCTTTTGTTATTTGTTTCACTTACTTCTCCTTAAAAATTACAAAGCAATTTTATGAATTTCTTTTTTTATAATCTTCAATTGCTTTATGTAGTGCATCTGCTCCTAAATTTGAACAGTGCATTTTATTAGGCGGAAGCCCACCCAATTCTTTTGCAACCGCTTCGTTTGTAAGTTCAAGTGCCTGTTCGATAGTTTTTCCTATTGCCATTTCCGAAACCATTGAAGAAACGGCAATTGCCGCACCGCAACCGAAAGTTTTAAATTTAACATCTGTTATTATATTGTTTTCAACTTTTATATAAAATTTCATCATATCGCCACATACCGGGTTACCGACTTCACCTACGCCTGATGCATCTTTTATTTCACCGACATTTCTCGGATTGGCGAAATGATCCATTACTTTTTGCGAATAAAAAGCCATACTCTTTTACCTCTATTATTTATTTTAGTTTAATTTACAAATACAATTTAATGATAATTTTAAAATTTTCTTTTGAAGCACGACTTGTTAACTACAGCTGATTCAGAAAAACTTCGTTTTTCTTAGCTGAGCCAATTTTATTTCATAAAATTTCAGCTGATAGCTTATAGTTTTCGGCATTTTTCGCCTTGCGAAAAATCTAATTATTTATCAAAAATTGCTTCGCAATTTTTACAACAAACTTCTCAGCTTTTCAGCTCATCAGCTTCTCAACTTTTTTATTTTCAAGCGAATGGCGACACTAAGTGCAAAAAAGAGAAATTTTAAAAGAACAAATACAACAACTTGGATTCCGCATCAAGTGCGGAATGACAAAATATCAAATTTTCAACTGTTGTGATGATGATCGTAGTCGGTGCCGGGACCGGCTTTCATTCTTTCACCGGTATTTTTAAAATGGTCATATAACGGCGACATCATCCTTAACCTTTCAACTATAGTTGGAAATTCCGCTATAACATAATCTATATCTTGTTCGGTATTATATTTTGATAATGTAAATACAATTGAACCTTGTCCGACTGCAACATCAACATTAAGTGCAGTTAAAACATGTGAAATTTTTAAAGATTTGTTTGCACAGGCAGAACCGCTGGATGCCATAATACCTTTTGCATCCAACAATAAAAATAAAGCTTCTCCCTCAACAAATTCTATTGAAAAATTTACATTTGTCGGAAGTCTGTTTTCCGTTGGACCGTTTAAATAAACATATTCTATATTTTTTTGCAAACCGTCAATCAATTTGTTTCTTAACTTAATTATATATTCATAATTTTTTTGCATTTGTTTGATTGCAATATCACAAGCGGCACCGAAACCTGCAATTGCCGGAACATTTTCCGTTCCTGCCCTTTTGTTAAATTCCTGCACACCGCCGTCTATTAGCGGTTTTATATAAATACCTTTTTTAACATAAAGAGCTGCGGCACCCTTAGGCCCGTATATGACGGATGACGAAACAGTAAGCATATCAATGTTTGATTTAACAACATCTATAGGAATAACACCTGCGGCAACAACTGCATCTGTATGAAAAACAATATTTTTTTCTTTAACAATTTTTGATATTTCATCAATATTTTGAATTGTCCCGACTTCCGTATTTGCATATTGTATTGAAATAAGAATTGTATCTTGCCTTATTGCTTTTTTAAGCTCATCAAGCAAAACAAAACCTTTATTATCAACGGGAATATATGTAATTTCAAAACCGTCTTTTTCCAAAGATTTAACGGTATTAAGCACGGAAAAATGTTCTATTGCGGAAACAATTATATGCTTACCTTTTTTTACATTTGCATAAACAAAACCTTTTATTGCAAGGTTATTCGATTCCGACCCACAGGAAGTAAAAATAATTTCTTCGGGCTTGCAATTTATAAGTTTTGCAACGGAACTCCTTGCTTTTTCTATTGCATCTTTTGAAACTTGCCCCAAAGAATAAATACTTTGCGGATTACCGTAATTTTGTTTTAAATACGGTAACATAACATCAAGAACAGCATCATCTATTCTTGTGTTTGACTGATTATCCAAATATATTTGTTTCATTTTTTACATTTTCTCAAAAGAATCTTTACCTACCTGACAAACAGGGCATACCCAATTTTCAGGCAACTTATCAAAAGGAGTTCCTGCAGGTATTCCATTATCAGGATCACCTTTTGCAGGGTCATATTCATAACCGCAAACAGTACACTTGAATTTTTCCATTTTTTTCTCCCGTAAAAATTTATTTTATTGTAAATCCGAAGGTTTTTCCCTCGGAGCAAGTTTAACACTATATGCTAAAAACAAACATGATATTATTGAACCTACAAAATATATAACCCACAAATAAGTATAATAATCACCGAAAATGGCAACTAAACCCGACAGTAAAAATGAAAGCGGTAAAATAATAAGCCCTGTTTCCAAATATCTCCATTTTGTTTTCATATTAGTATAAATGTGTCCTAACATATAAGTATGCCTTCTATGGCGAACAAAGGCAGCTGCCAGCAAAACAATACCGACCGGAGAAACTAACTGACATATAAGATGAATTAATATTAACTGTTGTTTTATATCATTTTTTGAAAACCATGTTGCATCATACAAATTGAAATTTCCTAACGATGCTATGATTTTTGAACCGTCAATAGCCATTGAATTTGTTAAAACAAAAATTATCCCCATAAGTATTCCTATTGCATAAGAAGCAACAACAGAAGACTTAGGTGCCCCGCCTTCTCCCGGAACCCAATGTAATATACTTACAAAAATAGACGGTGCTATTATCGCCATAATAAAAAACTGTCTTGCCGAATTTATTATCATCGGCCAAGGATGAGGGCCTAAAATATTTTGCAACGGTCTTGTTATAAAATATATTCCCAAAAGTATAAATGTTACAAACATTTTTTTGTAGGCAATTTCACCAAACATTATTTTACGAATTTTACCTACTTTGGAAACTTCCCAAGCCATTCCGAAATAAATTATACCTGTTATAAAAGGTATTAAAATATTTAATAAAACTTCCATTACTATTCTCCGCACATACTAAATTGTAAATTTTTGTGAGGTATTTTATTGTTTTTTAA
>Ga0310690_10003955_pt1 | contig 21622 bp, 23 predicted proteins | sample AusTroGonzalo_MG_2_FD_207661 | JGI IMG/M metagenome (GOLD analysis project Ga0310690, IMG submission 207661) | Bovine rumen microbial communities from tropical cattle in Woodstock, Queensland, Australia - Gonzalo_04 (v2) (version 2) | ecosystem: Host-associated > Mammals > Digestive system >... | reverse complement strand
CCGCTGCTGAAAGCGATTAACGGCTAAGCGGTTTGTTCAGAAATGAAAAAGATCCGGAAAAGCAGGAAAACGTACGATGAGACATGACAAACACCCCGAGGGGCCTCCGCCGAGGCGCCTTCCGATCCTGTACAAAATCCTGATGGGGGTCGGAGCCCTTACGCTGGCCTATCTGTTTATCACGTATGTAGTTATTCCTATTCTGGCCTATTTTACCGTAAAATGAGGCAGGGGGCGGCATGAAAACAGGGAAGAGATGGATCCTGTCCGTGACGGGGAAAGCGGCGACGATTCTCCTGGTGATCGCGCTGCTGCCTCTGGCCGGGAACCTGGTATCACTTGTTTTCCCGGGAATCACAGGCCAGGTCAACACACAGAGCAGGATCCTGGAACAGAAACTGGAAAGCACCCGGAGACTGGAAGTCACGACGATTGAAGAAGAAGGAATCCTGGAAGCAAAGACCGACGTGATCATCCTGGGCACGGTGGGCAAAACAACCATCCGATACAGATATACCGCCAGCGTCGGCATCGACCTCAGGAAGGTTATCCTGACGCCGGACGGGGACCGGATCGTATTCCAGATTCCGGAACCGGAGATCCTGAACGACGGGATTGAAGCACTGGAAGTCAACAAACAGGATTTGTTCAGCCGGGCGGTGGACAAGCCGACGGAAACACTGCTGGAAGAACAGAGGAAGAAATGCAGGAATCAGTACCTCACCGAAGCGCAGCACAGGGACCAGATCTGGGAAAGCACGAAGAAAGCCTTCGATGAAACCCTGCGGGAGTGGCTGGCGCCTTACGGCGAGCCGCAATACGAGTTTGAATACCGGCAGATTGAAAAAGCCTTGTAACCCAAAGGTTACAAGGCTTTCGAACGTGCGGTCGACGGGACTTGAACCCGTACCCATTGCTGGACACGCCCCTCAAACGTGCGCGTATGCCTATTCCGCCACGACCGCAGAACACAGGCGATTATAGACCCTCCCGGGGTTTCTGTCAAGTGGAAAAAAAGCCAAAGCTTGCGGAATTCCGGATGATTGAGGTAATATTAGTACACAGCGGAGGGCCCGCGGTCGGGGAACCGGCCTGAAGACGGAAGGGGGAAGGTTATCATGCGAGGTGAAAGACGGACATGGATCGCTGTGATGCTGTGCCTGATCATCTGCCTGGCACTGATGATCCCGGCGGCAGCCGAGAACTTCACCGTCAAACGGATCGGAAACCTGATCCCGTTCAACGACAACGCTTTTTCGATCACCGCGCCGGAAAAAGGCCGGCTGACGATCCGGATTCATGACGATATCTCCGTTTACCGGACGCTGGAGCAGGAGATCGAAGCCGGAGAAACCACCATCCACTGGGACGGATGTGCATATAACCACGAAAAGCTCGCAAGCAAAAACTACATCATCACCGCTGTCCTTGAAGGTGCTTCCGGGGAGGAGTACACGGTCAGTTTCAACACCCCGGTGGAATACACCGGACAATGCCTGCAGTATCTGCTTCCTTCCTCAGACCGGGTATCGACCGAAGAACCGGAGGAATGGTTCGTTGAATTCAGAACGGTTCAGAAGGGGACGGTTACCTTCCTTTTCCGGAACACGGAAACAGGCGAAACGGCACAGACCTACAGCGTCAATACGACGGGTGGGAGAATCAACCGGCTGACATACACCGAACTGACCGGGAAAAAACCGCTGCCGGCAGGGACCTATCGGATCACGGCATACGAAAACAGCAGGCAGGCGGAAAAACACGAGTTCGACCTTACCATCCAGGATGAACCGCCGGCAAAGGAAGAGATTTTTCTGACGGGCGAGATCCTTCCGGGAGAAGAGATGACGGAAGAGGAAATCTGGCAGATCATGCAGGCGCCTTCCGTGGTCGTGGATATCGACTTTTTCAAACACCAGAAGGTTTATACCCGGAAGGACCGGGAGAGCGCCTCCCTCGGAACCCTGCACGGACAGACCCAGGCCCTCAAGGTCATGCAGATCGAGGACGGCTGGGCCTTCATCGGCGCGTGGAACCACGAAGAAGCCGAATACGTGGAAGGATGGGTGCCGGCTTCCGTGTTGAAGGTAGTGCATCCGGACACGGAATACGGGATTCTGATCAACAAGCGGAAACAGACGCTGGACGTCTATTATCAGGGCAAACGGATCGATACGCTTCAGGTATCCACGGGACGGCCGGAAGAAAAACACCCCGAACAGGAAACCGCCGCGGGAAGCTTCCTGACCGGGTATCACCGGGTTGACTTTTCCATGAACGGAAAAAAATACGACTATGTGATCCAGTACGACGGCGGGAATCTGCTGCACCAGATCCCCTACGAATGGGGAAAAGACAAAAAGGATTTTTCATACGGGCGGAGCTTTCTGGGCGCAAAAGCTTCCCACGCCTGCATCCGGATTCAATCAGAACCCGGAGAGAACGGGATCAACGCATACTGGATCTGGGCGCACATACCTTACCGGACGAGAGTAATCATCCTGGACGATCCGGCTGAACGGCGGCCGGTGGAGGAGGGGCCTGAAATCATTACGGAAGAGCCTGAAACCGGGGAAAACCAGATAAGGTTGACCTTTGAAGACGAAAAAAGGGACGAGAACGCGAAAGATCCGACCGTCATCGAAGAGATCGGGGGAAAGCGAATCGGCTATGCCCTGTGCGGTGAGAAGGAATATGTGCGGAATCCGGGCATCATCGACGAAAGAATCCGGGAGCTTCGAGAGAAAGGCTGCGAAAAGATCATCCTGAAATGTTTCTGGAACGACCGAAACGCAGAAAAACACAGCGCCGTTCAGGAAGGCATGGCGAGGAAAGGCGTGAGAGCCGGCGCGGACCTGGTGATCGGAAACGGAAACAGGCAATTTCTCGGGTGCGAATGGCAGGGGAACGCCCTGATCCTTTACGGACTGGGCGAACAGAAAACAAAGAAGGCAGGGAAACGGGGGACCACAGGGCTGACAGCGGAAATTATCTTTACCTTCAGCGAGGAGAAGAGCAGGCCGACCGCGGTGATCAGAACGGCTTCCCCCGATGAGGATCCGGAACAGACGATCGAACGGTTCAGAAGCGATTCCCTCGGCGAAGGGATCAGCCGGATTCTTTTCCTGACCGGAGATCAGTCAAAACAATAGAAAACGCACTCAAGCCGGCCGTTATAGAGCCTTCTTTTCCGGGATGCCTTTTGCCCATAGCTGCGCTCAAAAGCGGGATCGGAAGAAAGGGCGCAGAGACTCCAGGACGGATGCCTGTCCCGGAGGGCGTGCAGATCCCGATACAGAAGGCGGCAGGATTTCTGATCGCTGAGACGTTCCCCGTAGGGCGGATTGCAAAGGAACACCCCGCCGGCGCTTTCCAGCTGAAGCTCCTGAAGCGGGAGGCAGGACAGGGGAATGCTGTCCGGGCGAAGACCGGCCTGGGCGACATGACGGCGGGCCAGGACGAGGGCCTCCGGATCCAGATCAGAGCCGCTGATCCCGCAAACCGCTTCCGGCTTCACTTCCGCGCGCAGGGTATGCCTGATATCCTCCATGACGCCGGGAGACAGCAAAGGAAGCTCTTCCATCGCAAAAGAGCGGCAGAGCCCGGGGGCGCGACGGGACGCCATGAAAGCCGCTTCGATCAGGAGGGTGCCCGTTCCGCAGCAGGGATCATGCAGCGGAACACCGGGACGCCAGGGAGACAGTTCCACCAGGGCGGCGGCAAGCGTCTCGCGCAGAGGCGCTTCTCCGTTCCAGGTGCGATAACCGCGCCGGGACAGCGCGTCGCCGGACGTGTTCAGCATGATCCGGGCCCGGTCATTCCGGACGGAGACAAGAACCGGGAGGGCAGGGCCGGACTCCGGGAAAACTTTCTGCCCCGAAGACCGTCTGAGACTTTCAATGATTGCCTTTTTCGCAACCGACTGACAGTCCCGCGGGCTCATGAGCACGCTTCTGGTACACTTGCAGGAAACGTTGATCGCCTCATTTCCCGAAAAGAACGGGCGCCAGTCAATCCCGAGGACGGCCTGAAAAAGATCCTCAAAAGATTTGCAAACTGAGTCGGAAAGAACGATGAAAAGCCTGTCGCAGAAATGCATACGCAGGTTGAATTCAAAAAGCTCCTCAGGGGAAGCCTCAAACAGGACGCCGCCGTTTTCCGCCCGAACCCCGGAAGCGCCGAGACGCCGGAGCTCGGCGGAAACAAGCCCTTCCATTCCGAAAGCGGCGCCGGCCCAGCAACGATAAAAACGATCCATCATCCATCCCTCCGCAACGAGTTTACCGGATTCAGGCGCGTCTGTCAAAGCAAAAGAAAAGAACAACGGCCGGAGGAATCGGGGAACGAACCGGGAACGGGAGGATCAGCGCGTGACTTGCTTTTCAAACCAATGTAGCGTATAATTTTTCGGTATCACAACGAGAGGAGGATACGGGATGAAACTGCTGATCGCTATTGTTCAGGATGAAGATTCCTCAAAGCTCGTATCAAAAATGATGCAGCAGGGCTTCGGAGTAACAAAGCTTGCGACTACCGGCGGATTCCTTAAGGCCGGGAACACCACGCTGCTGCTCGGCGTCGACGATTCACGCGTGGAGGAAGCGATACACGTCGTCGAATCGGTTTGCAAGAGCCGCAAACAGATCTCCACGGCGACAACAACCGTCGGGGGAATCTCCCACGGTGAATTCCCGACGTACCCGATTGAGGTGACGGTCGGAGGCGCTACGGTATTTGTCCTGACGGTTGATCAGTTCCTGAAGGTATAAAAAACAGATGACAAAGCCAAGCTTTCAGGATTTTTTACCGCAGGGAGAAGAAATACAGGCGCTGCAGGCCCAGATCAACAGCGGCAGGATGGTCCACGCGCTGCTGATCACCGGCGAAAGCGGAACGGGCAAACGAACGCTGGCCCGGCTGCTGGCGGCGGCGCTGCTTTGCCACGATAAGGGAAACAAACCCTGCGGCCGATGCAGCGGCTGTCTTCGGGCGTTCGATGACGAGCATCCCGACCTGATCCGGATCGAAAAAGGATTCCCGCTTACGAACGACACACGGAAAAGCAGGGCGACGATTCCGATTGACGATATCCGCGAGATGATCCGGATGAGCAGCGCTTATCCGCTGGAAGGCGGGAACAGGGTTATCCTGATCGCCAATGCCGAGGACATGACCCCCCAGGCCCAGAACTGCCTGCTCAAAATCCTGGAAGAACCGCCGGCAAACAACTACTTCATTCTGACATCCGGCCATCCGGAGCAACTGTTGGTGACGGTCAGAAGCAGATGCCGGTTTCTGAAAATGAAACCATGGGATGAAAGACAGATTGCCCGGATTCTGACGGAAGACGGGATCGACAAAGAGAAGGCTCTGCTCGCCGCCGGTTCCTGCCGGGGATCGATCGGGTACGCCAAACAGCTGGCGGCCGACGAGAACTACTGGAAGACGCGGGAGGACATCATCGCTTCGTTTTTTGGGACCGGCGAAAGGAGCCAGATCCTGGCCATATCGACCCGATGGAAGGATAACAAGGCAGAAGCCGAAAGGCTGTTTGATATCCTTGAAGAGTGCGTTCGCAGCATGCTGGACTGCCGGCTGCGGACGCAGGCGGAACAGGCGGATCACAGATTCGGCGGCCTGTCGGCAGATTGGCGCCGGTTCGCCGCGGAAGCCGATTACGAGCAGTTTATCCGGCTGCTGAACAGCGTCAGCAAAGCCAGGAAACAATACGAATTCAACGTGAGTATTCAGGCAATTGTTGAACAATTGCTTTTAAGCTTTATAGGAGAGATCAAAAAATGACAACCATCATAGGTGTACAGTTCCAGAAAAACGGGAAGATCTATTATTTTGACGCCAACGGGTTCGAGGCGGAAACCGGGACCTATGTCATCGTCGACACGGTGCGGGGGATCGATCTCGGGGAAGTCGTTCTGCCGAACAGGGAAATGAGCGAAACGATCGAAACGGAAAACCTGAAAAAGATGATCCGCCTGGCTACCGAGCAGGACATCCAGCGCAGCATGGAGAACCGGCTCAAGGAGAGAGAAGCTTATACGATCTGCCAGAAAAAGATCGCCGAGCACAAGCTCGAGATGAAACTGGTTTCGGTGGAATACACCTTCGACGGAAGCAAGATTCTTTTCTATTTTACCGCAAACGGCCGGGTCGACTTCCGCTCGCTGGTCAAGGATCTGGCCTCCGTGTTCAAAATGAGAATTGAACTCAGACAGATCGGCGTCCGGGATGAAGCGAAGATGCTGGGCGGCCTCGGCCCTTGCGGACGCCCGATCTGCTGCGACTCTTTCCTCGCCCAATTCCAGCCGGTATCCATCAAGATGGCCAAGGAGCAGAACCTTTCGCTGAATCCGACAAAAATCAGCGGTGTTTGCGGCCGGCTGATGTGCTGCCTGAAATATGAGCAGGATCACTATGAACAGACGAGAAAGAAGATGCCGAAAATCGGCCGGACGGTGAACACCCCTGACGGCCCCGGGCCGGTAACGGACCTGAATATCCTGAAAGAGACCGTATTAGTCCGGCTGACAAACGGGGATACCAGCGAGATCAAAGAGTATTCCCTGGAAGTCATCTCCAGAACGACGGAAACCGCCCAGCCGGACCGGCCCCCGGTTTCGGAACCGGCAGAAAGCAGACCGAAGGAGACGCCTGCGCCTGAAGAGAAGGCGGAAGGAAAAGAAGAAAAACCGAACAACGCCGGAAACCGGGAAGACAACCGCGGCCAGAACAGAAACCGCAACAAGAACCATCAGCTGGGGCAGCCCGTGAAACGGGAAAACCCGAACCGGGCAAACAACAACGAAAAAAAGACGGATAACGGGACAGAAAAAAAGGAACCCGCCAGGGAAAACCGGGAAAAGAAACCGGAAACCGGGAAAGAATCCGGCAAAGAAACAGACCAGGAAACCGGCAAGGAGCGCAAGAGCGGGGGGAGCTCATGGGCCGACGCGGTGCAGAACGCCATTCTTGCAATTGACAAAGATTGACTAAGAAAGAGGTAAAGCTTGCTTTTACGCTTATTCGATGATATATTGTTAGAGAAGAGGCACGTATCCGATACGTGCAAACAAAACTTTGGAGGTATGGATCATGGCTTACAAAATTTCTGATGAGTGCGTCAGCTGCGGCGCCTGTGCCGCCGAGTGCCCCGTTTCCGCGATCAGCGAAGGGGACGGCAAGTTCGAGATTAATCCCGAAACCTGCATCGAATGCGGCGCCTGCGCCTCGACATGCCCCGTCGGCGCGCCTGCCCAGGCCTGAGCAGGGTCTGAGTGAGACAGAAAAAGCCATCTCGTGAACGAGGTGGCTTTTTTCAGGAGGATCGGGGCTTACCGGGATAAAACAGCCGCCAAAGGGCGGAAGCAGGAACCCGGGAAAGGATCCGGGAAAAGAAAACGGCTCCCGACCGACGCCGGAAGCCATGTACACCATTAGGGACTCGAACCCTAGACACCCTGATTAAGAGTCAGGTGCTCTACCAACTGAGCTAATGGTGCTCAACGAAAGATTATTATACTCAGATTCCGACGGATGTCAAGAAGAGATTTTCGGTTTTTGCGAATTGTTTTTTCGAATGTCTTTCCGATTTTCAGATCGTGACTGATTTTTGACCGGGATTATGGTATAATGTCCCTCAGCAAGGGATGGAGGTATCGTTATTGAGCCTGCGGTTAGGGAAACAGATGGACGAGGAAGAAGCGTTTCAGATGAACGCGCTGCAGCTCGCGTATCTCGGGGACGCGGTTTGGGGGACCATCATCCGGTATGACCTGATGCTGAAGAAGCTCAATGTGCATCATCTTCACCAGGAAAGCGTCAAGCGGGTAAACGCCGGCGCACAGGCGGAAATCCTGACATGGATTGCGGACAGCCTGACGGAAAGGGAAGCCGAACTCGTCCGCAGGGGGCGAAACGCCCACCCCAAGCACACTGTTCCCAAAAACCAGCAGGCGGAGCATTACGCCGCATCCACCGGGCTTGAAGCATTATTCGGCTACCTGTATCTGACAGGACAGGACGACCGGATCAGAAAACTTATCGAAATCATCAAAGAGCAGGAGAGTCGACATGGCTGAACAAAAGAAACTGAAAGTCATCCTGATCCGCCATACGCTTTCGCCGGAAGAGACGGTGGCGCTGGCGGCCAAACTGTGCTACTCCAAAGCAACGATCGAGGACCTGCGGAACAAAATATCGCAGAAGGATCAGTCTGCGTTTATCGATAAGCTGATGAACATGGGGCACGAGTCCGTCCTGGAGCATACGAGCTTCACGTTCGGGATCGAAGGCGTGAGCCGGGTGCTGCTTGCCCAGCTGACCCGGCACCGGATCGCCAGTTTCTCGGTACAGAGCCAGCGCTATGTATCCTATGAAAACGGATTCGGCTATGTCATTCCGCCGAGCATAGAGGCACTCGGGCATGAAGCGGCCGAACAATACAGGGAACAGATGGAAACGATCGAAGGCTGGTACCGGAACTGGCAGCAACGGCTGGGCAAGGAGGGGGAGAAATCCAACGAGGACGCCAGGTTCGTCCTTCCAAACGCCTGTGAGACGCGGATCATGGTCACGATGAACACGCGTGAACTGCTGCATTTTTTCTCCCTGCGGATGTGCAACCGGGCACAATGGGAAATCCGGGAAATGGCCGAGCAAATGTTCAGGCTGTGTCTGAAGACCGCGCCATCGCTGTTCATGAACGCCGGACCGGCCTGCCTGCGCGGCCACTGCCCGGAAGGGGAAAAAAGCTGCGGGAAAGCCGGACAGATCCGCGAAGCCCGCAGAGCCCTGCTGAAAACCATCACGGAGGAATCGAAACATGATGTCTGACCGCTCCAAAAACAATTCCCGTCCCGCTGCGGGGAAGAAGAAGGACCAGGGCACCGGATCATTCCGGAACGAACCGAGAGAGTACCAGAAATATGAATACAGCAGCCGGATTTCCGCGCCGGAAGGAACAAGGGAACCGAAAGCGGACAACCGAACGGAACGGGACCAATATATCCTGACGGGGAGGAACCCGATCCGCGAAGCGCTGAAAAACCATCACGATCTGGAAAAACTGCTTGTGCAGAAAGGTGAGCTGAGCGGCTCCGCAAAAGAAATCGTTCAGAAAGCCAAAGAGCAGAAGGTCCAGATCCAGGTTGTCGAGAAAAGCAGGCTGGACGAGATTGCCCCGCACCATCAGGGCCTGATAGCCTTTGCTTCCGCCTATCAGTATTCAACGGTGGAGGACATCCTTGAAACCGCGAGAAACAGGGGAGAAGATCCCTTCCTGATCCTGCTTGACGGGGTGACAGACCCGCACAACCTCGGAGCGATCATCCGCACGGCGGAATGCGCCGGCGCTCACGGGATTATCGTACCGCAGCACCACAGCGTCGGACTGTCTCCCGCGGCGGTCAAGGCTTCCGCCGGGGCCGTCGAATACGTGAAGGTGGCCAGGGTGACCAATCTCAGCAGAACCATTGATATGCTGCAGAAGCAGAACATCTGGGTCTATGCGGTCACGATGAACGGAACAGACTACCGCAAAACGGATTTCCGGGGCGGCGTCGCGCTTGTGATCGGATCGGAAGAAGACGGGATCAGCCGGCTGATCGGGGAAAAGTGCGACCAGGCCGTGTCGCTTCCGATGGCCGGCAGAATCGAGAGTCTGAATGCTTCCGTCGCAGCCGGGATCATGATGTACCGGGTGGCCGGGTGCCGGTCGTAACCGGGGCAGGGTTTCGAGGCCATTACTGTTTTGATGGAGATGAGGAACAGCGTGTACTTTGACGAAGAAAAGAATGAAAACCCGAAAGAACCCCGGGCAGAATATTTCGACGAGGAAGAGAACGCCTTTCCGAGCATGTACAGCGAACTGACGGATGAACAGATTGTTCAGCTTTGCCACGACGGGGACTCGATGGCTGAGGAGTACCTGCTGAACAAATATAAAAATTTTGTCAGGTCAAAAGCGAGAAGCTATTTCCTGATCGGCGCCGACCATGAGGATATCGTCCAGGAAGGCATGATCGGGCTGTATAAGGCGATCCGGGATTTTAAACAGGAAAAGCTCAGCTCTTTTCGCGCCTTTGCCGAATTATGCATTACGAGACAAATCATCACAGCCATCAAAACGGCGACAAGGCAGAAGCATATTCCGCTGAACAGCTATGTTTCCCTGAATAAACCGCTGTACGACGAAGAAAGCGACCGGACCTTGCTGGACATCCTGATGGAGGGGAGCACAGGGAATCCGGAGGACATGATCATCAACCAGGAAAACCTCGGAAACATTCATCAGAAGATCAACGAAGTCCTTTCCGGCCTGGAACAGGAAGTCCTGGCCGCCTACCTGGACGGAAAAAGCTACCAGGAAATCGCCGAAGCGCTCGGAAGGCATGTGAAAAGCATTGACAACGCGCTGCAAAGGGTCAAGCGCAAGCTGGAAAAATATCTTGAGGAAACGGCAGGGTATAAGCGGACGGATTAATCGGGATGGTTCCCGAACATTTCGAAGAAAGACTCACATCTGCGGACGCCGTCAGCCCATCGGACATAGGGCGCTTCAGCAGGCAGGCTGAACAGAAGACCGTCCCGGTCAAAAAGATTCAGGCGGTCATTCAGCACGATCTCATCATTCGGAACGATTTCCGAATGATTTTTCAATGCATCCAGGAACTGAGCAATCAGGGCCCGATCGCTCACTTTTCCGGAAGAAAGGAGCTCAACAGATTCAACGGAGGCCGGATCCGTTCCGGCAAAAGAGCCGAAGGAAACGGAAACAACCTCGCCGCTGCCGGCGGAGAAAGAACGGATCAGGTTTTTCTCTCCTTCCGGAAGCAAAGGCTTTTTCCCGTTCAGCAGAAAGACGCAAAGGAGCATCAGGGCAACGGAAGAAAGGAGAACGGGAACAAGCCGGACAGATTTCAGGGAGAAGGAAGAAGGTTTCTCTTCCCGAAGAGCGGCATTGAGAATCCTGTTCTTCAGGGAGTCATCCGCCCTGAGGCCGTTCAGCGCCTGTTCCGTTACTTCAGGCAGATTTTCGAGCTTATTCAACGACTTTCCTCTCCTTTCAGTTCTTCCTGCAGTTTGCTTCTTGCCCGGCTCAGCCTGGAAGAAACAGTCCCTTCGGCGATTTCAAGCATAGCGGCAATTTCGGTAACGCTGAACCCCTGATAATAGAACAGGAGAACGACTTCCTTAAACTCCGGCCGGAGACGGTTCACCGCTTCCGCAAGCGCATACCGATCGGCCGCCGTGCCGATTTCATCAGGGGCAGGGAACAACTCAAATGCCGGATGCCCCAGGACCACCTTCTTAAACCAGGACCCCCGCCAGATATCCCGGCATCGGTTCAGGGCCACTTTGAGCAGCCAGGCTTTTTCCCGGCCCTGCTCAAGGACCGGACGATTGGTGATGAGGCGGACGAAGACATCCTGCGTCACATCCTCAGCCTGCTCCCGATTACCGAGATAGTAATAGGAGACACGCAGCACGTCTGTCGCATAAAGCCTGTACAGATCATCGAAAGACAACAGTGTCTGATTGACTGTTTCGACATTCTCCTTCAATCAATACACACCTTTCCATCTAATCAACGTAACAGAATCCGCTCAGATTCCGCAAATTCAAAAAAATATTCCGGAAAACCTTCCACGAAAATGAATCATACTATAATAAACGCCTGCGCGCAAGGGAAACAGGCTTAACGATCGGACAAAAAGTATTTTCAGACTGATTTATACTTGACGAACACAACCGGAAAAAGGTACAATAACAGTAACGGAAAACAGTTCATTATTGTGAACGTCATAATGTATCTGTTGTCATTGAAACACAATTCAAAGGAGCGTGTAGATTCGTGTTAAGAAAAAAAACATGTATTGCGATGCTTTTAGCCGGCGGACAGGGAAGCCGGCTCGGTATCCTGACCAAGAACGTCGCCAAACCTGCTATTCCGTTCGGCGGGAAATACCGGATTATTGACTTTCCGCTCAGCAACTGCACAAACAGCGGCATCGACACCGTCGGCGTTCTGACGCAGTATCAGCCTCTGGAACTGAACGCCTACATCGGCAGCGGCGCCCCGTGGGATCTTGATATTTCCAACGGCGGCGTGTTTGTTCTTCCGCCGTATCAGAAAGCGACCAGCCTGGAATGGTACAAAGGAACAGCCAATGCCATTTACCAGAATATGGCGTTCATCGAACAATACAATCCCGATTTTGTGCTGATCCTCAGCGGCGACCACATCTACAAAATGGATTATAACGCAATGCTTGATTTCCACATCCGCAACGGCGCCGACGCGACAATCGCCGTGCGTGAGGTTCCGTGGGATGAAGCTTCCCGCTTCGGGATCATGAACACGGATTCGGAGGGGAAGATCGTCGAATTCGAGGAGAAACCCAAGAATCCCAAGAGCAACAAGGCTTCCATGGGCGTTTACATCTTCACCTGGGAAAAGCTGAGGCATTATCTGACAGAGGATGAAGCGGACAAGAAGAGCTCCAACGACTTCGGGAAGAATATTATCCCCAACATGCTCGGAGACAAGCAGGTTCTCTACGCCTATGACTTCGTCGGTTACTGGAAGGACGTCGGGACCATCGAAAGCCTCTGGGAGGCCAATATGGATCTGCTTGAGAGCCCGATGCCGATTGACATGCACGACAAAAAGTGGCGGATTTTCGCAAGAAATCCCGGCATGGCTCCGCATTATATCGCAGAAGGCGCAACGGTCAGCGATTCCCTGATTACAGAAGGCTGCGAAGTTTACGGCAAGGTCAATCACTCCATCCTTTTTGCCGGGGTTATCATTGAAGAAGGCGCGGATGTCGAATACAGCGTCATCATGCCGGGCAGCATTATCCGCCGCGGGGCGGTTGTCCGCAGGACGATCGTCGCGGAAAACGCCGTTGTCAGCGCGGGCGCTATCGTCGGCGAAAACGAAGGTAATATCGCCGTAATCGGGCAGGGCGTCAACGTGCCGGCCGGGGCAACCGTCAGCGCCGGACAGCAGGTCGACGAAAAAACCGAATTCTGAGATTCAGAGCAAATCGAAAGAAAGGAAGAATTTATCATATGAAGGACGTAATGGGAATCATTTATACAGGAGAGAATGACGCCCTCCTGCGCGAACTGACCATTATCAGAGCGATTGCGGCGCTCCCCGTTGCCGGCCGTTTCCGCGTGATCGACTTTCTGGTTTCCAGCATGGTGAACGCCGGCATCAGGAATATCGGCGTAATCATGCAGAAGAATTACCACAGCCTGATGGACCATCTCGGGTCAGGCAAGGAATGGGATCTGCACGGGAAAATCAACGGGCTGCATATCCTGCCTCCCTTCCTGACGAGAGAGAATGTAGGCCTGTATCCGGGATTTCTGGACGCGCTCCGGTCAAACAACGACTACCTGACCAGAAGCAAGCAGGAACTGATTGTGCTGAGCAACAGCAACATCATCTACAACGCGCATCTTGATGAGATGATCTCTTTCTACCAGAACACAGGAGCGGATATCACGCTGCTGTATACCAAAGATCCTTCCATGAAGAGGGATGAATACGGAACATACCTCTCCGTGGATGAAAGCGGAAACGTACTTGATCTTGAAGTGCAGCCGACACATCCGACATACGACAATACGTTTATGCAGGTGATTGTGATCAAACGGGAATTTCTCCGCGATATGGTCGACAAAGCTGTCGCCCACGGGCTGCACAGCCTGGACAGGGATCTGCTCCTTCGCCTGGTGCAGGAAAAACAGGCAAAGGTCAACGCCTATGAATATCAGGGCAGGTGCTGGCACATCGATTCCGTCCAGAGCTATTTCAGATTCAACCTCGACGTGCTGGACCCCGAAAAGCGCAAGGGACTTTTCCGGGAGGACCTTCCGGTCTACACCAAGGTCCGGGACGAAATGCCGACCTACTACGGCGATCACTGCAAGACAATCAATTCGATGCTTGCGGACGGCTGCCAGATCGAAGGCACGGTTGAAAACAGCGTTCTGTTCCGCGGCGTGAAGATCGCTCCGAACGCGTATGTCAAGAACTGCATCATCATGCAGGACGGCCTGGTGCAGGAGGGAGCGTATCTTGAAAACTGCATTCTGGACAAGCAGGCGGTGATCAAGCGGAACGCACGGCTGATCGGACCGGAAGCATATCCGATCGTGATCGCCAAGAATGTCGTGATCTAAACTGCAGAGGAGGCACGTGAACGAATGAGGATTCTTTTTGCTGCAAGCGAATCAGTTCCTTTTGTCAAAACGGGAGGACTCGGCGACGTCGTCGGTGCGCTTGCTCCGGTGCTGGCTCAGAAAGGCCATGATGTACGCGTTATTATTCCTGAATTCAATACCATTCCGCAGGAATATATGCAGAAGCTGACCCATGTCTGTGATTTTGAGGTTCAGCTCGGCTGGAGACGGCAGTACTGCGGTATTGAAATGCTGGAAAAAGACGGCGTCAAATGGTATTTCATGGATAACAAATACTATTTCGGCCGGCCCTATATCTATGGCATGGGCGGAGATGAATACGAGCGTTTCGGGTTTTTCTGCAGAGGCGTTCTCAATATGCTTCCCCTCATCGATTTCCAGCCGGATGTGATCCATGCGCATGACTGGCAAAGCGGCATGATTCCCGCGTTGCTGAAGATTCAGTATGCCCATCTGCCCTTCTATGCCAACATCAGGACCGTCTTCACGATTCACAATCTGCAGTATCAGGGAATCTTCGGTATTCGTGAGGTGCAGGACATTCTCGGACTGGGAGACAGCCTCTGGACAGAGGACAAGCTGGAGTGTTTCGGATGCGCCAACTTCCTGAAAGCAGCCCTGGTATACGCAGATCTGATTACCACCGTAAGTCCCTCCTATGCTGAAGAAATCCAGACCGCATACTACGGCGAACGCCTTGACGGCCTTCTCCGGGCGCGAAACAAGGAGCTGTTCGGCGTACTGAACGGGATCGACATGAATGAGTACAATCCCGAAACAGACACCTGGATTGCCCAGAACTATTCCTTCAGCCATCTTGAAGGAAAAGCCGCCTGCAAAAAGGCACTGCAGGAGGAAGTCGGCCTGGAAGTCAAGGCCGATACGCCGCTGATCGGCATGGTCGGACGCCTGAGTAACCAGAAAGGCCTTGATCTGATCGATTATGTGATCTCGGATATTATGCGCGAGGACGTCCAACTGGTTGTCCTGGGAATGGGAGAGGGCCGGTATTTCAACCTGTTCAGCTGGGCAGAGGCCGAGTATAAGGGACGAGTCGCAGCGCGCTTTACCATGGATCATGCCCTGGCGCACAAGATCTACGCAGGCGCAGATCTCTTCCTGATGCCCAGCCAGTTTGAGCCTTGCGGCCTGAGCCAGATGATCGCCATGAGATACGGTACAATTCCGATTGTCCGGGAAACCGGAGGTCTGCGCGATACCGTGCTGAGCTACAATGAGTTCAACGGGGACGGAAACGGGTTTACATTCTTCAACTATAACGCGCACGACATGCTTCACACGATTGAGCGGGCTACGGAATATTATCATAATCAGCGCAGCATCTGGACCCTGCTGCAGGACCGGGGAATGCACGGAGATTACAGCTGGAACCGTTCGGCCCAGGAGTATGTGAAGCTCTATGAATCCCTCTTTGCCGAGAAAGCTCCGGCGACAGAAGAAGAGAAGGAACCCAATCCGGTTGTCGTTGATATATGACGGGTGTCCCGTCTGATGAAAACAGGATGTGCCGACGACGGCACATCCTTCTTTTGGAGGTACTCTTTGGATAACACGTCTTATCCGAACCAGGACGAAACCATTGAAGACCTGCAGCTGGCCGGCCTTTCGCTGATTCAGAAGAAACACGCTTTCCGGTACGGGATGGATTCCGTCCTGCTGGCTCACTTCGCAGAGATCCGTCCGAATGACGTCGTCTGCGATTTCGGCACCGGAAACGGCATTCTTCCTTTATTGCTGACCGGCCGCGGAAAAGGGCGCTTTTTCTATGCCTTCGAAATCCTGGAAGAAGCGGCTGAACTTGCCCGGCGTAACGTGACATTGAATCATCTGGAAAGCAATATCCGCGTGATTCACAGAGATGTAGCGGAGGCGGAGTGTTATCTGCAGGCCTGCAGCATAGACGCAGTTATCTGCAATCCGCCTTACAGCCGGCCGTCGGCGGCCCTGAAAAGCCCGAATGAACAGAAAGCAACGGCGCGGAACCAGAAGAGCAACACGCTGGACAGTTTTTTCGGTGCGGCTTTCAGGATCCTGAAAGGAAAAGGGAAAATCAGTATCGTTTATCCTGCGCCTCAGATGCTTTCCGTGATGAAACTGCTGCAGCAGCACCATCTGGAACCGAAACGGATCCGCATGGTCTATCCTTATGCCAGCAAACCAGCCAATCTGGTGCTCATTGAGGCCGTGAAGGATGCGAAGCCGACGCTTCATCCGCTTCCTCCTCTGATCATCTATCAGGAGGACGGACGCTTGACAAACGAACTTAAGTCTGTTTATCATATATCAGAATAGACCGGGGTCTTCTTTTTGAATGGAGGCTTACTGCTTGAGGCAAACATACGATACGATCGTGCTTGGCGGCGGCGCGTCGGGGATGGCCGCAGCCGTTTCCGCGGCAGAACACGGAAGGAAAACCCTTCTGCTCGAAAAAGGCAACCGAATCGGAAAAAAGATCCTGGCTTCGGGAAACGGCCGATGCAATATCATGAATACCGGTAAGCCGAGATATTACGGAGATGCGGATTTCGCCGGGAAGGTCGTTGAGAACTGTACGGCCGAAGATCTGGGCTGTTTTTTCAGACGTTACGGACTGCTGGTCAGGGAAGAAAAAGAAGGAAGGGTTTATCCGGTTACGATGCAGGCCGTGTCCGTACTCAACGCCTTGCAGTATGCCCTGAAAATCAACCGGGTTGATCTTTTCCTGAATGCGGGAGAAGCTGAAATCGTCCATACGGGCGGTGAATTCCTCTGCAGAACAGCCGACGGAACTGAATACATGGCTGAGAGGCTTATTGTCTGTACCGGCGGCGCGGCCCAGCAAAAGCTCGGCGGTTCTTTTGACGGATATCGTTTGCTCCGGGCGATGGGACACCGACTTGTTCCGGTTTTTCCTTCGCTTGTGCCGATTGTGACAGACAGGAAAAGCGTTTCAGGCCTGTCCGGTATCCGGGCGCACGGCACCGTTTCATTGATGGACGGAAAAACACTCATCCATCGGGAGAAAGGGGAAATACTGTTTACAGATTACGGTCTCAGCGGGATTTGTGTGATGCAGTGCTCCCGGTTTGCATGCGGCAAGTCCGGACTCCATATTGAAATCGACCTGATTTCCGACGTTTTTCCGACTCAGAAAGAAGCGGTGGATGAAATGGTCAAGAGGAGAGATCGGTTCCGCTCTTTTTCCCCGGTCACGCTGCTGGAAGGAATTCTTGTGCCGAAGCTGGCCTATGCGGTGCTTAAACAGGCCGGCATTCCGCTGCGAGGTGAAACAGCGGACAGCGTGACAGACGCAGATCTTGCCCGAATTGTGCAAACCGCCTGCCGCTACAAAGTTCAGGCAATTGAAACCAGAACCCTTGACGACGCGCAGGTTACCGCAGGGGGGATATCATGCACGGATTTTGATCCGCAGACCATGGAGTCCAGACTGGAAAGGGGACTGTATGCAGCGGGAGAGGTCCTGAACGTTGACGGTGACTGCGGGGGATTCAACCTGATGTTCGCCTTCGCTTCTGGACTGATTGCGGGCGGTTTCCGAAAAGGGGATTCGTTTATTCCGGAGGGAAAAATCCAATGAAAAAAGGTGACCTCAGAAAGCAGGAAATCCTGCAGACAGCAGAGAAGCTGTTCTGTCGGAAAGGATATGAGCAAACCAGCGTTCAGGACATACTGGATCAGCTGAAAACCAGCAAGGGAAGCTTTTATCATCACTTTGTCAGCAAGGAGGCTGTGCTCGAAACCCTGTGTTCAAAGCGGGCGGAACAAAGCAGGGACGACATTCTGAATCAAACGGAAGGATATCCGACCGCTGCGGCCAGGCTGAACCAGCTGCTGACCGGCATGATCCCCTTTCATGATGAAAAGCTGTCCTTTATCCTGATGCTCCTGCCGACCTTCATCCTGCCGGAAGGAAGAAGCGTGAAAACGTCATATTGCGAATCACTGCGAAACGCGTTTCATCCCTCTGTCAGCGATACAATCCGGGAAGGGATTCTGTCCGGAGAATTTGTCTGCGGTGACGCCGATATCGGCGCGGATCTTGTTATTTCAACCGTGAACAGGCTTTGGGTTTCCGTTTGTGATATCATTATCGGGAATGAATCCGAGGGAAAGGATACTGACCTGGCCGAACTGCTTCACCTTACGGAGCAGTACCGGACCGCTTCAGAAAGAATGCTTTCGGCGGTTTACGGCAGCCTTGTACTGATCGATATTCCTTTGCTGAAGGGATTAGTGGACCAGATCCATGTCCATTGGAATACAAATCAAACAGACCATACGATATGAAGGAGGAAAAAACTATGAGCCATTCACCCATTCCAACCCCTCACATCAATGCCACTGCCGGCGCGTTTGCCGAGACGGTTCTGATGCCCGGAGATCCTCTGCGCGCGCAGTTCATCGCGGAGAATTATCTGGAGGATGCCGTGCTTGTGAACAATCTTCGCGGCGTTCAGGGATACACCGGAACCTGGAAAGGAAAGAGAGTCTCCGTAATGGCAAGCGGGATGGGCTGCCCGTCCATAGGGATCTATTCCTATGAACTGTATAACTTCTATGATGTCAAAAACATCATCCGGATCGGCTCCGCCGGCGCCGTTTCGCCGGAGCTGAAACTGAAGGATATCGTCATCGGCATGAGCGCGTACACTGATTCCGGATACGTAAAAAGCTTCGGCTTTAACGGAAACCTTGCGCCGTGCTGCAGTTACGAACTGCTTTCCAGGGCGGTCGAAGCCGGCAAGAAACTGGATTGCAACGTCGTTTGCGGGCCGATCTTTTCATCGGATGTGTTTTATTCCGGAAAGAATATGCAGCCGGAATTATGGGAATACGGGATTCTGGCAGTTGAAATGGAGGCGGCAGCCCTGTATCTGAACGCCGCCCGGGCAAAGAAGAACGCTCTGACTATCTGCACTATTTCAGACAGCCTGATCACAGGGGAAGAGCTTACCGGAGAGGAACGGCAGATCGGGTTCCGCAATATGATGGAACTGGGACTCTCGATTGCCTGAAGCGGATAAGACTGCAAAAGAAGCAGAAAAGCTTACCTTTATCTTCTGTCCATAAAAGCCCACCTGCATCAGGTGAGCTTTTTTGTTTCGCAATCAGATTTTCCAGGGGATAAACGCTTCTTTTTCGTGCAAGGTTTCCAATTTCCGGCCTGATGCGTCCATCAGATGATTCATGACGGTTTCGCAGTCGGAATTGCGGACCAGCAGATGAAAGGAGATCGCGCTGCCGTAGGAAATATCCTCAATGCGTACGGGAAGCTGTTCCGAAGCATAGCGGACCCTGTCCCAGGCGGAATAGGGCAGTTCGCAGTATTCAACCGAGGTCAGTTCCATACGGGAGATCCCCGCCGCCTCCACCGCCGCCTGGCCGCTCTGCGTATAAGCGCGGACGAGCCCGCCCGTTCCGAGCAGCACGCCTCCGAAATAACGCACCACGACAATACAGCAGTTTACGATGCTCCGGGTCCGCATCACGTCCATGATGGGCATTCCGGCCGTCCCGGCAGGTTCGCCGTTATCGCTGTACCGCATGACGTTCGCGTTTTCGCCGATAATATAAGCATAGCAGTGGTGCGTTGCGCTTCGGTGTGCTTCCCGGATTTCCCGGAGAAAGGAAAGCGCCTGGTCTTCCGTTTCGCACGGAGCGGCGTAACCGATAAACCGGCTTTTGTTGATGATCAGTTCCTCGCTGGAACGCCCCGCAACCGTGATATATGACTGAATCATTTCAGGATGATCCTGCAGAAGCTCTTTTTCCCTTTCTTCAGGAGAAGGCTTTCCTTCAGCTGTTCAATCGGGAGAACCGCCGCCGGATCGGTGATTTTCCGATCGTTCAGGGAGACGGCGTTCTGCTCGATCTGTTTCCGGGCGTCGCTCTGGCTTTTGCAGAGGCCTGCCCTGACAAGCAGCGTGGAAATCCTGGCGTCCTGACCCAGTTCCGCTTCGGTGACCTCCAGCGTCGGCATGTTCTCGGCGGAAGCGCCTTTTCCGAAAACGGAAGCGGACGCTTCGGCGGCTTTGACTGCTTCTTCCTCGCCATGCACCAGTTTGGTAACCTCAAAGGCCAGCACTTTCTTGGCCTCGTTAATCTCTGCATCCTTCAGCGCACCGAGACGACGGACTTCATCCATCGGAAGGAACGTCAGCAGCGCAAGACATTTCTCAACATCCTTGTCATCAACGTTCCGCCAATACTGGTAGAAATGATACGGACTGGTCTTTTCAGGATCAAGCCAGAGCGCGCCGGCCTCGGTCTTGCCCATTTTTCTGCCGTCATGGGTCAGCAGGAGCTGGAACGTACAGGCGAAGGCCTTTTCATTCTCTTTTTTTCGCACAAGATCCGCGCCGCCGAGCATATTGCTCCACTGATCGTTTCCGCCCATTTCCAGCCGGCAGCCGTAGCGGCGGAACAGCTCAAGGAAATCATAGCTCTGCATCAGCATGTAGGTAAACTCCAGGAAACTGAGCCCGTTTTCCGTCGCCATTCTGGCTTTATAACAATCGGCGGTCAGCATCCTGTTGACGGAAAAGAGGGAACCGATTTCCCGCATGAAGTCAATAAAATTCAGGGGGCGGAGCCAGTCCGCGTTATTGACGATCAGCGCTTTTCCGTCGCTGAAATCAAGGAAACGGGACATCTGTTTTTTAATGCATTCCACGTTGCGGTCAATGGTTTCCACGGTCATGATTTTCCGCATATCGGTTTTTCCGGAAGGATCGCCGATCATGGCCGTTCCCCCGCCCATCAGGGCAATCGGTTTGTGGCCCGCGCGCTGCATATGCGCCATTGCCATAATCGGAATATAATGACCGATATGCAGGCTGTCCGCGGTGGGGTCAAACCCGACGTAGAAGACGGTAGGGGATTTCAGCTGCTCATACAGTTCGTCTTCAAAAGTCGTCTGGGCAATAAAGCCGCGTTCTTTCAAAACATCCAGAATGTGTTCCATTATCATGCACCTCTTATCCGATTTCTTTCGTAACGATTTCTTTCAGCACGTTCATACCGGTTTCGATCTGCTCCGGCGTGCTGTTTGAGAAGTTCAGCCGCAATGTGTTCAGATGGCCACCGTCCGCGCAGAAATAAGTTCCCGGAACGTAGGCGACCTTCTGCTCGACCGCCTTCTGAAGCATCCGGACGGCATCCGTGCCGGCCGGCAGCTCGGCCCAGATGAACAATCCGCCCTGCGGACGGGTAAACACGACCCCCTCCGGGAATCCTTCCAGGCAATTCAGCATCTGTCGCATCTTGACCCCATACTCCCGGCAGATGGCACTGATATGGTCCGGCAGCAGGCCCCGGCGAATAAACTGATCCACGATCGCCTGATTCAGGTTGGCGGTATGCACAT